>OLSX01003957.1_pt1 | contig 11452 bp, 13 predicted proteins | sample 1673141 | NCBI WGS metagenome assembly OLSX01 (sample SAMEA3136759, study PRJEB25190) | human gut metagenome | biome: human gut; feature: human-associated habitat; material: faeces | place: Austria | collected 2013
GGCGCCCGCAGGCGCCCCGGCCAGACCCCCGCCAGTGTCCTCCCGGCACCGAAACCTCCTGGAATGTGAGGGAATCGTATGAAAAGACAACAAATTGAAAGAATTAACAGCGCGCAGACGTTGACCAAGCGGTTCGGCATTGGAATGCTGACCCCCACGCTGGTGGTGCTGCTGGTTATGACGGCCTATCCCCTGGTGTTCACCCTGGTCTACAGCTTTACGGACTACAACCTGCTGGAGTCTCTGCGCCAGCCGGCCAGCTTCATCGCCCTGAAGAACTACATGGATCTGCTGAGCGACGAGTATTTCCAGCAGGCCATCTGGAACACCGTCAAATTCGCCATTTTGGCGATGATTTTCGAGATGATCATCGGCTTCCTTATGGCGCTGCTGGTCAACAGCCTGCGCCGGGGACAGAAGGCCATGCGGACATTGCTGTTGCTGCCCTACGTGCTGCCTACTGTTACGGTTGCCATGAGCTGGCGGATGATGCTCTCCCCCAACTATGGCATTGTCAACCAGGTGCTTTCGGCGCTGAATCTCCCAGTGTACAACTGGTTCTCCGACGTACATACCGCTTTTGGCATGCTGGTTCTGATCGACGTCTGGCAGAGTGCCCCCTTTGTGTTCCTGCTGCTGTACGCCGCGCTGCAGTCTGTGCCCGCCAGCCAGTATGAGGCCGCCCGAATTGACGGCGCCAACTCCATCAAGACGCTGTTCTATGTGACGATTCCCAATATCAAGAACTCCCTGGCTCTGTGCGCCCTGCTGCGGACCATCGACAGCTTCCGCCTGTTCGACAAGGTGAACCTGCTGACCGGCGGCGGTCCTGCCAACAGCACGGCCACGATCACACAGTACCTGTACAATTATGGAATCAGGTCCCTGGACTTCGGTTTCGGCAGCGCCGGAGCCATTGTCATGACGATTCTGGTGCTGATCCTCTCCAGCTTCTACATCAAGCGGGCCCTGGGGTGAGCCTATGGAGAATATGAGACTGACTTTTGTAAACGTAGGTTATGGCGAGGCCATGGTGCTGGAGTGCCCGGACCCCGCCTGCCGGAACGGCCTGTTCGTCATGCTCATTGACGGGGGAGGAAACGAACCGTCGGAGTTCGCGGACCGCTCCAGCGGTCGTGTCCCCATGGCGGAATATCTGTCCGGCCGGGGGCTGGACCACATCGACGTGATGGTCAGCACCCATATCCACGAAGACCATATCTGCGGACTGCTGCCGGTCCTGGAGCACTGGACGCCCCGGGAGCTGTGGCAAAGCCTGCCGGCAAATTTCTACCGCCGGATGCGCCCCCTGGACGTTCCGGAGGGCATTACCTCCTCCCAGAGCAAGTTCCTCCGGGCATTGAACGACTACGGGCGCCTGTGCGCTCTGGTGGAGAGCCGGGGCGGCGTGGTCCGTGCCGTCGCCGCACCCGCCCGCATGGAGCTGTGCCGGGACCTGTCGGTCCAGGTGCTGGCGCCCTCTGTCCCACAGACTGAGGACTTGGAGACGCTTCTGATGGGAGTCTACGATGCGGAGCCGGCAGATTTCTGGAGCCGGCTGGACCGGCTGGACGCCAGGATGAACAATTTCAGTCTGATCCTGCGGCTGAATTACCGGGGCACCTGGCTGCTGCTGCCGGGCGATACCAACTGCCTGGGGTATGACGGGCTGGAAAAAGAGAATTTGCGGGCCCACCTGTTCAAAATGGGCCACCACGGCCAGCGGGACGGCGTCAGCCGGGAACAGCTTTGCGCCGTTGCTCCCGTCGCGGTGGTGTGCTGCGCATCCAGCGACCGTCGGTACAACAGCGCCGACCCGGCGTGTTGACCATGGCGGAAAGCGGCGGAGCCAAGCTGTATTTCTCCGACTGCCCACCGGTCCCGGGCGCGGCGGAGCCGCTGCCCCCCCATCAGGCCCTGGAGTTTACTGTGGGTTCCGGCGGGGCGCTGGAGGGTCGTTACGTGGCCGCCCGTGCTTCTGACAGCGCTTTTGTTGGCATCCATCATCCTGACGGGTCCTGCGACAGCTGCGCTGACCTATGCGGCGCTGGGCTGTGCGTGGGATCGACCCGGAATGTTCTGGGGGAGGTTGTTGACAATGATTGGTGCGTATTTCCTGGGAAACAAAACAAAAGTACTTGTTGTGACGGAGGAGTGAGAAAATGTCTATTAATTCTATTGAAAGAACTTACGATGTCGTTGTGGTCGGAGGCGGCCTGAGCGGCATGTGCGCGGCAATCGCGGCAGCCCGCCACGGAGTGAAAACTGCCATCATCCAGAACCGTTCCGTTTTTGGCGGCAATGCCAGTTCCGAGGTGCGTATGCACATCGCTGGTGCCAGTTCCCACGCGGCCAAACGGGATTTGGCAGAAACGGGCATTCTGATGGAGATGCTACTGGAAAACAAACGGCGCAATCCTTACGCTTCGTTCCCTGTGTTCGATTCCATCCTGTGGGAAACCGTGGCCTTCCAGGAGAATCTGGATTCCTACCTGAACACCAATATGGATGACGCGGTGGTGGAAAACGGCAGAATCCTTGCGGTCATCTGTCACCAGAACACCACCGAAACCGAACTGAAGATATTCGGAAAGATCTTCATTGATGCTACCGGCCACGGTACGCTGGGAACCATGGCAGGCTGCGACAGCCGCATGGGCAGCGAGGGCAAGGATACTTTTGGAGAGCCCAATGCTCCGGATATGGCAAATACCGACATCCAGGGCAATACCCTTATGTTCAGCGCCATCGACCGCGGTGAGAAGGTCACCTTCCTCAAGCCAAAGTGGGCATATACCTTTACAGAGGAGGATTTTAAGTATCGGGAGCATGCCAATTCCGTAGGCTCTCACGCGGACGGCGGTGCGTTGGTGAAATTTGAAGAGGGCTCCGGCCGTCTGCCCGATTTTTTCAACGTGGACAACGGCTACTGGTGGATTGAGCTGGGCGGCAACTGGGACGACATCATCCGGCAGGGGGAAGAAATCCGCGACGAGCTTGTCAAGTGCGTTTACGGCGTGTGGGATCACCTGAAAAATCAGGGCGACCATGGCGTTGATAACTACGACCTGGATTGGGTCGGTATGGTTCCAGGCTGCCGTGAGAGCCGACGCCTGATGGGGGACTATCTGCTGAACGAAATGGATGTCCGGGCAAACCGCGTCTTTGAGGATGCCGTTGCCTACGGCGGCTGGCAGATGGATCTGCATACACCCGGCGGTATTTTCGATTTTGACAAGCTTCCCAACCGTATTCTGAACTACGACGGCTGCTATACGATTCCGTACCGCTGCTTCTACTCCAGACAGGTGTCCAACCTGATGATGGCAGGCCGCGATATTTCCACCACCAAGATGGCCTTCGCCTCCACCCGTGTCATGGGCACCTGCGCCGTGGGCGGTCAGGCTGCGGGCACGGCTGCGGCCATTGCCATTTCCAAAGGCTGCACTCCGGCGCAGGTGGGCGGTTATATCGACGAGCTTCAGCAGACACTGCTGAAGGATGACTGCTACATCCCCGGCTTTGCCAACCATGACCCGGCGGATCTGTGCCGTGGGGCGAAGGTCACTGCCTCCTCCTTCCGGGAAGGCTGCGAGCCTGAGAACGTCATCAACGGTGTAGCCCGCCGCGTGGGCAGCAGTGAGAACGCATGGGAATCCAGGGATCTGGAAAGCGCGGTCCTGACATTGACCTTGGCACAGGCAGCTAAGGTCAGGCAGATCCGCATTACCTTCGATCCCAACCTGACCCGGGAGATTATGCCCTCTATGACCCGTAATGTTCGGGAGCGTCAGGTGAAGGGGATGCCCCATGAGCTGGTAAGGGACTACACAGTTGAAGCGCTGCTGGATGGCGGTGTGGTCTGGAGCAAAGAAGTAGCTGATAATTATCAGCGTCTGAATATCCACGAACTTCCGCAGGCGCTTACGTGTGACAGCATCCGGATTACCGTGCACGCCACCCATGGCCTGGATACCGCCCGTATCTACGAGGTCCGCGCATACGAGAAATGAACCGACCGGGCCGCTGGAATTCCGGCGGCCCGGTATTTATGATAGAAATCATATCCTTCTGCACCACTGTGGATCACGCCAATGATAGATCCCCACATATATCCATCGGCAGCATTTTCGACAGCTTTCTGGGCTGAGGATGCGCCAACTTTTTGCCAATCAATGTTTTCCCAATCAATATCTGCGGCATCAGTTGCTTGAAAGGTTTTTACGGCATTATACCCCGCGGTGACAGTCCCTGCTGTGCCGGCCAATACCGAAACACCGGCGATTACAAGCTTTATGCCAGCAGCAACACTCACCCCCGAACTACCACCGGAAGGTATTGCGGCAACTAAGCCAACTGCAGACAGTATTAGTCCAACGGTTGCTGTTGCAAAACCGATAACTGCCGATGTTCTACCGGTTTTATCAATTATATTCGTTGCACCGGTTAAACCACCAAACAGAGAACCTCCTGCAGTACCAGCGCCTGCAAATTTTACAGCTTCATCGGCTGCCGCTGTTACGATACTTGCTACAGGGTCGGGCAAGCCAACCTTCTTCAAGATAACCACTGTAACAATCACTCCGGAGCCAATAGCGACTTTTGTAAGCAACGAGGTAATATCGATGTCTTCGCCAAACAATTGCGCTGTCTGACTATTTGCAGCAAATTCATCAATGTTACCTTGCGGCACAAAGATTGTCTTGCAGAGGATTACTTCGTCTATAGTATTTTCTTCAAGTAGCAACTCCGCAATCTGGTTTTCAACCAGAACATGTCGTTCTCTTGCGCAAATTGATTTTCTCTGATAGTAGTATCTACACGGACCAAATCATTCAAATCAACTTGATCGTTGACAACATTGCACGACCGCAAAACTATGACGCCGTTCAATGTTATATCCGTCGGACGATATGTTAGCCCAATATTTGTTGATCCAATCATAGAAAGATTGCACCATTCCCAACCGTTAGGAAGTTCAAAGGGGAGCTCGTCATCAAGGCAACGCAGCTTTCCATCCGGCATCTTCTCATAATAAGAGTTATCCTCACCACGGAAGATGACGGCTTCCTTCTTGTCTCGCTTGATCTTGCCCTGCTTGATGAGTTCTTCTTTTTCAGCCCTAATACGTTCCAGAAGAACAGAAGCGGGCTCATCTGCCGGGTCTTGCGGCACAAGCTGACCCCGGATAGCAAGGTCAAGGATTTTGGCTTTTGCAGCATTCGCTAAACTTGTAATGTCGGCTTTCCCGGCAGATATGGTCGCAATATTTAGGACACATTGTTCCAGTTTTTCTTGAATGAAAGATTGCTCTTGAATGGGTGGAACCGGAATCAAAAATGTTGATAATGTTTCTGCGCTAAGTCCACCCCTACCAGAACCAACTTGTCTCGAAAAAATTTGCTCCTGGATATAGGGCGAAATAATTACACTATGGAGGAAATGCCGCAACCCAGCATCTACAAGTCTGATGATGACTACATGCTGATTCACATTAGCTATGTCAAAATCATCGGGAACCAAAGCACATCGCCCAATGGACCCTCCTGTAATATTCAGCAATATATCTTTGGCCTTGACAATGCTTCCGGCTTTCTTCTGATTTATGCTTTCAGAAATATAGGCAACATCGTCTAACACGAGCCCATCATCATATACGTTTTGAGATCGAATAAATTTTACGCCAAAATCACTGTATACAGCTGCACCACCAGTAGGAGTGCTTCCTGCGCCGATTTTTGTTGTAAGGGGAAGGAGCCTGCTCCATGCCCAGCCGTCCGGCAGGTCAAACGGAATTTCATCCTCGATACATTTCACACTGCCGTCGGCGAACTTCTCATAATGTAAATTACAGGGACTAGAGTAAGTAAACCATATAATTTGTAATGGATAGTTCCCCGAGAAAAGAATCCACAAAATGTGAAACTGAACAGTAAACACGAAGATCCGCAACCTTCAGATTGGAAGTTGCGGATCTTTTATGCGGTCATTAGTCGTCCTCGAGCAGTTTGGAAGGTGGAATACCAAGCACATCGGCCATCTTAAACAGCGTCTCGAGTGACACACCTCGCGTCGAGCCAGTGCCTTCAACGATGGCAACAAAGTTCAGACTCTTACCAATCTTCTCGGCAAAAGCCTCTTGCGTGTATCCCGATTTCTTTCGGTAATAGGCGATCTTCAACCCTAACATCAAATACCGCTCCGGATATTCGGTTCGCATACCTCCACCTCCTGCTATTATGCTACCAAGGAAGCGGAGAAAATATAATTGACGGCAATTAGATGATTATTTACTTATAATCAATAATTGTATATAATAAGGAAACATATCAGACACGACTCTATTTGCACCTCCAAATGGCGAAGGGGTGATTTCTCTGTCCACGACATCCTGCTTTTTTATAGGTCATCATGACGCTGGATCAGAATTGCTTCCTCTTCTGGCAGCAGAAGTCGAACGTCATATCATGGAATACGGTGTGACAGAATTCTATGTAGGACACTATGGTAGTTTCGATAGAATGGCCGCCAATGTTCTGATCGAGGCAAAAAACCGACACCCTGAGATTAGGCTTCAGTTGCTAACACCCTACCATCCATATGATAGACAGGTTGAGGTGCCGGTTGGATTTAACGGAACCTTCTATCCGCCGGGGATGGAATCTATCCCAAGACAATACGCCATCTCCAGAGCTAATAGATACATGATACAAAATAGCACGCACCTGATTGCTTATATGCGATTTACAGCTAGCAACACACGTAAGTTTGTTGAGTATGCTCAAGCAAGAGAACAAAAAGGTTTTATAAAGGTTACTCTGATAAACAAAGGAAAGGAATAAGCCAGATGCTGTTTCAAATCGAACGAGACTTTTACGATAAGGCTCTGGAAAAAGCACTTGCTGAGGATACCCCAGAAGAACGCGAGGCATTCCGACAACTCATTCTTGAATATGAAAAAAAGAAAGAAGAGGATGGTACTGTGCCACCGCCGCAAAAGAGGCTTAATCATAATAGCCTAAAGTGGTTTATAGGTCTTTCTGGCGCTGCGGTTGAATTTGCAAAGGATCTTGATCTTAACCTGTTCATGACAGTCACAGACGGGCCACAGGGATATATTCGTTTTGAGACGAGTTTCTTTGACCTAGATGACCGGCACGGCCCATTGCCTATGGCGTTCTGGGCTCTTTTGACAGAAACAGCAGACAAAACAACTATTACTCATTGCGAAGTCGGGTAAGAGGAGAACATTGCTGTTCGCCCCTCCCCTAAGAACCGTACGTGATAGTTTCCCATCATACGGCTCAAGCCTTTCAAAGCCTATTGCTGCCGCAATAAGCCGGCTGAAAAGATTGAAATGTGTGTATCTTTAGGTGACAGTTAGGATGAACCAAATAATTTGCCGTTTGCAAACCGTTTTTGTACTTGTGGCATCGACCGCCCGTTTCTAAGGTCAGCTTCTCCCCGCACAAGGCGCACAGCCCTTTCTGTTGGTTGAACAGCCGTCTGAGCGTTCTGTTTCCAGCTACGCTGACCCGCATCTTCTCCGTTTCTCTTTCTTCCAGATACAGTTGCCATTCTTCATCATAAGGATTGGCCTTGTCCCGGATTGCTGGGAAGCGCGCGATTTTCGTGTCCGATGCGTATTCCAGAGCATAGTATCCCGTGGTTCCGTCCTCTCGTTTCCATTGACAAGAGAAAGTCCAGTTGCGGTGATATATGCGGTGGAAGTAGCGCTTGGCAATCCATCTGGCTCCCTTACTGGCATATCATTTGCACAGATGACAATGGCATCGATACAGAGTTAGAAGAAAACGCGGTATACGCCATATATAACTCTGTAGGAGATTCATTGAGAATTTTAGAAAATGGAAAGATTGAAGTGGGGTTCAGTGAAGATGGTATGCAGTCCGCTTTATCTGATGGGAAGGGCTATCATTGATAGCCCTTCCCATCACCGTAAGCGCAAAATAGAGCCGTTATTGATTGCTCAGCCGTTGGCCAGAGCAATCATCTGGGGAACCTTGCGGCTGCTGGAGACCTGAATGTCGCTGCCGCGCAGTTGGGTGGAACCGCCACCATCGAGCAGAATGCCCTTCCAGATATCAGGATCACCTTCGGAGATGGAAAAGTTGTCCATGATGGCCAGGCGGAAGTTCTGGACGGTCACGGCAGTCGAAGTCGTGATGAGGTAGGCGGTGTTGGTATGGGTGTTGACTACCAACGCGGAGCGGGATGTAACGTCTCCACTGTACAGGCCGCCACCCTCATTGACAAACATCTGATAGCCGTTCATATTGCACAGGTAGAGGCCAATGCCGCCCTGGGCCCAGCTACTGTCAGTGCAACGGTAGTCGGGGCTAGATACGTTGGAGGCACACATAACCTGGCCCTGACGGTAGTAGATCAGAGTCTTACCAACGCTGTTGGTAAAACCGTCGACCTTGACACCATCGATGGTGGGGACAGATGCATCGGAGCAGATAGCCCCCTGTCTCACGCCATCGTCGTAGGCCAAATTCATGATGTGGCCGTCGCCGCCAATGTCGAACCAGCTGCCGTTCATGCCGTACCAGCCAGAAGCACTGATGGTCTTCCGGGTATCATCACTGCCCGACTCTCTAGAGAAACTCAGAATCTTGATGTTACTCGCCGGGGTCTTGATGTACTTCAGCTTCACATTGCCGCTTGCCAGGGAAATCGTCTCGGAGTAGCAGGTGTGACTCATAGATATTATCTCCTTTATTTTTGGATTTGTCTTTGGACCAGAGACAATATGAAGAGAGTGTTGAAAGAAAGAAATTGTAAATGTACTATCTATTCTAATCCAACAGCGGGGTAATCTACCTTGTCACTAATTACAAATATATTTGGGGGAAATATATTGAAGGAAACGCTTTCTTGTCTGAGTAGTTGTTATCCTCTGAATATAACCGTACCTTCTAATGGGTCTTCTAGGTGGGCCATGATGACCCGGCCCCCGGTCCAGTGAAAGAGCACAATTCCTTTTGGGGATTACGCTCTTTCCATTATGAGATAATAGGGCTGGAATGTTTGCGCAACATTCCAGCCCTATTATCTCATGGGGGTCTATTCGCTTTTCCCTTTGGCGGTTACTTTTCGATTAGTACTTGTGGCGGTTGGAAAATATGTTATACCAAAGTGTTTTTTTGTACGCTCCCCACGAGTTGCAACATTTCATGAATACGCCGCCCTTGGACGGATACCTGAACCGCCCAAGTCAGACACCCTAACCGCTCGAATCAGACACCCCTGTATAATGGAGGCGCATCGCAAGATGTAATCCATGATACAGGAGGAAATTCTATGTCCAACTACAAGGAGATTCTCCGGCTTCACAGCCTTGGAATCAACAACCCCCGCATTGCGGAAAGCTGCGGCTATGCTCGCAGCACAGTCATAGCAGCCCTTCAGCGGGCCTCAGAACAAGAGATTACCTGGTACAAGATCAAGAACTGCAGCACAGAAGAGGTCGCCAGAAAGTTTTATCCCTCCTCTGCGCTGGGCCAACAGTACAAGATTCCGGACTACGAGTGGGTACACCGTGAGATGCAGAAGAGCGGCGTCGCCCGCATCCTCACGCCGGACAACCTCAAGACCGGTATTGTCAAGAGCTCCCGTACAGAGACTGGGTTTAACTAATCCTACCAGGTGATGGCGGAGTACTACGGCACCGCCATTCTTCCGGCCCGTCCCCGCAGTCCTAAGGACAAGGCCTTTGTGGAGGGTTCCGTTGGCGTGGTCTCTACCTGGATACTAGCGGCCCTGCGTAACCGTCAGTTTCTGTCCCTTATCGAACTGGATGAAGCAATCTATGAGAAACTGGAAGCTTTTAACCACAAGCCCTTCCAGAAACGGGAGGGCAGCCGGGCAGATTGTTTTTCGGAGGAAAAACTGTTCCTGCTGCCTCTTCCGGCTACACCGTTTGAGTTGGTAGTCTAGAAAGTTGCCACCACCCAATAGATTCCACCTCACGATGGACACCCTTGCCTTCGGCTAACAGTTCCTCCTGCCAAGTCTGTAGTGGACTTTCACCATCAAGTTATTGCCCATGCCGGGCGGACTGAAGTGGACAAGGGAGGGACTAAGTCTCCTCCGTTGTCCATAGATATTTTTTTGCTTTTATGCCCACGAACATATGGTAGATTTTAAATTTCGTAAGGATCAAGTTGGACATATTGCCAGAAAATATAGCCTTTTTGCCCAGTCTTACTCAGGATGCAATAAAACCAGATATCGTCTGGATCACTGGAGTTCTCATCGGGTCTAAAGTACTGAACACCCACACGATCACCCTTATTGGCTTGGGTAATAACAGGATAGTCTGTACTTGGGCCCGTACGTACATTTACATTGTTGCCGGTAACTGTTCCTGTTCCCATTACACGAGCAACTCCAGTGGTGTCCAAATCTGTAATGGGCTCACTTTCAAACTCACCATCACAAATCGATTGCGCTGCAGCAGGAATACTAAGCATAAACGCCATCAAAAAGCACAGTCCCAAAGAAAATAAACGTTTCATAATTTCTCCTTTCAAAATTGACTGTTTTTTTGGTTCATTTGTGAACGTAAATTATTAATCGTAAAATCGCAAAACAAATGCATATTTAGGTATACTGGAATTATTCCAAATAGGTAATATATTGACTGTAGATATATCCCCGAAGCCCCTTGTTTGGATAGCTACAAATCACTTCATGCCACTCTCTGTCATTACCAACAACTGCTTCTCCTAGTATTATTCTTTGAGAGTAGACAATATCGCCTCTATTCATCATTCCGAGGCTTGTTGAAGCTGTTGTTGGCTGTTCTCGAACATTGACTCCGTCTGCATTAACCTCACAACGATAAATCCCCCTACTAATGGATACATCACTATTTTCAGGAATAAGAGCATTTTGGATTAGCTCATTGTTAATCTCCATTCCCACGGCATTTTGGGAGGAGAAATTAGCACTCGAAGGTACAGAAATGGAAAAAGACAGCAGAAGCGTCATAATAATTGAAAACAACCTTTTCATTCTATATCCTTTCTTTCATAATAATTTAGTATCTTTCAATACGTAATAACATCCTCACCCCATTTCTGCTTTATGTACATCTTCTTTTTCCCTTGTTTCTTGAGGCCCACGCTCTATATTTCTCGTTAGAATCCCCCTTCCTTCAAAAAAGATGAGTCTCTATAAAAGAATCCTATCTAGTGCTATTTTTCAAATCCCATAGTTGCATACAAAACTATCAACATTAATTAGAACCCTAATGTTTTCAATTATATATGTTTTGGGAGCATCTAAAACGGACAGCCTGAATGATTTATTCTAATCCAACAGCGAGGTAATCTACCTAGTCACTAATTACAAATATATTTGGGGGAAATATATTGAAGGAAACACTTTCTTGTCTGAGTAGTTGTTATCCTCTGAATATAAT
>OLSX01003959.1_pt1 | contig 11448 bp, 10 predicted proteins | sample 1673141 | NCBI WGS metagenome assembly OLSX01 (sample SAMEA3136759, study PRJEB25190) | human gut metagenome | biome: human gut; feature: human-associated habitat; material: faeces | place: Austria | collected 2013
TGGCTTCTTCCACAATGGAAGCTGCTTTCGCATCTGCCTCCTGAATCAGAATTCCTGCTTTCTTTTCCGCTTCTTTTTTCTGCTGGTTTGCAACGGATGTTGCCTGAGAAGCTTTGATGGCTGCTTCCAGTTCTGCCAGTTCTTTCTGCATATCAATTCTAGGGAACAGTGTTTCGCCTTTCTGTACTTTCAGTTCAGCAGGCAGTACGCCCCATGTCTTTGTGCTGTCCCAAGCAGTTGCGTCTCCTTCTGTGATGTTGTACTGTGCCCAGATTTTTGCAGGTGTGTTGGGCATGAAAGGCTGAATCAGGATGGAAACGATACGGATGCTTTCTGCAACATTGTACAGCACGTTTGCCAGTTCTGCTTTCTTTGCTTCGTCTTTGCACAGAATCCAAGGCTGTGTTTCGTCGATATATTTGTTTGTACGGCGAACCAGATTCCAGATTTCTACCAGAGCATCGCTGAAGAACATTTTTTCCATAGCGTTTTCCACTTTTTCTGTGGTAGCCAGTGCAACAGCTTTCAGGTCTTCGTCAAAAGGTGTTGCAGTGCGTTCTGCGGGCAGTGTGCCGCCGAAATATTTGTCGATCATACCAACGGTTCTGGAAACCAGGTTGCCCAGGTCGTTTGCCAGGTCGGAGTTGATACGCTGAATCAGAGCTTCGTTGTTGAAGTTGCCGTCCTGACCGAATGCGATTTCACGGAGCAGGAAGTAACGGATCGCGTCTACACCGTATTTGTCAACCAGTACGTTAGGGTCTACAACGTTACCAACGGATTTGGACATTTTGCCGCCGTTGATAACCAGCCAGCCGTGACCAAAGATCTGTTTAGGCAGAGGCAGATTCAGAGCCATCAGCATTGCAGGCCAGATGATAGCGTGGAAACGTACGATTTCTTTCCCTACAACGTGTACGTCAGCAGGCCAGAATTTCTTGAACAGGCTGTCGTCTTCTGTGCCGTAACCCAGAGCAGTGATATAGTTGGACAGTGCGTCTACCCAAACGTATACGATATGTCCGGGGTCAAATTCTACAGGTACGCCCCATTTGAAGGAGGTACGGGAAACAGCCAGATCTTCCAGACCGGGTTTCAGGAAGTTGTTGATCATTTCGTTCTGGCGAGTGTTGGGCTGCAGGAATTCGGGGTTTTCTTCCATGTATTTGATGATTCTGTCCTGATATTTGGAAAGACGGAAGAAATAGCTTTCTTCTTTCAACAGTTCCACATCACGGCCGCAGTCGGGGCATTTGCCGTCTACCAGCTGATGTTCTGTGAAGAAGGATTCGCAAGGTGTGCAGTACCAGCCTTCATAGGAGCTTTTGTAGATGTCGCCCTGATCGTAGAGCTGTTTGAAGATTTTCTGAACGGTTTTTACATGGTAATCGTCTGTGGTACGGATGAATTTATCATAGGAGATGCAGAGTGTGCTCCACAGTTCCTTGATGCCTTTGACGATTTTGTCGGTGTATTCCTTGGGTGTCATGCCCTGACCGTTGGCGATACGTTCGATTTTTTGACCGTGTTCGTCAGTACCTGTCAGGAACATTACGTCGTAGCCACGCAGTCTTTTGTAACGTGCCATGGTGTCTGTTGCAACGGTACAGTAGGAATGACCGATATGCAGCTTATCACTGGGGTAGTAAATGGGTGTGGTGATATAAAATTTTTCTTTTGCCACAAATATCTCTCCTTTTCAATGGTTTTCTACAAAAATGGAAGATGGCACACAATAAAAAAACCGCCCTTTCTGCAAAGGACGGAAGTGACCGTGTTACCACCTTAGTTTATCTTTTTTTCACAAAAAAGACCTCAGCAGGTACAAAAAATACCCTCACGCAGTAACGGGCGCAACCCGTCGCAGCCTATGCAAAAGCAGTCGGTGCGAAGCTCCAAGGCCATGTTCAGCGTCATTCCTGCGCCCCTTTTCAGCTTGCCGGGGCTCTCTGTGGCATTTTGTGCCGCCTACTCTCCTTTTCATTGCTGTTGTCCCTTGCATTTTACTATATTTTGGGCTTTTCTGTCAACGGATATACAGGGAAAAGGAGAAATAAATGGTTTTTGTGGAAAAAAATTATGCCACAGGATTGTGGCATTTTCCCATGAAAGGGAAAAAGGTGTGATATTATGGGCAAAAAGGAGGGAGAAAAACGTGGAAAAACCATTGGATGTATTGCAGGATTTATATCAGAAAGCGGATTTAGTGCGAAGTATCCTTTCCCTTTTGCTGGATGCCATGACAGCAGGCTGTGACCCATGGAAAACGCCTTATGTGGTGACAATATCCCACATGGCGGAGATGGTGGAGGAGATACAGACGGAACTTTTGGCAGCAACGGAGGAGCTGCTTCGGGAGAGGCGAATGGTACAGAAAACGGATATCTAAAGCAACTTCCCCTCAAGAAAACATTGGTTTTCTTTTTTCTTGATTTCTTAAGGGGAATTGCGATGGCTGTCTTCATAAGAAAACATATCCATTATAAACTAGTAAAAATAAGAAAGCTGAAATCCTTCATATATGAAAAGGATTTCAGCTTTCTTTGTTTTCTTATGAAGATGCCCCTAAGGGCTAGTGTCCTTCGGAGAGGTACTTTTGGCGCAAAAGTACCCAAAACTTGGGGACCTTTCCCATGGTCCCCAAACCCCCACAGGCGACCAAAGGGAAAGATTTCCCCTTTGGAAACCTTTTCGCCAGTCCGGTGCGGACTGGGAGAGTCGGAAACGACAACATAGGGATTTTGAAAGGGCAGAATTTGCCCCAAATTTTTCTATTTTCTTCAAAAATATGCGAAAAAAACAGCCTTTCTCAAACAGAAAAAGGCTGTTTCTACTATTATATTATGTTTCCTGCTGAAACAAAATCACATAAGATTTTCAGGGTTCAGGCATTCCAGTTCGGGCAGTACAAAACGACCATCTTTGCGGATGAGCACATCGTCGAACCAGATTTCGCCGCCGCCGTATTCCGGTGTCATAATCAGCACCAAATCCCAGTGGATAGCGGATTTATTGCCGTTGGGTGCGTCGTCGTAGCAGTTACCGGGGGTGAAGTGGATACTGCCGGAAATCTTTTCGTCGAACAGGATGTTGTTCATGGGTTTTGTGATATAAGGGTTTACGCCGATGGCAAATTCACCCACATATCTTGCGCCTTCGTCGGTGTTGAAAATGTGTTCCAGACGTTCTTTGTCGTTGCCGTCGCAGTCGATGATTTTCCCGTCTTTGAATGTGAGTTTTACATTTTCGAATGTAAAGCTGTTGTATTCGGAAGGGGTGTTGTAAGTGATGACGCCGTTGATGGAGTCGCGAACGGGGGCGGTGTAGATTTCGCCGTCGGGAATGTTGCAGGTGCCGGCGCATTTCACTGCGGGAATGTCCTTGATGGAGAATGTCAGGTCGGTGCCTTTTGCCACCAGACGAACTTTGTCTGTGCGGTTCATCAGGTCAACGATGCTGTCCATGGCTTTGGACATTTTGCCGTAGTCCAGATTGCATACATTGAAGTAGAAATCTTCAAAGTCTTCCAGACTGGTGTGTGCGGACTGTGCCATGCCGTTGGTGGGGTAGCGCAGTACCACCCATTTTGTATGGGGTACGCGGATTTCATGGTGAACAGGTGCAGAGTAATATTTTTCGTAAATGCTCTGTTTTTCGTTGGGTACGTCTGCCTGTTCGGTGATGTTATCCTCACCGCGGACACCGATGAACGCGTCCATTTCATTCATAAGCAGGCTGTCTGCCTTTGCCATGAGTTCCATCTGTTCTTTTGTGGCGCCCAGCAGCAGTTCACGTTCCAGAGAGTTTGTCATCAGCTGCAAAAAGGGTGTTGCGCCGATTTTGTATACTTCTTTGATGATGGCTTTTACCAGCGGCGCCGGATGGATGCCGTTCTGGTGAATCATGACTTTTTCGCCTTTTTGCAGGCGGCAGGAATTATGCACCAGATTATAAGCCAATTGTTCAATTCTAGGGTCCATATTTCAATCTCCTTTCGATGTAACCTTCTGTATTCGTTCCTATTTTACCCTTTTTCGGTGAAATACGCAAAAAAAATTTCGGGAAAATTTGACACGCCCCCAAAGGATGGATACAATAGGACAAAGAAAGGAAGGTGTGGGCCATGCGGGTTGCCATTCCCACAAAGGACGGGGAGATTTTTCTCCGGTACAGCGAAACGAAAGAATTTACGGTCTATGATGTGGAAATCGAACTGGTGAAGGCAAAAGAAGTGGTGTCCTTGGGGGACAAGACCATTGCGGAGTTTCTCACGGAACAGGACATCAATGTGGTGCTCTGCGCCAATATCCGGTCCGCAGGCAGAACCCTGCTCCGCACCAAGCGCATTGAACTGATTTACGGCGTGACGGGAAACGCCGACGAAGCCATGATCCGCTATCTCAGCGGGGAGCAGCTGGGAACGGTGGAGGAAAACGCTTTGCTGCGTATTGAACTGGACGAGAGGATATAAGGAGGCAATATGATACTGGAACGTTTTTTCCCTGATTTGTACATTCAGTCCATTTATGACCTGCCTTTGGCGGAGCTGAAGGAAATGGGCATACGGGGACTGGTATTCGACATCGACAACACGGTGGCGCCCTTTGATGTGGCAGACCCGGATGAAAAGCTCATTGACTTTTTTGCCCAGATGCAGGACATGGGTTTCCGCCTGTGCATCCTGTCCAATAACAACAAAGAACGGGTGCATCGCTTCAATAAGCCCCTGAAAGCCCTTGCCATCCACAAAGCAGGCAAGCCTAACCCCAGAAAAATGAAACAGGCACTGAAAAGACTGGGGCTGGTGCCCCAGGAAGCGGCAATGGTAGGCGATCAGGTCTTTACGGATATGTGGTGCGGTCACAGAGGCGGTCTGTACTGTATCATGACAGCGCCCATCTGCGACCGTGACCAGCTCATCACAAAGGTAAAACGCGGGGCAGAGCGGAAAGTGATGCAGGTTTATTTTAAGAGAAATGGCATGATCTGAGCCAAAAAGATGGTTTTTTTCAGATTATGTATTGAAAAAACATTGATTTTCCATTAAAATATAATAGGATATGCTTATTTTTAGAATAAGAAATATAGTATAATTTTTAAAAGCAGCGGGATTTTTTTCCCGTAAGATGAAATTTGAGGAGGAAATGAAACATGATTTCTGCAGGTGAACTTAGAAACGGCGTAACCATGGAATACGAAGGCGAAATTTACAGCGTACTGGAATTCCAGCATGTAAAACCCGGTAAAGGTGCGGCTTTCGTTCGTACAAGACTGAAAAACATCAAAACAGGCGCAGTAGTGGAAAAAACATTCCGTCCTACTGAAAAAATGTCCAAAGCACACATCGACAGAATGGATATGCAGTACCTGTACAATGACGGTGAACTGTATCACTTCATGAACAACGAAACATTCGACCAGATCGCTCTGAACGCTGATGACGTTGGCGATTCCCTGAAATTCGTGAAAGAAAACGAAAACGTAAAACTGCTGGCTCATGACGGCAACGTATTCGGTATCGAACCCCCTCTGTTCGTTGAACTGGAAATCACAGACACAGAACCCGGTTTCGCAGGCAACACAGCACAGGGCGCTACAAAACCCGCTATCGTTGAAACAGGCGCATCCGTTCAGGTACCTCTGTTCATCAACCAGGGTGAAATCATCAAAATCGACACTCGTACAGGCGAATACCTGAGCAGAGTGAACAATTAATCTTTTTTCCAATCTTTCGGAAGGAGGCAGTGATAAATGGAATATTTCGATAAGAAAATCACATATCTGAGAGGGCTTTGCGACGGCAGCGGGTTTGATCCCGACACCAAAGAAGGCAAGATTTTCCATGGCATCATGGATATTCTGGAAGATATGGCATTTATGCTGGAAACCTTCCTGGACGATGAAGAACTGGAAGAAATGGAACTGGATGAAGAAGAAACGGAAGAACCCGTGTACTTCTATTCCTTCATCTGCCCCAACTGCGGCGAGGAAATCGACGTGGATGAGGAAACCATGGAAACCCAGAAGGAAATTGCCTGTCCCGCTTGCGGCAACAGCATTCCCATGGGCACTATGGATATCGATGAATTAAAGTTTTAAAATGCGACGAAAAAAGAGAGAATCCATATTCTCTCTTTTTTATATGATAAATCAGAAGCAGGAATCAAAAGAAAGGGGTTTGGGACAACAATATATCTTCCTTAGCCGCAAAAAAGCGAGAGAAAACCATTTGGAAGAACATCACGGGGGCAGCGGTCTGCCGCAGATGGGACGGTGATGGTTTTCAAAAACAGCAAGCGTCTTTATAAGGAGTGAATGAAAATGGAACAAACCCAAGGGGCAGTGATGCCCAAAAGGTCGAGAAATCAAGAATTGCAGACGGAAAAACGGATTTTGCAGCTCTCTGTCTTTGCCGATGTGTGTTTTGTGGTGGCGGAGCTGTTGTTTGCCTTTGCCAGCCATTCCCAGTCGGTACTCATGGATGCCGCCTATGACGGGGCGGAAATGCTCATGATGGCAGCGGCTGTCTGCTTGACACCTCTTTTTTACAGACCGATTTCGGAGAAATATCCCTTCGGCTATGCCCAGGTGGAATCTGTATTTACAGCAGTGAAGTCTGCCATGATGCTTTCCGTTATGGCAGGATTGACAGTGAATGTTATCCAGACCATGCTTTCCGGCGGTGCTCATGTGGCATATGGTGCCGTATCCATGTTCCAGTTGCTGCTGGGGTTGGTGAGCCTTTGTATTCTGGGGGTTATGTATGTGGGTGCCAGAAAAGTGGCTTCTCCCATATTGCAGACAGAATGGATGGCATGGCGGCTGGATGTCCTTTACAGCATGGGTATGGCGGCGGCATTCTTTGGCGCAAAGGTACTGAAGGATACCAGCCTTGCATGGATGGCACCCTACGTGGACCAGGTGGTGGCACTGCTGGTGGTGGCTTTCGCACTGCCGGGGGCAGCCAAGATGTTTTTTGGCGCCGTGAAAGATATTTTCCTTTTTGCGCCTGATGAAAAAGTACTGGAGCAGGTCAAGGGGATTTGTGAGCCTCTTTTGCAGGCATATGGATTTGAGCCTGTATTTTATGATGTGACCCGCACGGGACGGAGAATGTGGGTTTCTGTATATTTCCACACGGAAGGGGATGTGCTTTCTCTGGATTGTATGCGACAGGCATCCAAGGAGGCACAGAAACATCTGTGTGAAAAATGGGATTACTGCGTTTGCGAACTGGTGCCGGAACAGGCATGATATAGATAAAAAAGCTGATTCTCTTTGAGAATCAGCTTTTTTGGTATCAGAATCTAGCAATGACCAGGGTATCTTCCCCATGAATGACCGTATTGCCATCGGGAATGACAGTGCCCTTTTCATTTTGTATCATGACGATAAGGGTACCTTTGGGCAGGGACAGTTCCCGCAGGGATTTGTCTTTCCATTTATGGGTCTTGTCAATGGAAATTTCATAGAGAGTCAGGTTTTCCCGGTCTTCGAATTCATGTCCTGCCAGTACCAGCAGGTCGCCTGCCTGCAGGACGGTGGAGCCATTGGGCACCAGAGAAACGCCGTTTCGCAGGATCAGGGTCACCAGCAGTTCCGGCGGCAGGGGGACATCCTTCAGGGAATGGTCTACCCATGGATGATGAGGGCTAATGGAAATCTTGGAAAAGGTGATGTCGCTTTCTACCTGATAGTCGTTGAATGTGCGGCGGACGTCGGCTTTCTCGTCGATCATGTTCAGTTTATGTGCCATAGGTGCCAGCAAAGTGCCTTGCAGAGAAATGGAAAGGAGCACGATGCAGAACACCAGGTTGAACAGATTGTATTCCATAGGCGCGCCGCTGAGGACTGCCTGAATGGCAAACACAATGGAAGCGGCTCCCCGCAGCCCAGACCAGGAAACCAAGCCGATCTGTTCTTTGGAAGAACGGAAGGGCGCCAGTACCGCAGTTACGGAAAGGGGTCTTGCCACAAGGGTCAAAAACGCCATGATAAGCACAGAGGGCAGGAACACCGCAGGCAGCTGAGAAGGCGTCACCAGCAGTCCCAACAGGAAGAAGATGACCATTTGGGCAATGCCTGTCAATACGTCGAATGTCAGCACCAGATCGCGTTTATGGGGCAGATAGGAGTTCCCCATGACGATGCCGCAAAGATATACGCTCAGATACCCATTGCCGCCCAGAGCGGAAGGCAGAGCATAAGCCAGCGCGGAAACAGCCAGAAGGAATATGGTATTCCCCTGGTCGATGTAGAAATTGCAGCGGTTCAGCACAAAAACAGCGCCTTTTCCCAACAGCAGACCCAAAATGCTGCCAATGGCAAGCTGACGCAGCACCAACAAAGGCACAGATACCTGATCCCCTGTGAGTATGGTGATCCACAGCAATGTCAGCATATAGGACATGGGGTCATTGGAACCGGACTCCATTTCCAGCATGGAAGCGGTGTGGTCTTTCAGATTCAGCTTTTTGGAACGGAGAATGCTGAATACGGAAGCGGCGTCTGTAGACGAAATGACAGAGCCGATGAGCATGCTTTCTGCCCATGGAAGATGCAGGACGAAGTGAGCAAAGACACCCACTAGCCCGGCAGTGAACAGTACCCCAAGGGTGGAAAGCAGTGTGGATTTGACGGCAACGGAACGGGCTTCTTCAAAGTTGGTGCCGAAGCCGCCGTAAAACATGATAAAAATCAAGCTGACGGAACAGATGACTTCTGAAATATGGTAATTGTTAAAAGAAATATGCAGTATGCCATCAACGCCGAAGCACATGCCAAGAGCCAGAAACGCCAACAGGGACGGCACCCCTAGGCGAAAGGTCAGACGATGCACCAGAATGCAGATGATGATGACAATGCCTGTCAGCAATAAAATTTCGTTCAATGGACATTCCTCCTGTTCTGCCTGCCGGCGGTATAAGTTTCTATTTTAAGTTTAGTGGGAAACGGCATGTTTTGGCAACGATTTTTTCAGATTTGTAAAATTTTGGCAAAGCAGGCGGCCTTTTTGCGGAAAAATTATGTCAATATGCAGAAGTGGGAAGGAATCGCAGCACCGGCGGCGAATACAAAAAAAGGAAACCATTTGAAGAAAGAAGGCGAATTATGGAACCATATTTGCATAAAGTACAGTATTACGAAACAGACAAAATGGGCATTGCCCATCATTCCAATTACATCCGCTGGATGGAAGAAGCCCGGGTGGATTTTCTGGAGAAAATCGGCTGGGGTTTTGACCGTCTGGAAGCGGAGGGCATTGTTTCCCCTGTGGTAGGGGTACATGGACGATACAAGAAAAGCTGCACATTTGCCGATGTGCTGGAAATCACCGTAAAGGTGCAGAAATACAACGGCATGATGATGCATCTGGCATACGAAATGAAGCTGGCAGGAAGCGAACAGGTGCTCTTTACAGGCGTTTCTGAACACTGCTTCTTAGACCAGGCAGGCAAGCCGCTGCGGCTGAAACAGAAATGGCAGGAGCTGGATGAAATCCTGAAAAACTGCGCAGCGGAATACGAGGCGGAAAAAGCATAAGAAAAAAGGCTGGAATACTTGGTATGATAAGGATTTCAGCCTTTTTTGTTTTCTTATGAAACTGCGTTTTTTCAGTCCTGACGGCAGGGAGGCAGGGGACGGTTTGTCAGCAGGGCACGTTCTACGCTCCAGTAGAAGTTTTCTTTGCCCACATATTCGTCCAGGTCTGTTCTGCGCATCATTTCCATGGCACGGGAGGGCAGACCGCAGAGAACCACGTCTACGCCTTTCATCCGCAGGTTTCCGATGAGGGTGCGGAGGGTCTGGGCACAGGAAATGTCAATGTTGGATACACCGCGCATGGACAAGAGCAGTGTGTCGCAGTCGCCGATTTTTGTGGAAATATCTGCCACGTTCTGGGTGTTGGCAAAAATCATAGGACCGGTGATGTAAGCCACCATGGCGTTATTGTAACGATTCCGCAGGGCAGGGTCTGTCACACGCAGACGTTCCATGTCCACCTTTTCGTAGTTGATTTCGATGAAGGACAGACGGGACACCAGGAAGATCAGACCGATGACAACGCCTACCAGAATGGCAATGGTCAGGTCGAATACGATGGTGGCAATCATAGTTGCCAGAAATTCCAGCATAGCCCCTTTGAATTTATGGGAGAACATATACAGGATGGAGTTCCATTCGTTCATGCGCCATGCAGTAACCATGAGGACACCGGCAAGGGCTGCCATGGGAATCTGGCTCATGACGGGAGCCAACAGGAACATGGAAATCAAGAGCCCTACGGCGTGGAACATACCCGTCAGACGTGTTTTTGCGCCGGAACGGATGGCAACGCTGGTACGGGCAATGGCTGCTGTGGCAGGGATGCCGCCGAAGAAAGGCAGCAGGATATTGCCCACGCCCTGGGCGATAAGTTCCTGATTGCTTTTCAGTCGAACACCTGTCATCTGACCTGCGCTGGCACCGCAGAGCAAACTTTCAATCATGCCCAGAATGGCAATACTGAAGGCAGGCATGATGAGGTTTGTGACGGTGGTCAAATCCAGTGCGGAAAAGAGCAGTCGTTTTTCCGGGAAAAGGGTCTGGGGAATGGTGCCAACGGTGGGCACCTCCAAACCAACGAAAATGGAAAAGGCAGTGGTGAGAATGATGCTCACCAGAGATGCAGGAACCACAGCGTTCCATTTTTTCGGGAAGAACACCATAAACAGCACCACAAAGAGGCCAATGCCTACGGAAGTCAGATTGGGATGAAAGCCCAGTGTGCCGTAGCTTGCCAGTTTGGCAATGGTGGAGGCGCCTTCGCTGTGGGTGCCGAAGAAGTTGTCAATTTGCCCCAGAGCAATGACGATGGCAATACCGGAGGTAAAGCCTGTGATAACGGGAGCGGGTATGAAAGAGGTCAGTTTCCCAAGACGGAGGATGCCCGCCAGAAGCAGCAGGATACCAGCCAGCAGTGTGGCAATGAATACGCCGTCCAGACCATAGCCTGCCACCAGTGAAGTGAGGATGGCTGCCATAGCCCCTGTTGGCCCGGAAATCTGATAATATCCCCCAGCCAGTAAGCTCATGACCAGACCGGCAATGATGGCGGTAATCAGACCAGATGCGGCATCGGCACCGGAACTGACACCGAATGCCAGTGCCAGCGGCAGCGCAACGGCGGTAACGGTCAGACCTGCCATCAGGTCTTTCATCAGTGCGGCGGAATTGTATCCCCGAAACTCGTGCTTCAAATCTTCTGCGAACCCTCGCAGCATAGAAAAAACCCCCTTAAATTTTCACATAAATCCATTCAAAAACATAAAAAATGCATCTGCTCCCAGTGTCTCTTGGTCGTGACAATCAAAGGGGCACATGCGCTTCCATCATAGCAAAAAGCAGATGGTTTCTCAATGGGTAAGTGGAAAAAGAGATGGAAAAAATAACCATGGGTGTCATACA
>OLSX01003965.1_pt1 | contig 11442 bp, 10 predicted proteins | sample 1673141 | NCBI WGS metagenome assembly OLSX01 (sample SAMEA3136759, study PRJEB25190) | human gut metagenome | biome: human gut; feature: human-associated habitat; material: faeces | place: Austria | collected 2013
CGCGCGCCGCGTCCGCGAGAACAATGTCTACTGTGAGATCTATTCCTATAAGACGGACCTGTCCGTCATCAAGGCAAAGAACCCCAAGGGCATCATCTTCACCGGCGGCCCCAACAGCGTCTATCTGGAGGATTCGCCCACCATCGACCCCGAGATCTTCCGCTGGGGCGTGCCTGTGCTGGGCATCTGCTACGGCAGCCAGCTCATGATGCACCTGCTGGGCGGTCATGTCTGCCGCGCACCGGAGCGCGAGTACGGCAAGACCGAGGTCTTTGTGGACAACAGCAGCAAGATGTTCACCGATGTGCAGCCCTCCACCGTCTGCTGGATGAGCCACAACGACTATATCGAGCAGGCTGCGCCCGGCTTCAAAATCACTGCCCACACCGTCAACTGCCCGGTGGCCGCAGCTGAGAACGAGGAAAAGGGGCTGTACGCCGTTCAGTTCCACCCCGAGGTGCTCCACACCGCTGAGGGCAAGAAGATGCTGCACAACTTCGTGTACAACGTCTGCGGCTGCACCGGCGACTGGAAGATGGACTCCTTTGTGGAGAACAACGTCAAGGCCCTGCGTGAGCGCATCGGCGATGGCAAGGTGCTGTGCGCCTTGTCCGGCGGCGTGGATTCCTCCGTTCTGGCAGCTATGCTGGCTAAGGCCATCGGCAAGCAGCTGACCTGCGTGTTCGTGGACCACGGCCTGCTGCGCAAGAACGAAAAGGAAGAGGTATGCTCTGTCTTTGGCCCGGGCAATGCCAACGGCTTTGACATCAACTTCATCTGTGTGGATGCCCGCGATCGCTACTTCAGCAAGCTGAAGGGTGTCACCGAGCCGGAGCGCAAGCGCAAGATCATCGGCGAAGAGTTCATCCGTGTGTTCGAGGAAGAAGCCAAGAAGATCGGCAAGGTAGACTTCCTTGCACAGGGCACCATCTACCCCGACGTGGTGGAGAGCGGTCTGGGCGGCGAATCCACCGTGATCAAGAGCCACCACAACGTGGGCGGTCTGCCCGATACCGTGGACTTCAAGGAGCTGGTGGAGCCTCTGCGCAACCTGTTCAAGGACGAAGTCCGTCAGGCTGGCCGTGAGCTGGGTCTGCCCGAGTATCTGGTCAGCCGCCAGCCCTTCCCCGGCCCGGGTCTGGGCATCCGCATCATCGGCGAAGTGACTCCCGAAAAGGTCGCCATCGTACAGGATGCCGACGCCATCTGGCGCGAGGAGATCGCCAAGGCGGGCCTCGATAAGGAGATCAGCCAGTACTACGCCGCACTGACCAATATGCACAGCGTCGGCGTCATGGGCGACGAGCGCACCTACGACTACGCCGTGGCCCTGCGCGCCGTTACCACCACCGACTTCATGACCGCCGAGAGCTACAATATGCCTTGGGATGTGCTGGGCACAGTCACCAGCCGTATCGTCAATGAGGTCAAGCACGTGAACCGCGTGTTCTATGACTGCACCGGTAAGCCGCCGGCTACGATCGAGCTCGAGTAATCTGCAAACCCTGAAAAGTATTGATGCAATGCAATATTTTGAGAGTCAAAAGGCTCTGTGATACTGCTTTGATACTATCAGGCGATTATTCATAAAGAGAGACATGAGAATGCCCTCTGAGAAACGGTAAGTTTTTCAGAGGGCATTTTTGTGTCTTTTATTCTTTACGCCACTTTTTCTTCGGCTCGTACCGGCCGCAGCCGTCGGCGGTCTGAGGCCAGTTGAGCTTCCATTCCAGATACTCTTCCTTGGTGATCTCGCCCTCCCGGAGCTGCTTCTTACGGAGCTGCCACTCCTTTAAGAACTCATCCAGCAGGCGATACCGGAAGCTGACCGCCATGTGCTTTTCAGGGAAATCCGGGTCTGTGGTGTCTGTGACCTCGTAGAGCCGGGTGCCGGGATAGTGCTCGTCCAGCTCGAACAGAGTGTACATCACATCCTCTGCGGCGTACAGGGTCGGCTCATAGAGGGAACGGTAGTTCACGTCCAGCACCTCCGCAATCTTGCGGAGCAACTCTTCTTTAGGAGTGCGGGTGTTGCTTTCGTATTGTGCGATACGGATGTCTGCGCTCTTCTCCTCAAACCCGATGGCAATGCCCAGTTCTTTCTGGGTCATACCTCGGAGGTTGCGGGCACGTTTGATGCGGTCACCGACTGCCATGCGATTGCCTCCTGACTTAAACATATTTGTTGAACCTAGTATAGCACAGAAAAATAGGAGGTGCAATAGAAAATAAACAAAAAAGTTTAAGATTTTACCCGAAAACCTCTTGGCTTAACGGAATATGTTTAGTATAATGAGAGCACAAAAAGATAAGCAAAAATGCTTAGTAAAATTGAATGACCGCCAAACTGATCCAAACCGCCAAGACCTTCCGAAAGGAAGCGAGCGCTCCGTAAGGGGACGGCACAGCACCGCAAAGGGGATATGCCTGCCGGAAGTCAGCGAGGATGAAGCGGCACCGAAACGAAACCGACAAGGAAAGGACAAAAAATGGCAAACAGCATTTTTATCAAGGCAGACGAGCTGGCAAAGGAACTGGACATCTCCCAGGGTCTGGCGTACAAGATGATCGCCCAGTGGAACGAGGAACTGAGAGCCAAGGGCTACACGACCGTGGGAGGCCGGGTAAGCAGGAGGTACTATCAGGAGAAGATCTACGGGGCAGGGGAGGAGTGATAGGATGCCAGCCTACAAGGACAACAGGCAGGGCACATGGTACGCTTCCTTCTACTTTGAGAACTGGCAAGGTGTGAAGCAGAAGAAGCTGAAACGGGGGTTTGTCACCAAGAAGGACGCTCTGGCGTGGGAGCGGGAGTTCCTTCTTCAGCAGGCAGCAGACCTGACCATGACCTTTGAAGCCTTCGTGGAAATTTATATCACGGACAAGAAAAAGCGACTCCGGGAAAACACCTGGTCTACCAAAGAGCACATCATCCGGACGAAAATCTTACCGTATTTTAAGGAAAAACGGCTCAGTGAGATCAAGCCACGGGATGTAATCGCATGGCAGAACGAGATGTTGAACTACCGGGACAAGAACGGCAAGGCCTACTCGCCGACCTATCTCAAGACGTTGCATGGACAACTCAGTGCCATCTTAAACCATGCAGTCCGGTTCTACGGGTTGAAATCAAACGCAGCGGCCACAGCTGGGTGCATGGGGTCGGAAAAGCACAAGGAAATGCTTTTCTGGACAAAAGAAGAGTACCTCAAATTCGCAGAAGTCATGATGGACAAGCCGCAATCCTATTACGCTTTTGAGGTCCTCTACTGGTGTGGCATCCGGGAGGGCGAACTGCTGGCTCTGACCCCGGCAGACTTCGACTTGGACAAGGGGCTGCTCTCCATCACCAAATCCTATCAAAGGCTGAAAGGCCGGGATGTGATCACCGACCCGAAAACACCCAAGAGTGTCCGTGTCATCCAGATGCCGCAGTTTCTGACGGACGAGATCAGAGACTATCTGAAATCCCTCTACAAAGTCCAGCCAGACCAGCGGATCTTTGAGGTGACCAAGAGCTACCTGCACCACGAGATGGACAGGGGAGCCAAGGAAGCCGGGGTGAAGCGCATCCGAATCCACGATCTGCGGCACCCGTATGTCAAGCACACGACAAAAATTTTTAGCTTACGCCTGATGGATTTTCAAGCGCAGGCTTATCCTGATGCTCGGCGAAAAACTCGCGGAGCTTGTCAGCTTCTTCGGGTAGGACAAAGCCGAAGCCCTGTCCGTCCACTCTGCAATAGAAAGCGATTTTCATGTCTGCCTCCTCAATCGAAAATGTCTTGGATTTTGTATGCGATCTCAATGCGCTTATCAGGGTACACCAGCACCCGGTCGATTAGCAGCTCGGCCAGCTCGGTGGTCAGCGTGTCCGCATCGAAAATCGCCTTGGACGCTTCCATGCGGCTGTCCTGCCGTGCCTGTTCGTCCTGTTTCTGCTTCGCCTGTGCCAATACTGCGGCATAGGCGTTTTTCGTTTTCAAAAGCAGCTCGTCACACGCGGTCTTTTCCGCCTTGTAGGTGTTCAGGTCGATCTCGCCCATGAGATAGCGTTCATACAAGGCGCGCTTACCGTCTTGCAGTGCCTCGATCTGCTGCTCATATTCGGCGCGTTCCGGTACGGAAGCATCCACCCGGAGTGTGCCGTCAGGGGCAAGCGGTGCGGCGGCCTCCATCTGCTTTTTCAGCGTCAGGAATACCGTCTGTTCCAGCTCTGCGGCATTCAGGCGCATCTTGTGGCAGCGGCTTTCTTCGTCTGCCTCGGAATGGCGGCAGTGATAATATGAGGTTTTCTGCATGGTGCGGGACAGCGCATGACCGCAGCAGCCACAGAAGGCTTTGCCTTTCAGCGGGTAGTCCCGCTTCTTTTTGTTGGGCTGGGAAAAGCGGAGCTGGCTGGCCTGCACGGTATCAAACACGGTTTTCTCTATGATGGCCGGGTGATGGTCGGGGATGATGTACCATGATTCTCTGTCCTTTAGGCGGCTTCTGGTGCCGCCTACTTCGAGAACCGCCCGCTTGCCGATCACATACACGCCGGTGTAGCGTTCATCCTCCAAAATGCGGAGAATAGTGGATGTACTCCAAATCCCGTGACAGCGGGAAATATCATGGGTGTGATTGCCGTGCGCGGCTTTGTACTGGCCGGGAGTGGGGATGCTTCTGCGAAACAGCTCCCGCGTGATGGCGGTGGCGTTGATGCCCTCGGCGGCAAGCTGGAAGATGAGCTGCACAACGGCAGCGGCCTCCGGGTCAGGCTCCATTCTGCCATCGGCGCTTTTGCGGTAGCCGTAAGGACAAATCTTGCTCTGATACTCGCCTCGCTGCATCTTGGCGTACTTTGCGCTCTTGGTCTTGATGGACATATCGCGGCTGTAATACTCACTGATGAGATACTTGAACGCCACATCCATGCCGCCGGTGTCGCCCTTGAATTTGCTGCTGTCAAAATCGTCGCTGATGGAAATGAAGCGGGTATGGAACAGTGGGAACACACGCTCGATGAAGTATCCAGTTTCAATGCTGTTGCGCCCGAAACGGGAAAAATCCTTGACAATGATGCAGTCGATCTGATTGGCCCGCACCAGCTCAATGAGCTTCTGCACCTGCGGACGCTCAAAATTTGTACCGCTATATCCGTTGTCGATGAACTCCATGATCTCCGCGTTCAGAGCTTCCGGCATGGAAGCTGCGTACTCATGGAGGACAAGGCTCTGATTTTCAATACTCAGACTGTCGTACTTGTAGTCCTCAATGGAGAGGCGTATGTAGAGGGCAATCACATATTTCTGCATTGTTCCAGCACCTCCGCATAGGTTTCAAACTCGCTCTGGAAGCGATAGCGCACCGTGATCTGCTTGTCGTGGGATACCTCGATGCGGTCGATCAGCCGCTCGATGAGTGCGCCGGTCAGCGCACGGTCGGTCTTGATTTGTGCGGCGTCCTGTTCCAGCGCCCGGTGCTGTTCAATCTGCGTATCCATCGTCCGCAGACCGTCCTCCAACTGTTCCATTTCCACGGCGAGGTCGGCAATGCGGCTTTCGTACTTCTCCTTGTAGTCAAAGTATTCATCCTTGGTGAGAACGCCTTGGACGAGGTTTTCATATAAGCTCCGCACGATACCGCGAAGCCGCTGGATTTCCTGCTTGCGGCTGGTGATCTTCTCCCGCAGCTCAGCGCGGTCAGCGGCCTGCCGGGGCAGCTCTGCAAGGGAGAGGGTGTATTGCCCCAGCGCCGTATCAAGCGCGTCCTGAAGCATATCTGCCAGCATATCCAGCAGCGCATCCTCGCGGATGGTCACGCCGGGGCAGGCATCCTTGCTGATTCGGCTCTGGCTCAGACAATGGTAGAAGTACACATCGTCGGACTTCTTGCGGATATTTCTCTGCCGGTGCAGGCTGCCGCCGCAATGGGCGCAGAACACCTTGCCTTTGAGCAAATTCGGCGTGTAGGCTTTGACCTCCCGTGCCTTGGCGCGGCTGGCGGTCTGATTGAGAATTTCCTGCACCGCCGCGAACTGTTCCCGGCTGATGATGGCCTCGTGGGTGTCCCGTACCACCGTCCATTCCTCGGCATCGGCCTTGACCTGCCGGTGATCCACGGTTTTGGTCTGCCCCTGAACGAGATCTCCGGTGTAGACCTCGGAGCGGAGAATGACGCCGACTGTCCGGGTCTGCCACTTGCCGCTGCCAAGCAAATTCTCGTGGGTGATCTTGCCCTGCATCTTCTTGTAGTGGCTGGGGGTAAGAACGCCTGCTTCGTTCAGCCGCACGGCGATGGTATTGAGGCCAGCGCCCTCGGAAGCCCAGCGGAACATCCGCTGCACCACAACGGCGGCAACAGGGTCGATGATAAGCTGGTGGCAATCGTCCTCGGCTTTCAGATAGCCGTAGGGAGTACGCGCACCGATGAACTTGCCGTCCTTCATGGCCTGCCGCTGCTGCGCCCTGATCTTGCGCCCAATGTCCAAAGCGTAGGCTTCGTTTATCATGTTCCGCAGCGGGATGATGATACCGGAATGGGCATCTTCCGGGTTGGCGGTGTCGAAGTTTTCGTTGACCGCAATAAAGCGGATGTTGCGGATGCGGAAATACTGCTCGATGTAATAGCCGGTGTCGATGGTGTTCCGTCCCAAACGGGAAAGGTCTTTGACAATCACGCAGTTTACATGACCGGCCTCAATATCCGAGAGCATCTGCTGAAAGCCCGGACGGTGGAAGTTTGTCCCCGTCGCGCCGTTGTCGATGTAGGTATCGTACACGCTGATCTCCGGGTACTGCTCCAGATAGCGGGCAATAATCATCTGCTGGGTTTCAATGGATACGCTGTGCGTGTGGGTATCCTCCACCGAAAGGCGGACGTAGATCGCGGCGCGGCAAGCGGCGTCGGCCTCCTGCACGGCTACCGCAGCCGTTTCTTTCCTGCTTTTTCTCGCCATGCTCAGCCCACCTTTCTCTGTTCGTAATCTTTCTGCTGCGCTGCCAGCGCCAAAAGCTGCAACGCCTTTTTGTATTCGTCCTCATGGGTAAAGGTAATATCCAGCTCCTTTTTGCCACGGACGCGGATGCTCTGTACCATGTGAATGAGCGCCCTGCGGTCTAAGGTTTCCAGCGTGGAGAACTGCGTAAACTGTGAAATCCAGCGGTTGCGCTCACTCCGGTTTTCCAAAACCTCCGTGAGTTTTTCCTTGAGAACGCGGACGCTCTCGCGGATGTCCTCGGCCTGCTTGGTGTACTTTGCCTTATAGGAAGCGTATTCTTCCTTGGTAAGCATACCTCCCACAAGGCTCTCATAAAGCCGTGCCTTGAACTCCAGCACCTGCTCCAACCGGCGCTCGTTGTCGGTGATGTGGTCGCTGTATTCCTTGGCAAGCGCCTGATTGATGCTGGTCTGGTCAATGCCGGTCAGCAGCGCCTCCAGCGAAGCAATATTGCCGATATAGGCTTTCAGGCTGTCCCGCACACAGTCGATCAGGCTGCTTTCTTTCAGCATGACCGGATGGGCGCAGCCCTTTTTCTTGCCGGTAGGACAATAATAGTAGTGGTACTCCTTGCCGTTTGCACGGTTGGTCTTGCGGGTCATGCGGCTTCCGCAGCACCCGCAGATCAGAATACCGGAGAACAGGTACACCGTATCCTCGTTGGGAGAAGTCCGGGTATCCAGCCCCTTGATGCGCTGCACCAGCTCAAAATCCTGACGGGCGATCAGCGCTTCGTGGGCATCCGGGACACGCACCCACTCGGAGGCGGGGCGCTGCTCCATCTGCTTGATCTTGTAATGCGGCGTACCCTGTTTGCCCTGCACCAGCGTTCCGGTGTAGGTTTCGTCCTGCAAGATGCGGATGATGGTGGTTGCCGACCATTTGCAGTCAGCCTTGTCCGCATAGCCCTTTTTCGCGTAGGGCAGGCCATTGTTCTTCTTGTATGCCAGCGGAGAGAGAATGCCCAGCCGGTTCAGCTCTGATGCGATCTTGGAGGCGCTTGCGCCCTCCAGCCGCATACGGAAAATGTCGCAGACAACGCGGGCGGCGTAGGGGTCAGGGACGAGCAAATTCTTGTTGTCCTCAGCTTTCATGTAGCCGTACACCGGGAATGCGCCGACGAAATCGCCGTTGCGCCGCTTCACATCCAGCGAGGAACGGGTTTTGATGGAAATATCCCGGCAGTAGGCTTCATTCATAATGTTCTTGACCGATACGGTCAGATCATCGCCGCTGTCGTGGGCGGTGTCGATGCTGTCGGTGATGGCGATGAAGCGCACCCCGTAGGCCGGGAATACCCGGCGCAGATACCGGCCTGTTTCGATGTACTCGCGCCCCAAGCGGGAGAGGTCTTTTACGATGACGCAGTTGATGTTGCCATCGGTGACATCCTGCATCATTTCCTTGAACGCAGGGCGGTCAAAGATGATGCCGCTGTATCCATCGTCGATCTTTTCGGAAACGACCTCAATATCCGGGTTGCGCTCCACAAAGTTTTCAATGAGCTTGCGCTGATTGGAAACGCTGTCGCTCTCGCTGGAATGATCGTCGGTGTAGGACAGGCGGATGTAAGCGGTAGCTTTGTATTTAGGCATGAAAAAGCACTCCTTTCTCCCGGACTGCTCCCGCATGAAAAGAGTGGTTATCTGGCTATTAGGTTTTCATCCTTTTCCACACCGATCATAGCACTCTCTGCGGAAAAAAGCGAGGATGTCGCTCAGCGCAAAATGCCTTGCAGACATTCCTCCAACGTAACACCGTTCCCGGCAAAGCAGGCGTTTACCACGAAATCGCCGCAGCGGAAGCGGTAAGGATTTTTGATCTGGCGGATAAAGGCGGCAATGCGTTCTTCCTTGGGAAGATTTTTGTCTACGGATACATCCCGGATGTCCACCAGTTCATCCGTGTGGATTTGGGTTTCGTTTGGCGTCGGCTGCATCATGGCGATCTCCTTTCTCGGTTTGGTGGGTTTCCTCAAGGTCACATGAATGCGCTGACGGAAAGGCCGTCAGCGCATGGTATCTGACTTTGAGAGGCGGCTGCGCGGGTAGAATTGGAGCCACATAACATAATGGCGAATACCGGCGCAGCCGCTCTGCTTGTCCATTTGAGAAGATCCATCCTATTTGCCACGCGCCCCGGATAGTGGGCATGATGCAGGCCGCCCTTGGCAGGGCTGTCATAACTCCACGATACCGCTGCCTCAAAGAGCTGGCGCATACCGCAGGGTTCCCCCTCAAGTCTGTGGGAGGGCGTGAGCAAGTTTCATTATCCGCCGCGCTGTCATCGCGCCCGATTTGCCGAATCGGGTCTAAGGCTGCGTAGATCGCTCGGATGGCTTTTCCGGAATCACCTCCTTGAAGCCATCGTCGTGGCGGCGCACCTTATGCCGCTATCACGCGGGTTTTGTGCCTGCATCATGGTCTATTCAGTTTTCAACGTTCAACGAAAGGCTTCGTGGAGAATGTCCCTTCACCTATCGCCGATTTTGGGCCACTTTTGCAAGGTGTTTTTGAAAAACCTCAGAAATATTTTTTGATTTTTCTGATTGCTGCTGTAATGTTGAGAGAAATAGCCTGATGCGACACGCCTTCGACTTTTCCAATCTCGTCAATCGTCATTCCATCCACGAAATACATCCACATCCTGCGGAACTGAGTGTCCGTCAGGTGCTTCCTGATTTGCGTAACCTTTTGGGTGCTACGGCGGATTTCCGCCACCCGGTCATGCGCCTGCTCCATGCAGACATCCGCAGCGGGAATAGATGCTGCTTCCTCGGAAAGCTCGTCCAGTGCAAGGGTATGATTAGCGTAGACATGATCCTCTTTCTCGGAAGCATGATAGTCTGCATCCGACAGGGACTTCCATTTCAGAAATTCTTCCTCGCTGGCAAAGTCCTCGCGGGTCAGGCGGATGATGGCTTCGTTGGCATCCATGTAAACGATAGCGTTGGGGTCTTTCTTGTTCAGCGCATAGCTGCTCTTTCTGTTAAACATAATATGTCCTCCGTTTCGGTGTTGGGTGGGTGGTGAACCAGACCAACACCGGCGGAGAACGACAGCCGACAGGAAAACGTAAAAAGGCGCTCGAACAGGCATGATGACCTGAACGAGCGCCTTGCGTGCGAGTGAAAACATGAGTAACGAATACTGTACCGGGAGGGGCTAAATCACGGATGAACCAAACCGCATAAAAAGAGAGCTGCAACTCGCTTTCGTGAGTGCAGCTCGTCTGGGGGATAGCCGCGTGCTTTTTGAAGTGGACGGCTAATCGGTGCTTATGCTTTTTTACATGACCGCGAGCGGCCTTAGCAGTATCTCCTGTTCATCCGTGACATCATAAAATTACCTCCAACTCGCTGAATGTGATTTGCGGCTCATTCAATGTGAGCTTCATGTGTATTTAAGTGAATTGAGGCTCACTCTACAATGTAGTAGAGGTGATTTACAATGAACTTCCTTGACCTGTTCGCCCAAAAGCTTCGCGAAAAGCGGGAGCAGAAAAAGATCACGCAGCGCGAATTAGCGGAACGGCTTAATATGTGTACCCGAACTGTCATTGAGATTGAAAAGTGCAAGAGCAATCCGAAATTTGAAACGGTTGCGCTGATCTCAGAAGAAATGGACATCAGTCTGGATGGAATCGTGTTCCACGATAGAGCGCCGCAGACCGTTGCCAAGTGCGTTCTTGATTACTTTGCAGGAAAGAGTGAAGAAGAGTCGCAACGGTACATAGACCTGTGCATGAGCGCAGATAAGCTGAAGTGATGTACAGGGGAAAACAAAAGGGCCGATGATTGTCTTTCATGTGGAGCAGCCAGTGGGCTTATATTTTCCCCACTGGCTGCTCTTGTCCGCACAGTTGGAACGACGGGCATTAGTATCCTATTTTTCCTGTTTGTGTGCATCCCGGATCTTTTCAAAGGTGTCCTGACTGATGGCGTGTTCAATCCGGCAAGCATCTCGCTCTGCAATTTCAGGGTCAACGCCAGCTGCGATAAATTGCTCTGTAAAGAACTGATGCCGCTCATAAATTTTTTCGGCAACATTCCGGCCTGTTTCGGTCAAATGCAAAACGTAATCACTATCTACCGTTAAAAAGCCCCCTTCACGCAAAGCCGACACCGCATAGCTTACGCTGGCTTTTGAAACTCCAACACGCCGTGCAACATCAATAGAGCGGACAGCACCGTGATTCTTTTGAAGAACCAGCACAGCCTCCAGATAATCCTCTCCGGACGCATGAATCTTCACTATTGTCTCCTTTATGCAAGGCTCCAGCTGGAGGACTTTTTACGGATATTTACAAAATCCTGATAAATCCCGGCTTTTGCTATAAGCTCGTCATGGGTTCCTTGTTCACTGATCCGTCCATCGGCAATCACCAAAATCTGATCAGCCTGACAGATGGTATTTAGGCGGTGAGCGATTACAAGCAGGGTCTTTCCCTTCACCAATTCG
>OLSX01003966.1_pt1 | contig 11440 bp, 9 predicted proteins | sample 1673141 | NCBI WGS metagenome assembly OLSX01 (sample SAMEA3136759, study PRJEB25190) | human gut metagenome | biome: human gut; feature: human-associated habitat; material: faeces | place: Austria | collected 2013
GGTGCTTCAAGTGTGGTACGGTCTGCGACATTTGCCGTATTCATCATTCTGATCGTATTTTTCCCTATATTGACTTTGACAGGAATAGAAGGGAAGTATTTCACGCCGATGGCTAAAACCCTGGTATTTTGCATAATCGGTGCCCTGTTCTTATCACTGACTTACGTTCCGATGATGGCTTCCCTGTTTCTGAAACATCATATTGTGACAAAGCCGACTTTTGCCGATAAATTCTTTGAAGCACTAAACAAACTCTATGCCCGTGCCTTGTCATTCTGTTTGCGTTTTAAGTGGCAAACTGTTGCAACGGCGTTTGTGGCTTTGGTTATTTCTCTCTTTCTTTTCACCCGTCTGGGAGCAGAATTTATTCCTACGTTGGATGAAGGAGATTTTGCCATGCAGATGACGCTTCCAGCCGGTAGTTCGTTAAGCGAAAGCATTGAAGTATCCAATGAAGCGGAGAAACTCTTGATGGATAAACTCCCGGAAATAAAACATGTGGTAGCCAAAATAGGTACGGCGGAAGTTCCGACAGACCCGATGGCAGTGGAAGATGCCGACGTAATGATTGTCATGAAGCCTTTCAAGGAGTGGACCAGTGCTGCCAGTCGCGCCGAGATGGTAGAGAAGATGAAAGAGGCTCTTGAACCGTTATCTGACCGTGCAGAGTTTAATTTCTCCCAACCTATCCAACTTCGTTTTAATGAGTTGATGACAGGAGCCAAAGCAGATATTGCCGTTAAACTTTATGGAGAAGACACACATGAACTCTATCAGAAGGCAAAAGAGGCTGCAGCTTTTGTAGAAAAGGTACCCGGGGCATCGGATGTGATTGTAGAACAGACAATGGGGTTGCCTCAATTGGTAGTAAAGTATAATCGTGGAAAGATTGCCCGCTATGGTATCAATATAGAAGAATTGAATACTATTATTCGTACAGCCTATGCCGGAGAGGCAAGTGGAGTAGTCTTTGAGAATGAGCGTCGTTTTGATTTGGTGGTTCGTCTGGATCAGGATAAAGTGGCTGATTTGAATCTGGATAAACTCTTTGTCCGTTCCAATGAAGGTATTCAGATACCGGTCAGTGAGGTGGCTACCATTGATTTGGTGAATGGTCCGTTACAGATTAACCGGGATGCAACCAAGCGTCGTATTGTAATCGGGGTCAATGTGCGTGGAGCGGATATTCAGCAGGTGGTGCAACGATGGCATTGCATATTTTGGGGTTTTCCATGGTACTGCCGCTTGCCTTGGAGCAATTAAACGGTGAGAAGAAAACCGGCAGATTGCAGAAGCTTATAAGTAAACTGGCAATTGTAGCGTAAGCGCCAAATAATCCGGCGGTACCTATAAATTTACCCCAACCTATTTTCGGTTGGAGTATTTTGCTACAAATTCATTCTCACATTTTTAGAGTTTGGAGTTTTTCACTCCAGGGTGCCAACTCTGCAAGCTGTTCATCACTCCAGTTTTCATTCGGCCTTTGTTCCAGAACGTAGCTGAGGTATTGATAAATGTTCAGGTTGTGTGCCTTCGCCATCTCTACCATCGTGTAGGCAATCGCACTGGCTTCTGCACCTTCTACGGAATCACTGAACAGCCAGTTCTTACGTCCTACTGTAAAAGGTCGGATGGCATTCTCACTAAGGTTATTGGTGAAGCTGCAGCGCCCGTCCTCCAGATAGGTCATGGATGTTTCCCTGCGGTTCTTCACATAGGTCAGTGCTTTATCCAGGCGGGTGTTGCGGACTGGCTTCTGGCTGTCAACCCACGTCCAAAAGGCCTCGAGAACCGGTTTTTCCTTCTCGAGACGCATTTGTTTCCTTTTTTCATAATCCGTTCCGCACTTACCGGAAATGCTGCTTTCCAGTCTTGCCAGGCGGTCGCAGTAATGCACTCCCTGTACTGCCGGCTGGTTGTAATCCAGCTGCTTTCCTTTCGGGATCGCATCCACAAAGTATCGGCGGATATGTGCCCAGCAGGAGCACCGTTTGATGCCGGATACCTTGTTATACCCCTGGTAACCGTCGGTTTCCAGATATCCCTGAAAGCCGTCCAGAAAGTCTGCTGCATTGTCTCCGCTCCTCGTCGGGGTATATCCATACAGCAGGATGACCGGAAGACCATCTTCCCCGGTGCGGTACAGCCACATGAAGGACTGGCTTTCTGCACTGCGTCCGGGTTCTTTCAGCACCTGTACCCGGGTCTCATCTGCCATGAGAAATTCCCTCAGCAGAAGCTGGCGGTGAAAGTAATCATACAGTGGCCGGAAATAATGCCCAGCACTGTAGATGATCCAGTTCGCAAGGGTTGTCCTGCTGACAGCGGCACCATACTCTTTCCAGTCCTTTTCCTGACGATAGAGAGGCATGCCGTTTGCATACTTCTGATAGATTGTCCATGCAACCGTGGAAGAAGAAGCCGGACCCTTGCCAATAAGTGCGGGCGGTACTTTGGATTTGACGATCACAGACTTTTCCGTATCGCCCTTTCCTTCCTTACAGTCAGGGCAGCCATAGCTTTCCGTGTAGTATTCATAAACTTCACATTTGGCAGGAGTAAAAACGAGTTCCCTGCGGACGTATTCTTCTCCGATACGTTCCATCGGGCTACCGCATACCGGACAGACTTTATCTTCTTCATCCAGCGGTATTACTTCCTTATGAACCTTGAGACCTTTAAAAAGTTCCGCATGGGTAGCTTTTTTCTTCCGTGGACGTGGCTCCCGGCTGCAGTCTTCTTCCGGAAGTTCCGGATCCTGGTAAACTTCAGCTTCATTAAACAGATTCAACTGTCCGGGAATATCAGCCGGTGTCTTTTCGCTGGAAGAGCCGAAAAGTTTTTTCGTCAGATAGTCCACCTGTTCCTGAAGCACCATCTCATGGGCAGTCTTTTCCTCAATGATCGTTCTGAGGGAACGGATCAGTTCTGTCTGCTCGGACATTATCGTATTCAGTTGTGAAATGGTATCCTTCAGCTCTCGCAGCTGAATGTCTTTTGCACTGGAAGCCACGCTTTTTCTCCTTGGTTTTGATACCTTTATTATACCAGAAAAAGCAGTCTTCCTAAAGGAAAATCACTCTTGAAAAATGCCGAAAATATGCGGTTTGCAGGCATTTTTCTGTGCATGTTTTTATTCCTGTTTCAGGGCTTTGGGCTGGTCGATATCGATACCGGACATGAGCCAGTCAAACTCTCTCCAGGTCAGATTTCTGACCTCAGAGTGTTTCCTCGGCCACTGGTATCCGCCATGCACTGTCAGCTTTTTATAGATCAGTACAAAACCATCTGCATCGCGGTACAAGGCCTTGATCCGGTCCCGGCGTCTGCCACAGAACAGAAACAGAGAACTGGATGCAGGATCCAGCTTCAGCTGTTCTTCCACGACTGCACAAAGTCCGTCAATAGATTTGCGCATATCGGTGTAACCGCAGACAATGTAGATCCGTTCCAACCCTGAAATATCGCCTAACATAAAGAACCTTTCAGAATCTGAAGCGTTCTGGAAAGCAGCTGGGGATCCGTTTCATTGGTAACGCGTATCGTTGCAGATCCTAGAATGATCTCTAATGTATGAGGATTGTCAAGGTACGGAGTATGCTGTACCGGGAAGCGTTCCGGTACTATGTCAATGGGAACCACGTCCTGTTTGGGGCGGGGATTCTCAGAATGACCATAGGCAGGTGCCGGTATCTGGGCAGCTTCTTTTCGAAGCTGCTTTACCCAGTAGTAAAAGGTGCTGACAGCAATGCCGTGCTCGCGGCACCAGTCAATGTCTGTCATGCCACTGGTCCGGCATTCATTGATAAGTTTCAACTGTTCTTCCTTTGGAACTCGAGATTTTCTGGTGTTTGCCATGATGTTGTCCTCCATAATTGTAGTTGTTGTAGTAAAATAGTCTAACTACGATTATGAAGTTAGAGGCGGTTGTTGGCTAGCCGCGGGATTATTTGGCGCTTACATTGTAGCGGCATTTTTACTGCTTATCTTTAACTTTAATCATGTACAGCCCATGACGATCTATCTGGATCTGTTTTTGCCGTTGTTCTATGTATCTTTGATCCTGATGGTTGCGGACAGAGAACTGCGTCGGTCCGGTTTTGGGTTTACAATGATTCTGTTGGGACAATTTGGCCTGATTATTACGAAACAGATGGGACTGGCGTTTGTATTGTTGGTATGGTTTTTCTACACGATGCTGGAAGCTCTGGAACTGTCCTCGGAAGGCAAGGTATCGCAGGATAAAAAGTCTGGCCGCTGGGTAATACTTGCAGTGAAGTCTCTGGCTATATTGATCACTCCGGCAGTAAGCTATTCCATATGGAACCATTATATTACAAATCTGGGATTAACGGGACAGTTTTCCTTTGAAATAATCAATGTAGGGACGATCATCCGGATTCTGGCAGGTGGTGGAGATTATATACAGCATCTCACTTATGTGAAGTTTATTCGGGCACTGTTTACAACGAATCTCGGTACGGGCATATTCTCCATGACATATGTTTCCGCCGTACTGTTGGCATTTTGCATTTTGGCGGTGCTGGCATATCTGTTCCGGACAGTCGTGCATAGGGGAGAAATACCGCAATATGCAGTTTTGTTTGCAGTGGGAAGTGCCGGATACGCATTTACCATGCTTGTGCTGTACATGTTTTGCTATAGCGAGGGAGAGATGAGTGTGCTTGCCAGCTATGAGAGGTATATGAGCACTTATATCCTGAGTGAATATGTCATTCTTTTTCTCTTGCTGGTACGGCTGCTGGCCCGGAAAAAGGTAGATGTTTGTACTTATCCCGTAGCGTTGGGAATGCTGGGGATAGGTCTGCTGATGGCTGGAACAGGAGGGGTGTCACAACTGATGCCGCAGATGTTCTGTGAAAAGGATGGAGATTATAAGGAACAGGCGGATGAGATCCAGAGATTGACTCCGGCTGATACAGAAGTATTTTTGATCAGCTCACATAATGATGTGTATACCTATATCCTGACATATTATTTAGATGACAGACGCATCGATAAGAGATATCTGACTTCTAATGTGGCTACCTGGGGAGCGGACAATACAGATTATTGGAATGCCGTGCTGAATTGTATCCGTGAGGATGGCTACGTATACCTGTATAATGTGACTGATGAGGTCAGGGATGCATTAGGACAATACATGGACGATGAATTCGTGGAACAGGCCTTGTATGTAGCTGTAGAAGAAAATGGGGAATTGAGATTGCAACGTGCATGGTAAGACAGAATGAGGAAGTATACTGTCGCAGAGAATATGCGTAACAATTGCGTTTTCCCATATAATATGTTATTATGATTAAGAATTTTGAGCTTTGAAAGTGAGGACATTATGTTATTAGATAATAAATCCATTTTGATCACAGGTGGTACCGGCAGTTTTGGTAAAGCATTTACCAAGTATGTGTTGGACAATTACAATCCCAGGAAGATCATCATTTATTCCCGTGATGAGTTCAAGCAGTTTATCATGCAGAATGAATTCAAACAGTATGCTGATAAACTTCGTTTCTTCATTGGTGATGTCAGAGACAAGGAACGTCTGACCAGAGCATTTGAGGGTGTGGATTATGTTATCCATGCTGCAGCTCTGAAGCAGGTGCCTGCCTGCGAATATAATCCAGCTGAGGCGATCAAGACCAATATCCACGGTGCACAGAATGTTATTGATGCTGCATTGGATACCGGTGTGAAAAAGGTGGTTGCCCTGTCCACGGACAAGGCTGTCAATCCGGTAAATCTGTACGGCGGAACCAAACTGGTATCTGACAAGTTATTCATTGCTGCTAACGCTTATGCCGGAAGCAAGGATATCTGCTTCTCCATCGTTCGTTACGGTAATGTGGCCGGAAGCCGCGGATCTGTTATCCCGTTCTTCCACAACATTATCAAGAACGGCGGTACCGAGCTCCCCATTACTGATTATCGCATGACCCGTTTCTGGATCAGCCTGCAGCAGGGTGTGGAACTGGTGATCAAGGCTCTGGAAGAGTCCAAGGGTGGTGAGACTTTCATCTCCAAGATTCCTTCTTTCAAGATCACAGATCTGGCTCAGGCAATGCTGCCGGGATGTGAGATGCCGGAAGTCGGAATTCGCGAAGGCGAAAAGCTTCATGAGATCATGGTAACCGTGGAAGATTCCATGAACACTTATGAATACGACAAGCACTTTATCGTATATCCCCAGATGGTGTGGAGTGAATCCAGACGTGCTGTTCCTACTGGCAAGAGAGTCGCTGAGGGATTCTCTTATAGTTCCGGTAATAATACCGAGTGGCTGAGTGTAGAGCAGATTCGTGAATTGTTAAAGACAATTGATTTAGAAAAATAATTTTAAAAAGATCTGCCGGTATGAGAGCAGATCTTTTGCTTTTATTCCAGGGGCTTATTTCTTAAATAGCAAATCGTAGTAGGAAAATAGGCAGACTTTTAGAAAGAGGACTAGCATATGTGTGGAATTGTAGGATTTACAGGAAACAGACAGGCAGCACCGATCCTTCTGGACGGACTGTCAAAACTGGAATATAGAGGGTATGACTCTGCAGGACTTGCAGTCCGCGATGGCGATGCCCTGGCACAGGTAGTAAAGGCGAAGGGCCGTCTTTCGAATCTGGTCGAGAAAACGGACAATGGAAATGCGTTGAAAGGAACCTGTGGTATTGGACATACCCGTTGGGCAACCCATGGCGAACCCAGTCAGATCAATGCCCATCCCCATGTCTCCGGCAACTGCAGCAGATCCGGTTCCGGCGCGGTAGAATCGGAAGTCGTTGGCGTACATAATGGTATCATTGAAAATTACACGGAACTGAAAGAAAAACTGCTGAAGCATGGTTATACATTTTACAGCCAGACCGATACAGAGGTAGCGATCAAGCTGGTGGATTATTACTACAAGAAGTATAAACTCGGTCCCATTGATGCCATTGCGAAAACCATGGTGCGTATTCGCGGATCCTATGCGTTGGAGCTGATGTTCCGTGACTATCCGGGCGAGATCTGGGTGGCACGAAAGGATAGCCCGATGATCATCGGTATTGCAGATGGCGAAACTTATGTGGCATCGGATGTTCCTGCCATTCTGAAGTATACCCGGAACGTCTATTACATTGGCAACCTTGAATTTGCAAAGCTGACTCCGGGCGAGGCTCATTTCTACGACCTGAACGGTGACGAAATCGAGAAGCAGACCACAGAGATCAAATGGGATGCAGAAGCAGCAGAGAAGGCGGGCTTCGAGCATTTCATGATGAAAGAAATCCATGAGCAGCCGAAAGCTGTACAGGATACGCTGAACTCTGTCATCAAGGATGGCAAAATCGACCTGTCCAGCGTGGAACTCACAGAGGAAGAAATCAAGAATTTTGAGCAGATCTATATCGTAGCCTGTGGCTCTGCATGGCACGTTGGCATGGCTGCGCAGTATGTTCTGGAAGATATGGCAGATATCCCGGTGCGCGTGGAATTGGCATCTGAGTTCCGCTACAGGAAGATGCCGGTCAATCAGAAAGCTCTTGTGATCGTTGTCAGCCAATCCGGTGAAACTGCAGATACACTGGCTGCGCTCCGCCTTGCAAAAGAAAAAGGTATCACCACACTGGCGGTGGTCAATGTGGTCGGTAGTAGCATTGCCCGTGAAGCAGACAAAGTGTTCTACACCCTTGCTGGCCCGGAAATCTCCGTTGCTACAACAAAGGCATACAGCGCACAGTTGGCAGCGATGTATTGCCTTGCAGTCCAGTTTGCTAAGGTCAGAGAAAAAATCACAGAAGAGCAGTACAGTTACTATATCTCCGAGCTGCTGACTATCCCGGAAAAGATGCAGAAGATTCTGGAAGATAAAGAGCGCATCCAGTGGTTTGCAGCAAAGTATGCAAATGCACATGATGTGTTCTTCGTGGGCCGTGGTATTGATTATGCAGTTTGCCTGGAAGGAAGCCTGAAATTGAAAGAAATCAGCTATATCCATTCTGAAGCATACGCTGCGGGCGAGCTGAAGCACGGCACGATCAGCCTCATCGAGCAGGGAACGCTGGTCATCGGCGTGCTGACCCAGAGTGAGCTGTACGAAAAGACTATCAGCAATATGCTGGAATGCAAGAGCCGTGGTGCATACCTGATGGGGCTGACTACCTATGGAAAATACGAGACCGAAGATCAGGTGAACTTCACAGTCTATGTGCCGAAAGTGGACGAGCACTTTGTTGGCAGTCTGGCTGTGATCCCGCTGCAGCTGCTGGGCTATTATGTGTCTGTGGCAAAGGGATTAGATGTAGATAAACCGAGAAATCTTGCAAAAAGTGTTACAGTGGAGTAATCGGATAGAGGAAAAAACAATGGGTAAATACTTTGGAACAGACGGCTTTCGCGGTGAAGCCGGAATTACTTTGACAGCTGACCATGCCTACAAGGTAGGGCGTTTTTTTGGCTGGTACTATAATGCTCTCCGTGAGCGTAACGGAGATAACGAGCCCGCTCGTATTGTTATTGGTAAGGATACTCGCCGCAGTTCTTATATGTTTGAGTACAGCCTTGTGGCAGGCCTGACTGCATCTGGTGCAGACGCCTATCTGCTCCATGTTACCACCACCCCGTCGGTGGCTTATATTGCCCGTATGGATGACTTTGACTGCGGCATTATGATTTCCGCCAGTCATAATCCATACTATGACAACGGCATCAAGCTGATCGACTGCTACGGAGAGAAGATGCCAGAAGAAACGCTGCTGCTGGTTGAGGACTACATTGATGGTAAGCTCCATGTGTTCGACCAGGACTGGCCAGAGCTGCCGTTTGCACATCGAGAGCATATCGGCTGCACGGTGGACTATGTAGCGGGTCGCAACCGTTACATGGGTTATCTGATTTCTCTTGGGGTCTATTCTTTCAAGGGTGTCAAGGTTGGTTTGGACTGTGCCAACGGTAGTTCTTGGAACATTGCAAAGTCTGTGTTTGACGCACTTGGCGCAGATACTTATGTGATCAATAACCAGCCCAACGGACTGAACATCAATAACGATGCAGGCTCTACTCATATTGAGGGTTTGCAAAAGTTTGTTGTAGAAAAAGGTCTGGATGTCGGATTTGCTTACGACGGCGATGCGGATCGCTGCCTGTGTGTAGATGAGAAGGGCAATGTTATCACGGGTGACAATATCCTTTACATCTATGGTTGCTATATGAAAGAGCGTGGCAAGTTGTTGACCAACACCGTTGTCACCACGGTTATGTCTAACTTCGGCTTGTACAAGGCTTTCGATGAGCAGGGTATTGGCTATGCCAAGACTGCCGTTGGCGATAAGTATGTCTACGAGTACATGGCAAAGAATGGCTGCCGTATCGGTGGTGAGCAGAGCGGTCATATCATTTTCAGCAAGTATGCCAGCACAGGTGATGGTATTCTGACGAGCTTGAAGATGATGGAAGTCATGCTGGCCAAGAAGAAGCCGATGAGCGAGCTGGCAGCACCGCTGAAGATTTATCCGCAGGTGCTGGAGAATGTCCGGGTAACGGACAAGAAAGCTGCTCAGGCTGATGAGGCTGTGCAGGAAGCGGTAATGAGAGTGACAGAAGCACTGGGTGACACCGGTCGTATTTTGGTGCGTGAGTCTGGCACAGAGCCGGTCGTGCGAGTCATGGTGGAAGCACCTGATCACGATACTTGCCAGAAATATGTGGATGAAGTGGTTAATGTAATCTGCGAAAAGGGTTATAAAGCATAAACCAGGCTGTGTGGATATATATCCGCACAGTATGCTGCTCAAATCTTCACACACCTCTCCGTGGTGAGCAGCAGGCAACGTCTATATGTGGACGGCTGAGATGTGAAGAAGTAATGATGGAAAATAACTCTGGAATGTACTGTCGAAAAAGGAGAAATATGATATGAAGCAGGAACTCTTGAACTTGATAAATCAAACAGATTCCATTCGAAAACTTGCACATGCGAAAGATGCATACATCCATATTGAATTTGCACTTTATGACGTTGAAGAATTTATCAAATGGAAGCAGAGAGTGAAATTTCAACTTCAGACCATTCCAAAACAGGATAGCTTTATAGCGGACACTCTTAAGCTTGTAAGTGCTGATTATAATGGGCTGACAGACAAAAGATTGTTTGAAGAACTGGCAGGTGCATTAGAGGCAATAAAAAATAACATAGATTATTACTATGATGAAAATAGCATATCCGATGGCTTTTTTACAAACAAGGTATTTATCGTTCATGGTCATGATGAAACTGTTAGAGATAGGGTGGAGTTATTTCTGCGGCGAGTTGGTCTGGATCCTGTAATCTTATGCAACAAACCTAATGGAGGCCTGACGATAATAGAAAAAATTGAGGAATATACGGATGTGGCATTTGCATTGGTATTGTATACAGGATGCGATGAAGGAAAATTAAAAAACGATGTGGAATTAAAACCGAGAGCAAGGCAAAATGTTGTCTTTGAACATGGTTATTTAATACAAAAACTTGGCAGGGAAAGAGTGGCAGCTTTGGTTGAAGATGGTGTGGAAACGCCTGGTGATGTTTCTGGAGTTTTGTATATTTCACTTAGTGATACAGATTGGGAACGTAAGGTCCTGCGAGAACTGGTGAATTGTGGCTTGAACGTTGACACTACAAATATATAAGATTAGAGGTCGATAGGAGTGGATAATATAGATCTTTTATATGATCATTACAAAGATACATATGCGTTGAGCAAGCAGTCTCAAGGGCATAGAAATAAATTGTTCGTATATCTGTGTGTCCTTGAAGCCTTATCATTTTTATTTTTGATAAGACCGGATACTGCTTTAGAAGTTTTTGCAGCGGGTATAAATGCACATTTTGATACTGGATTAGTTTTTGGAAATGTCATTTTACAAACATTGCTTTGGATTTTGATTGCGTATGTCACAGTGAGATATTGCCAAGAAACACTTTATGTAGAGAGATTGTACCCGTATTTAGACAAATTGGAAAAGGTAATCATGCAAGAAAGCAAAACAAAGATTTTTGAAAGAGAAGGAGAGGCATATCAGAGAGATTATCCGATGGTCTTAAACTTCATCGATTTATTTTATAAAATGTTTTGCCCGGTTTTGTTTGTTGGAATAAATATTGTTCGGATTTCAATGGAATGGAAGGGAGAATCAATAACTCCCGCATTGATTTGTGACACTGCAATATTTTCCGTGATTTTCATTGTGACGTGGTTTTATTTTTTCGAGATACATTCGAAGATTACAGCTTGGTGTAAAAAGTATATTCCTTTTGTTAATAAGACAGCGATTGTTTTACGAAAGATTTTGAAGGAGGTCTAATATTATGGCGAAAAAGCATGTATGTGTTTCTTTTGATTTTGAAAACGACAAATACTATTACTACTTGCTAAAGGCTTGGGACAGCAATCCGGATATTGAGTTT
>OLSX01003967.1_pt1 | contig 11438 bp, 7 predicted proteins | sample 1673141 | NCBI WGS metagenome assembly OLSX01 (sample SAMEA3136759, study PRJEB25190) | human gut metagenome | biome: human gut; feature: human-associated habitat; material: faeces | place: Austria | collected 2013
CCATAAAGTCACTGCTATTTTAATTTTGTTTCAACTTGCTATTGCAATTTGCGATGATTTTATTATCGCAAGAAAAGCAAAAGGACTTGCAGAAAAAACATTGGAAAGTTACAAAAGCCATTTTAAAGCAATCGCGCGCCACTTGGATATGTCGCGTAACATTGAAGATTTAAACAAAAGCGACACCGAAAATATGATAGCAAGTATGCGCGATAGTGGTCTTGCTACCAATAGCATAAACAGTTATACAAGGCTCCTAAAAGCGTTTTTATCTTGGTGTAATGAAGAAGATATAACACAATTTAATATTAAGATATATCGCAGTGAGGAAACAGTAAAAGAAACCTACACCGACCGCGAACTTGCAATACTTTTGAAAAAACCAAAAGTCAGAGAGTGTTGTTTTGGTGAATATCGCGATTGCTTGCCACCTTTGCTCTTACCCTTAGCTTCTATTCCACCGCCTTTGCGGAGGGGACGGCGACCTATGAGGAAGGGGCAAAAATATTTATTTTTGCTCCCGAAAGCAGTTATTCACCAACTGATCTCACCTACAAGGCTACCGATACATTGACTTCGGGAGCCGAAAACAGCTGTACAGAATGTGCCGCCAAGCATAACGCCGCCCGTGCACGGGAAAATGCCGAATATGTTGACGGCACACAGCTTGCGAAAATTAAAGATATGACGCCGTCAGCCGCAAACACAAGCGGATGCCGCGGCATATACTTTGACCGATTTAAGGGATTGTGGGAAGCGCTTATCATTTTTCAGCGTAAAAGACATAGACTCGGATATTTTAAAAATTACGATGACGCAGTTGCCGCCCGCAAAAAGGCCGAGAACATTGTTTTGGTGAATTTCTCGAACATTGCGAAGAACAAAAATGCAATTAGCTCTACGATCGGTTAATAGAAAGAGCGGTGATTCGCTGGTAGGAAACGAGGAAGAATTCCGGCGATTCATAAAGCTCGTGAAAAAACCGTAAAAAACCTATAATTTTTAAAGTCTCCGCTTGACACGGTAAAGGAAAAAGCATATAATGTAAATGAACATTTACTTAATCGGCAGAGTAGAGGTGAAATATATTGCGCACGGTAAACGAAGAAGCCCACAAGGCAAAAACAATCGAGATCATGGAAAATTGCTTTGACTGCTATGCCCAGAATGGTTTTGCCTCTGTGGGCGTAAAAGCCATTGCGGACGCCTGCGGCTGTAATGTTGCAAGCCTGTATCAGTATTTTGAAAATCTGGACGACATAATTGTTAAGTCCACCGAATACTGTATGAGTAAGGTTGAGGACGACTTTATGAAAAAAGCCCCCAAGGATGTGGAGGACTTGTGGCGGTTTATTGACGAGATACCCTATTGGACGGCAAAAAAGCACGGGGAAAAATACCGCCTGATGTATCAAATCTACACCCACCCGAAATACAGGCAGTACGGCAAGAAATTCTTTGAGGGTGTAAACGAACGATACACCGAATATGCTAAGAGCTTGGAGCCAAAGCTGGGGATTCCGTATAAAAAACTCACGCCGCTCATTTTCATTCTGATAAGAGCCTGCGTGCATTACGCTCTGTTTGAAGATGAATTTTATTTGAAATCACAGATAGAAGTGCTGAAGGAAACCCTTGAACTATTCATAAGAAAATACAACCCTAATATAATTTCTTGAGGAGGTAGACACAATGAAAAAACGAATTTTTAGCATCGTATTGGCAATATGCCTGCTTTTTTCCTGCGTACCGATAACGGTATTTGCGGCAGATAAACCGGGCGATGTACATGCATTATTAAAAGAAGTATTGAATAAGGGCGGTACGCAGAAGCTGCAAAGGGACTATATTGTCACTAGACTTGGTATCAGGTTGGGTAAATCTGTCACAATTGACCTCAACGGTCATGTGATTCTTTTTCAGGGCGGGCATTTTTTAGTTGGAGACAGTGAGCATAAAAATATACAATTTACTATAAAAGACTCCTTAGCTAAAAGCGGCACTAAACCTAAACACACCGGTCAGTTTGCAGGATTGCCTGACGGCGGCGTGGTGACGTCAACTTATGGCGGTACGTGGGGGGGCTGTGTAAACGTAACAGATACAAGCACCTTTAATTTGGAAGAAGGTGCGACGCTTTATAATAGCTATGCCTCAACAAACTCCCCGGGAACCAGCAGCTCTCTCGGTGACGGAGAAGGCGGTGCTGTATTTGTTGATCAAGGCGGAAGCTTTAATATGAAAGGCGGCACTATTGATGGCTGTACGGCGTCAACTTATGGAGGTGCTGTATATATCAATGGAGGCACCTTTAACATGACTGGCGGCACAATTAAGAATTGCAAGGCAGAAGATAGCGGCGGCGCTGTATGTCTCTATTCTGCTAACAGCATCTTTAATATGACTGGCGGTACCATTGAGAATTGCAAGATATCATCATCATCATCGGTAGCCAACAGTACGCGCGGATTCGGCGGCGGCGTGTTTGTCCGCCGTGGCAACTTTACCATGACCGATGGCACAATTGAGAACTGCGAGGCATCAACTAACGGCGGTGGTGTAGATGTCAAGACTTACGGCACCTTTAACATGAAAGGCGGCACCATTAAGAATTGCAAGGCAACATATAGTGCCGGTGGCGTGAACAACCATGGTACTTTTAACATGACCGGCGGCACCATTGACAATTGCAGTGCAAAATTAGCTGGCGGTGGAGTATGCCACGAAAGTACCTCAGTAGATGCTGCTTCTTTCATCATGACCGGCGGAACTATTAAGAATTGCAGTGCAGAAAATGGCGGCGGTGTGGCCACCCACCAAAACGATAAGGATCTTACTTTTACCATGACCGGTGGCGCCATTGACAATTGCAGTGCAAAAATATTTGGCGGCGGCATGTTTATCGAAAATAACGGTGACTGTACCCTGGAAGGCGGAACCATTAATAATTGTAGCGCAGATTATGGCGGCGGCGTGTTTGTCAAACACGGCGACTTTATTATGAAAAGCGGTACAATTGAGAACTGCTTTGCAAGAACAAGTGTAGGCAGTTATGGTTATGGCGGCGGAGTGAATATTTATTATGGCAATTTTACCATGACCGGCGGCACCGTTAAGGATTGTACGTCAACTTATTCTGAAAACAATGCACTCTGTCTGTTTTCAAATGCTACTATGATTGCAGACGGCGGTAGTATTAAAGGTACATCTATTATATATAGTCTTGATAGTACAATTAGCAAGATTAAAAACACAAGCTCCGCTAAATACACTAAATTCTACGGATTTGTTGAAAACCAAGGTACCATCAGCGGCGGTGTTTTCTACGGCGGCATACAGAATAAATACTCCGGCACGGTTACCAACCCGTATAAAATCGTTACCTTTGATCTGAACGGTGCCACAGGCTCCGTTCCTAACCAGTGGCTTGTCAATGCCAAAGGGGCAACGGCAAATAGGCCTACCGACCCTACATGGGAAGGCTACAAGTTTATGGGCTGGTACAACGGCAATACCGTCTACGATTTCACCCAACCCGTCACAAAGGACATCACACTGACTGCAAAATGGGTATGGAGCAACGTATCTACCAAGGCTGGATTAAAAGAAGCCATTGACGCAGGCATTACCTCCATCAAGTTGATTGATGACATCACCCTTTCAAACACACTTAACCTGAGCGATAAGGACATTACTCTGGACCTAAACGGTCATATTCTCACAGGTGATATCAAGCTGTCTGATACCGTCAATCCAACAAACCCATCCAAGCTTACCCTGATAGACAGCAATCCGACTGCAACTCATACAAACAGCAATCTGCCCTTAGGCGGTGTGCTGGATGGGAAAATTACGCTTGATAAAAAACTATTCGGTAGCTCAAGCTGCCTTTGCGCCAACGGCGGCACGGTAACCGGGCAGGTTGATTTGAGCAATTCTGCTGCCCAAATCGTCTGCACAAGCACTACTCACACTGCCTTTATGGACTATGTGAAAGGCAGCGGCGCAATCCACGGTGGTATGTTCTACGGCGGTGTTAAGCAAGGCTGTATCGAGGAAAAAACCGTTACATTTTTATGCGACGACCAAAGTTACGCCGTTGGTGTTGTGGAAAGCGGCAATTTTGCGGTTGCACCGATCGATCCTGTCAAGGATGGCTATTTGTTCGCGGGCTGGTACATCGGAAATACCAAATACGGTTTCACACAACCGGTCATGCTGGACGTCGTGCTTAATGCAAAGTGGGTAAACGAGGTTACTGATGAGGCAGCCCTGAGAGTCGCTATTAACGAAGGTATTACCAATATTAAGCTGTTGGCTGACATCAATCTTTCAGGCGCGCTTGACCTGAGCCAAAAGGATATTACCATCGACCTCAACGGCTATGTGATTTCCGGCGCAGATATCAGGATAAACACCGGAAACGGCAAGGCGAGCCTTACACTGATAGACAGCCGTCCCACCGCAACGCATACTGACAGCACTCTGCCCTTAGGCGGCGTGGTAACATCAAAAATATCAATGAAGCAGGACGGCGGCGGCTATAACGACTGTGTTCTTTATGCAAACGGCGGCACGGTAACATCGGAATTCAGCACAAACACGCATGCCGTTGCTATTAAATGCACAAGCAATACGCCAACCGCATTTACAGGGAAAATATCTGGCTATACACATTTGTACGGCGGTATATATTACGGTGCAATCGCTTCGTCCGTTACAATTGGAGGAAAGAAAATTACCTTCCAAAACGGCAATAATACCTACGCCTATGAGGTTGTAGACTCCGGCAACAATACTGTTGCACCTATCTCCCCGTCAGTTATGACCGGATATCAAGCCTTTGACGATTGGTACAACGGCAATACCAAATATACATTCGGTTCTGCGTTAAGCCAAGATATTACTCTAACGGCAAAATACAAAAGTCCGCTCACCTACAATATAACCTATACTTTAGGCGGCGGCACGGCAACCAATCCCACAAGCTATACTGTGGAAAGTGACGCGATCACGCTTAACAATCCTGTAAAGACCGGCTACACCTTTACCGGCTGGAGCGGAACAGGCTTAACCGGCGAAAACAATATGACCGTTACCATTGCTAAAGGCAGTACAGGTGACAGAGCCTATACAGCACATTTCTCTCAAAAAAGTTATACGGTTGCCTTTGATACTGTTGGCGGTAGCAGTATAAGTGATAAAGCAGGTGTTAAATGGACGGATACAGTGCTTGACGGTATTACCGCTCCCACAAAGGACGGCTGGGAATTTACCGACTGGAAATGCGGGGATATGACCGTAAACGCAAACACCAAATATTCTGATCTTGCGGCGAATGATACTGTTACAAGCGTTACACTTGTCGCCCAATGGAAGGATATTCAAAAGCCTGTTATCACAGGGCTGCAAAACGGCAAGACCTACTGCGATGCAGTAGAGTTTGAAGTATCCGATAACGACGGTATTGCAAGCGTTAAGGCAGGCAACAATAAGTTAACAGCCGGTACTAACGGCAAATACACTCTTGAAAAAGGAATTGGTACCGTAACTGTTGTTGTCACAGACAATGCAGACAACACCGCACAGGTTTCCGTAACAGTCAATAACGGACACACCTACGGCGAATGGCAGTCAAACGGTGATGGAAGGCACACACGCTACTGCACAGTTACCGGCTGTAACGGCTCTGAAGACGGAGACTGTGAAGGCGGTCAGGCAAGCTATTTCAAAAAAGCAGTTTGCGATAAATGTAATAAAGCGTATGGCGAGCTGCTGACTGATAAAACAGCGCCGACCGGAGAAATCAGCATTGGCACAAGTAAATGGAACAGCTTCCTCAACACAATTACCTTTGGTTTGTTCTTTAAGAATACTCAAAGCGTAACAGTAACGGCAGCCGACGATAGCTATAACCACGCAGGCTTTGACGATGATAAGGCTGTTAAGGTTGAATATTATCTTTACAGCGGAGATACTGCATTAACAAAGGCAGACCTTGCAAGCAAAACCTTTACCGCATACAGTGGTACTTTTAATATCAACCCCGATAACAAGTATGTTGTCTATGCAAGGCTAACCGACCACGCAGGAAATGTTACCTACATTTCCTCCGAGGGCGTTGTGCTTGATGCAACAACTCCTGTAATTTACGGCGTTGAAAACGGCAAGGTTTATTGTGAAGCACAGACCGTTACCGTTACAGAAGACTATATTGAAAGCGTAAAAGTCAACGGCACAGCGGTTACACTTGACGAAAACAACCAGTTTACACTGAATCCTGCAGAGGGTACACAGACAATCGTTGTTACAGACAAGGCGGGCAATGTATCGGCTGAAATGACCGTAACGGTAAATGACGGTCACACCTACGAATGGCAGGATGATAACGGACAGTACTGGAAGAAGTGCAAATTCTGCGGTGATGAAACTGCGAAAAAGGATATTCCGACCATTACAATAGACGGTGCGGACGTGGTTTGCGTAACTCAGGATTACAAATTCAGCTTTACTTTGCCTCAGGGCGCAACCGACGCCGTCTACGGTTATGAGTTTGAAAACAAAGGCGATGATGGGCTTCCGGCCATCATTGAAAACAACGAACTGTTCGGAATTGTGCCTGTAACGGAGTATGAACCGAGCGAAAACAGCTTCAAGGTATGCGCAGGTGCAAAGACAGCCGACGGGTTTGAATTTTTCGTAAGCAAGACTGTTCAAATTCAAAACGAACACGCAGGCGGCGTGGCTACCTGTGTGGAATTAGCGATTTGCGATACCTGCGGCAAGCATTACGGCGAGCTTGACAGCACGAACCATAATCTTGAGAAAATTCCTGCAAAGGCTGCAACCGTTACCGAAACCGGAAACAAGGAGTATTGGCATTGCTTGGATTGCGGTAAATACTTTGCCGACGAAAACGGTGAAAATGAAATAGAGCTTGCCGACACGGTAATCGCAACGCTCCCGCCTGAAATCATTGAGGGCAAAGGACAAAGCGCAACAGAAGGCGAAAAGAAAGAGCTTACCTTCCGTTCCAATGCGGCGTTCAGCGATTTTATCCGTGTGGAGCTTGACGGAAAGACCCTTGATGAGAAGAATTATACCGTCAAGGAAGGCAGTACGGTTGTAACCTTAAAGGCTGATTATGTAGCAACACTTTCAGCCGGCGAGCATACAATCGGTATTGTATCGACAAACGGCACAGCGACTACTACATTTACCGTTAAGGCTAAAACGGCAGCAGATAACGATACGGATTCACCGCAGACCGGAGATAACAGCCATATGGCATTGTGGATTGCAGTTCTCTTTGTGAGCGGTGGCGCACTGATCGTAACAGGCATTTACAGCAGAAAGAAGAAACACAGTAAACTCTAAAAATTAATACCTTCCGAGCTAGACAAAAGCGTCGTAGAATGCATCGTTCCCTTAAGGACAGCGACTTAAAGGTGCGAGCATTGTGAAGGGCAAGAGAATTGAGAGAAGTTTTGCGCTTCTCTCTTTTTTCTTGCCCTTTTTTCGTATACGCGGTACATTCAACACTTTTTCTGCCTTTGAGTACAATTTCCTAACCAAAGGCGGAAAACAGAATTATGCACGGCTTCACTATCTCTTACGAGACAACAATGCAAGCTTTCACTTTTTGGTATCCATCCTTTACACACAGCTTTTTCAGCAGTTGTTTTATTCCACTGGCCACATACACAGCGGCAGCTTGCCCATCCCTGTCCATTCCTGTCGGGAAAATAGTGTTCGCTTATGGCATGACGCTTTTCAACCACCAAAATTTCGAAATGTTCTTGAAAAATGGCAGAAATCAATCGAAATCACTTGATTTTTCCGCAGAACGGTGTTATGATTTTTCTGATAATTAGGTGAATAGCCCTCACAGGGTGACAAACTCTGCCAAAGAAATTGTAGTTTTATATTTCCCGCATAGGTGGCGGGAAATATATTTTACGTTGTTTCATAAAGGGCTTTAAGTTGTGGCAAAAAGGATGACGAAAGGAAGCGCAGTATGGCTTCGCAGAGAACCCCGGAACAGTTAAAATCCATTATTCTCAAAGCGACGCAGCATCTTGTTGCCGTCGGAGGTATGCAGAATTTCAGCTACCCAAAGTTGGCGGCGGAAACAGGAATCAACGCTCCGACGGTGTATGAGCATTACAAGAACAAAGAAGCTTTGCTCACCACCTGCTTCCTGACCATCGACAATGAAATTGCCTGCAAAATTGCCAATGCCCCCAAAAACCTATCCGCCGGAGTGAAAGATTTGCAGAGCTTAGATAATCTCTGCTGGCTGCTGTGGCTGCCGTATTGGAACTACTTAACCGCCGATTATGATCGCACCCTTTTCTACTGGCACTTCTGCAATTCGGAATATTACACACCGGCAGTTGTTCAGCAGCGCATGCAGAACGGAAAAGCGTTTTGGGAGCTTGTGCAGTCAGTCAATGGGTTATCCCCGTTTTCTGAAAGGTGCAATCTGGAAATGCTGGTTTGGAATCTCCTTGACAACACGGTGGCAATGGCAGCCAAGGTGCTTAGAGGCATTTATCCAAACGATGAGGTCAATGTCAATACCGTGTATCATATGGTCTTTCAGCCGGTGTTCTCCGTGTTCGGGCAGAATAGCGGTGATGATAACAAAGAGGACGGCAAAATGTTGCCGCCGCCGATGATACCCTTAAAATCGGGCAGCACCGCAATCTGACGGTTGTGTTCCACTACCCGGAAAGCAGCGGCAATGACACTCAAAACCTCGACCTCACCTTTACGCTGTGCGCTAAGGCAACGCAAATGAAAAACAACCCGAATAAGCTGTTCGGGTAAAAAGGAAATGACCAAGCAATACAAACACCCAACACAGAAACCGAAAGATGCGATTGTTGCGGATGCGATACCGGCATCCCGAAGGACATGCCGATTTCCAACCGCAAGTATTATATTCAAGGCAGCGGGCACCTCTGCAACAAATGTTATACCGAATTGTATATCCATAAATCCGAGGACGAAATCGCCGTTTCCCTCGATGAAATGAACAATCTGATTCGGCTGAGCCGTGAATAAGGAGTGAGCAAATGAAATCATTAAAAATAATCCGCAGTATATTTGTGTGGCTGATGGTGGCGCTCGCCGTTTTTATGATGATATTCACCATTGTTTCGGTGTCCACCTTTGACCGTGCCGACCGTAGCTTATTCGGCTATAAGGCGTTCATCGTTTTGTCCGACTCCATGAGCAAAACCGACTTCAATGCGGGCGATTTGGTACTCGTGAAAGCGGTTGACCCCTCCACCCTCAAAGAGGGCGACATCATCGCCTATACCTCGCAGAATACCTCCAACTACGGCGAAACCGTAACCCATAAAATCCGCAAGCTCACCACCGACGCAAACGGCGAACCGGGCTTTGTTACCTACGGTACAACAACCGATACCGACGATGAAACCGTCGTAACCTACCCGTATGTGCTGGGTAAATACAGCAGCCATATCCCGAAGGTGGGTACTTTCTTTCAGTTTTTGAAAAGCACACCCGGCTATATCGTTTGTATTCTCATTCCGTTTCTGCTCCTCATTCTGTTAGAGGGCATCCGCTGCATCCGTCTGTTCCGCAAATATAAGGCAGAACAACAGGCAGAACTGCAAGCCGAGCGGGACAAGATTGAATCCGATCGTGCCGAAACACAGCGTATGATGCAGGAGCTGCTTCAAATGAAAGCGCAGATGGCGCAAAACGGCGGCGAAACACCAAAAACGGACGAAACACCGTCCGACACCACTACGGTGTAATCACGGGAAATCCGTGTTTTACATATTGTCATTGAAAAATTTAGAATAAGGAGGTAAAACAACAATGACAAGTAGCAAATCTACCAAGCGGGCATTGCTCACCAGCGTACTGGCTCTGCTCATGTGCGTGACCATGCTCATCGGCACCACCTTTGCGTGGTTCACCGACACCGCATCCACCGGGGTCAATAAGATCCAAGCAGGTAACTTGAAAATGGAGGTTTCTTACAAGAACACCTCAGATGGCGAATTCACAGTTTTGAATGAAAGCACCAATGTTTTCAAGCAGGACACTCTTTGGGAGCCCGGTCATGTTGAGTACGCCGTTCTGAATGTTAAGAACATTGGCACTCTGGCACTCAAGTACAAGCTGGGCATTAACATTGCCGGTGAGACCGGCAGCACCAATGTCCTCGGCAACGAGTTCAAACTGTCCGACTACATCAAGTTTGGCGTGGTCGATGAAGATCTGTCCGGTAAGACCCGCGACGAAATGGTTGCAGCGGTTACCGACAGCAAGCTCATCAAGGAAGGCTATTCCAAAGAGAGCCATCTTGACACAACAGACGCAAACGAAACCGTTACTCTCGTTGTTTGGATGCCCACCGATGTCGGCAACAAGGCCAACTACAAGGTCGGCGCGGCTGTTCCGGAGATCAATTTGGGTATCAATGTTGCGGCTACGCAGTACACGCACGAGAGCGACAGCTTCGGCAACACCTATGATAAGCATGCAAAGTATCCTGATGTAGCGTATACACAGGCTTCTACGCAGGATGAGCTGAATACTGCACTGAATAATCCGACGGATGCGAATGGTAACCCCACCTCAAAGATTGCTGTTGACCTTAAGAAGGGCAGCTACACTCTCCCGGGTGACAAGATGGGCAACAAGGAGATTTCCATAACCGGAACTGAAGATACGGTGATCGACCTGAAAGCAGGCACGGCTGCACACGATGCGTCCATTACTATGGAGGGCGTTACGGTAGAGTCCACCAATGGCAACTACACCGGCATTCAGCACGCTGCGGCAACAACATTCAAGGATTGTGTTATTAAGGGCCAGCCGTTCCTGTACGCAAAGAATGTACAGTATATCAACTGCACCTTTGAACAGGATAGTAGCAGCGCTTACAATGTCTGGACATATGGCGCAGGAAATGTTCTTTTCAAGGATTGTACCTTTAACTGTGCCGGTAAGTCTGTGCTGATTTATAACGAGGGAAGTATTAACGGACAGACTGTTGAATTTAAGAACTGCAAGTTCAACGCTACCGCACAGGTTTCTGGTAAGGCCGCTATTGAGATTGATAGCCATCTCCTCACGAACGGTATATACACGGTCATCATCGACCAGGCGACTGCCAATAACGTGAGTGGTTTTGGTACGGGCAGTGTGAGCCATAATTCTGTTTGGAACAATAAGGATGGCACTAAGGCGACTGTGATTGTTGCCGGTAGTACTGTACTTTCCGCAAGCTAACCTATAAAAAAGTCCCCTCCGCCCTCGGGCGGAGGGGCAATCAAAGGGCATAAGGCTTACTTGTGTCTTTTGATTGCTTTGGTGTAATCACGGGAAAACCGTGTTTACATATTGTCATTGAAAAATTTAGAATAAGGAGGTAAAACAGCAATGACAAG
>OLSX01003968.1_pt1 | contig 11438 bp, 11 predicted proteins | sample 1673141 | NCBI WGS metagenome assembly OLSX01 (sample SAMEA3136759, study PRJEB25190) | human gut metagenome | biome: human gut; feature: human-associated habitat; material: faeces | place: Austria | collected 2013
CAGATGCCCAGCAGCGGCTTTTTCTGTGTTTCTTCGCGCAGAACAGGCACAAGGCCGGTGGCCTCGAGCTTGGCCATAGCGTCGGCAAACGCCCCGACGCCGGGCAGCAGAATGTGGTCCGCCGCCCGCAAATCGTCGGCATCGCGGGTCACGCGGATCTCTGCGCCCAGGCTTTTGACACTGGACGACAGGCTGAACAGGTTGCCTACGCCGTAGTCAACAATAGCAATCATGTGAAATTCCCTCCCCTAAAAAGATCGACCCCTTAAACCCCTAAAATCTCATCCAGCGCCGCGAAGAAACGCTGCATCTGCTGGGGTGTGCCGATGGTGATGCGCAGGTAATCCGAGATGCGCGGCGCGTTGAAATGACGGATGAGGATGCCGCGGGCGCGGAGCTTTTCAAAAATTTCCTTGCAGGGCATCCGATTGGTGGTGGCGAACAAAAAGTTCGTGGCAGAGTCAAACACGGTAAAACCGCGGCGGCGCAGCTCGTCGGTGGTGTGGGTGCGTTCGGCAATGACCTTTGCTGTTACATCGGCAAAATAGGCCTCGTCGGAGATGGCTGCCACACCCGCCGCCTGGGTCATGGAATTGACATTGTAGGGGCTGTAACTGAACTTGACACGGTTCATATCGGCAATCAGCTCGGGCCGCGCGATGCAGAAGCCCAGCCGCGCCCCCGCCAGGTTGTGGGTTTTGGAGAAGGTGTGGGTGATGACGAGGTTGTCGTAGGTTTCCAGCAGCGGCAGGCAGCTCGACCCGGCGGGCGCAAACTCGACGTAGGTCTCGTCCACAATGACGATGTTGTCGGGGTTCGTTTTCAGCACTTCCTCGATGGCGTCCACCGGGGCCAGCAGGCTTGTCGGGGCGTTCGGGTTGGCAATGACGATCGTCTCATGCAGGCCGCAGTACTTTTTAAGGTCGATGGTCAGGTCACTTTCCAGCGGGATGACGTGCTGCGGGATGTGCAGCAAATCACACAGCACCGTGTAAAAGCTGTATGTCACATCGGCAAAGGCCAGCGGTGTATTTTCATCGCAAAAGGCCCGCAGCGCCAGCAGCAGGTTTTCGTCGCTGCCGTTGCCGCAGAGGATGTTTTCCGGGCGCACGCCCCAATGCCTGGCAATGGCGGCGTTCAGGTCGCCGTTTGTCAAATCGGAGTACAGCCGCAGCCCGGGCACGGCCGCCGCCACCGCCGCCGCCACGCCGGGCGCGGGCGGATACGGGTTTTCGTTGGCGTTGAGCTTGACGATGTCAGCGATTTTCAGTTGTTCGCCGGGGGTGTAAGGCTCCAGCGACGCAAGGGTTTTGGTAAAATAACGGCTCATGGGTGATCCTCCCCATCCGGTATGTAGAATTGGTCAAGATGCCATTTGGCGGGGTTGTCGTCTATGTAGCGCCAGATGGTGTCATAGTCGAGTTGGTCGCGGATGATGTGGTCATAATATCCGCGCTGCCATAATTGCGTGCCAGCTGTGCGGTTTGTCATACGTTTGAGCGTGGAAACAAATGCCGGAACGGATTGATTGGCACGCACGGTTGTAGGGGGCGGCGTCCTCGACGCCCCGGACGGGCCTTGGGTGATTGCAATAATCAAATGAATATGATTTGGCATGACCACAAATTTTTCAATTTGCAAATCCGGGTAAAAATTTTCCATGGCTTCAATTTGCGCGATAACAATTTTACCGTGCGGCGACGGCAGCGTGCGCGGGGCGTCGAGGACGCCGCCCCCTACGACACGGCCGAAAACTTTTGCTTTATCCCGGGAACAAATCGTGATAAAATACGCGCCAACTGTGCCATAATCAAATTGAGGCAAACGGTTGGATTTCCGCTTCGGTAAACTCATTCCTCAAACCGTATCGTCACACTCTTGGCGTGGGCGTGCAGCCCCTCGTGCTCGGCAAAATTGGCGATGCGGCCCTGGACTTCACCCAGAGCTTCGCGGGTGTAATAAATAAAGCTCGACTTCTTGACGAAATCGTCCACGCCCAAGGGGCTGGAGAACCGCGCCGTGCCACTGGTAGGCAGCGTGTGGTTCGGGCCGGCAAAGTAGTCGCCCAGTGCCTCGGGCACATTTTTCCCCAAGAAGATGCTGCCGGCATTCTGCACAGAGTTGAGTACGGCAAACGGGTCGTCAACGCAAATTTCCAAGTGCTCCGGTGCGATGATGTTCACGGCCTCGATGGCCTTGTTCATATCGTCGGTGACGATAATTTTGCCGTTCGTGTCCACGCTGGCGCGGGCAATGGCGGCGCGGGGCAGCTGCGGGATCTGCACCTCCAGCTCGGCCTGCACGGCCTTGGCCAGATCCCAGCTGTCGGTGACAAGCACGGGGCTGGCCAGCTTGTCGTGCTCGGCCTGGCTGAGCAGGTCTGCCGCGACCCAGGCGGGGTTGCAGGTACCGTCAGCCAGAACCAGAATCTCCGACGGTCCGGCGATCATGTCGATGCCGACCTTGCCGAACACCTTGCGCTTTGCCGTTGCAACGTAGATATTGCCGGGGCCGACGATCTTATCCACGGCGGGCACGCTCTCGGTGCCGTAGGCCAGCGCGGCCACGGCCTGCGCACCGCCGGTCTTGAAAATCAAATCAATACCCGCAATGACCGCCGCCGCCAGAATGGCGGGGTTCACCTTGCCGTCCCTGCCCGCAGGGGTCGTCATGACGATCTGCTTGACGCCCGCGACCTTGGCCGGGATGACATCCATCAAAACGGTCGAGGGGTAGGCAGCCGTGCCGCCCGGCACATAGACGCCGGCGCGCTGGATGGGGGTGTACTTCTGCCCCAGCACGATGCCGGGGGTGTCGTTGACTACGAAATTTTTGTGCAGCTGCTGCTCATGGAAGCGGCGAATATTCCCGGCGGCCATCTTCAGGGTCGTGATAAACTCCGGGTCTGTCTTTTCCAACTCGGCAAAGGCCTCGTCAATCTCCTCTTGGCTGACGCGGACGTCGGTCAGTTCGGCGTGGTCGAACTTGGCGGCGTACTCGATCAAAGCGGCATCACCTCGGGCGCGGACATCCGCGATGATGGCGTCGACGGTGGCTTCCACGTCGGCTTCGGCGCGGATATCACGGTTCAAAATTTCCTCGGGGCGTACCTCATCAAAGTCATACAGACGGATCATTTTGCAAGAGCCTCCTTCATTTTATTCAGCAGCTCGGTCAGCTGGGCGTATTTGAACTTGTAGCTCGCCTTGTTGGCGATAAACCGCGCCGAGATCGGCATGAACTCCTCAATCACGGTCAGGTCATTTTCACGTAAGGTCGTGCCGGTCTCGACGATATCGACGATGACGTCGGACAGGCCCAAAATCGGGGCCAGCTCAATGGAGCCGTTCAATTTAATAATGTCAATGTCGCGGCCCCGGCGCTCGTAGTGGTCGCGGGCAATGTTGACAAACTTCGTAGCAACGCGCAAAGCACGGCTTTCGTCGTCAGCAAAGTTCGCGGGGCCAGCCACGCACATACGGCATTTGCCCATGCCGGTATCCAGCAGTTCATACACATCCGCGCCGGACTCGGTCAGGATATCCTTGCCCACGATGCCGATATCCGCTGCGCCGTGCTCCACGTAAATGGCGACGTCGCTGGGCTTGACGAGGAAGTACCGCACGCAGGCGTCGGGGTTTTCCACCACCAGCCTGCGGGTGTCGTTGTAATCCTCGGTGGCGCTGTACCCGGCACCCGCCAGCAGCTTGTAGGCCTTGTTGCCCAAGCGGCCCTTCGGCAGCGCAATATTCAGCCAGGTCTTTTCGCCGCCCTGCTGCTGTACGGGGGGCAGCGGCGCGGCCAGGCGTTCCAGCTCGTCCAAGTACATCGCAAAGCCGATGGCGTTTGCGCCGGGGGTGAACCGCTGCATCAGGTAGTCGTAGCGGCCGCCCTTGAGCACCGCGCGGGGGATGCCCGCCACGTACCCGGTGAACACAAGGCCGTTGTAATATTCCATCTCGTCCGCCATGCTCAGGTCCAGCTGGGTGCCGCGGCCATCCTCGCCCAGGGCGTTCTGCAGGGCCTGCAATTCGTCCAGGGCGCTGCGCTGGGCGTCGCACAGGCAGGCGGCGCGGGCTTTCGTCAGCGTCGCGCCCAGCGGGCCGTGCAGGTCAAGCAGTCCGGTCAGTGCGGCGGCTGCGGTGTCGTCCAGCCCGGCGTCCAGTGCAGCGGTGCGCAGCTCGTGGGCGTTTTTGGCGCGCAGGAAGTCCAGCAGCCTGGCCCGCGCCTCGGCGGGGACGTTCAGCGCGTCCAGCAGGCCGGTCAGGTAGCCCATGTGGCTGATTTCCAGCACGGTGGGCACATCCAGCGCGGCCAGGCTTTGCAGTGCCAGCCGCACCACGGCGGCCTGCTCGTCGGCATCTACTGCGCCCATGCTCTCCAGACCCATCTGGTGGATGGTCTGGAAGGTGTGGCTCTCGCGGCTGGGGCGGCAGACTTCTTCATTATAATAAAAGCGCTTGCACTCCCCCGCTGCGGGCTGGGCCGTCTTGGCGATGGACAGCGTCACATCAGGCTTGATGGCGCGCAGCTTGCCGTCCAGGTCAGTGAAGGTGATGACCTGGGAATCCGGCAGGAAGCGCTGATACTCCTGATAGAGGGCGTATTCCTCAAACCGGGATGCGCGGTACTTGCGGTAGCCTGCGCCCTCGTACAGGGCACGCAGGCGGAAAGTTGCCTGCTCGGCGGGGGTGAAGCTCTTGAGTTCAATTTCCATAACGTTCCTACCTCTCTCGTCCAATACAAATTCTATTATACTTTAGCGCAGTAAAGTTGTAAAGTGCTTTTGTAGTAAAATCACGGACATTTGTGCGCGGAAATTGCGGCTACGGTGCGGCGGCCAGAGGACTGGCCGCCCTACGGCCGTGGCACTTGTGTAGGGCGGGCAGTCCCCTGCCCGCCGCGGCGCGATCCCGCAGCAACAAATACAAAAAGGCGCACCTTTGCCATAAAACAAAGATGCGCCTTGCGCGTTTGGTGTATCAGCCCCTGCAGCCCTGCTCCTCCCAGTCGCCTGCCACAGCGGGGTCAACGATCTGGGTGGGGTCGATCTTGCCGTCCGCCGTGCGGGGGGCCTCCGTGTGGCCCAGCTCAACCGGGTTCACGTTGGGGGTGTCGTAGTCGGCAGCCTTCGGGGCGGGGGCCTCTTCAACTTCCGCGGGTTCCTCGGGCTTTTCCTCCTCGGCAGGGACGGCAGGTTCTTCAGGTGCGGCGGCGGGGGCGGGTTCAGCCACAGCGGACGCATCGTCAGCGGGCTCGGCGGAATCGGTCTCAGGCTCGACCTCGTCCTCCGAACCCCAAATATGCTCGTACTCGTCGTCGTGATGCTCACGGTTCTGCAGAACATAAACGGCAGCGCCCACAGTAGCGGCGCCCACGGCCAAACCGGCCAGTTTTTTCAGTAAAGACATGGTCAAAACCTCTTTTCGAGTAAAAATCTTGTGTTTGCGGTTAGTATACCACAATCGTTTCCAAAATACAAGTGCCGAATCCTACAACGCAGGTGGGAAAAAGTGGACGCTTTTCATACAATGTACAACTTGTCGAAAATGGAGCGGTGTGGTATGATGTACAGGAATTTTGCAAAAAGAGGGTCTAATAAGGTGAAGTATATTTTCCAGTTTGCCCGCATCACGGCGTTCTGCCTGGCGGGCGAGGTTCTGGCGGTGGTGCTGCCGCTGCCCATCCCGGCCAGCGTGTACGGCCTGCTGCTGATGGTCGCGGCGCTGAAAACAGGCGTGCTCAAGCTCGACCAGGTGCGGGAGACAGGGCTGTTTTTGACCGGCATCTTCCCGCTGCTGTTCGTCCCGGCGGCGGCCGGCGTTGTGGAGCTGGGCAGCCAGCTTATGGATTTGCTGCTGCCCGCCGTGCTGGCTATCGTGCCCATCACGGCGCTGGTCATGGCCGTGACCGGCATGGTCGCGCAGAAATGCGCAGGCAGAAAGGAGCACAAAAATGGCTGAATTTTTGCAGCAATGCGGCAGCTGGGGCGTGCTGGCGACGCTGGCGGCCTACGCGGCGGGCGTCTGGGTCAACCGCAAGACCGGCAAGGCACTGTTCAATCCCCTGCTGATGGGCAGCATCTTCGTCATCGTGTTTTTAAGCTGCTTCGGCGTGCCCTACGCCGACTATAAATCCAGCGCCCAGCCCATCAGCTGGCTGCTGATGCCCGCCACGGTCAGCCTGGCGATCCCCCTGTATGAAAAATGGGAGCTGCTGGAAAAGAACCTGGCCGCGATCTTTGCGGCCATTGCGGCGGGTGTGCTGACGAGCTTGGGCAGCGTGCTGGCGATGGCGTGGGTGCTGAGAATCGAGCGCACCCATGCGGTGAGCTTTCTGCCCAAGTCGGTCACGACGGCCATCGGTATGGATGTGGCCGAGACGCTGGGCGGTGCGGCGGCGCTGGCGGGCGCGGTCATCATTCTGACCGGCATTGTTGGCAGCCTGATGGGTGAGACGGTCTGCAAGGTCTGCCATATTACAGACCCGCTGGCCAAGGGGCTGGCACTGGGCACCTCGGCCCATGCCATCGGCACGAGCAAAGCCTTACAGATGGGCGAGGTAGAAGGCGCCATGAGCGGGCTTGCGATTGCGGTTGCGGGTATCATGACCGCGATCCTGGCCCCGGTGGCGGCGAACTTTTTGCCGTAAAGGGGCGATAAGGGAAAGAGACGGGGCGTCGAGGACGCCGCCCCCGAGGCGCGGGTCCCGCTTGACGGCGCACAACGAGCGCCGCCAGTTTGCTTCGCAAACCCGCTCTTGCGGTTGTTTGCCCCACAGGGGCAAACATTGTTCGCCACCCCAGTTTCGCTTCGCTCAACTGTGGCCCCTGACTCACAACCCCGCACCACGTCGCAACAGCGGCAGTTTTCTTTGCCAGCTTTCTTTTGCGGCCAAAAGAAAGCTGCTTCCCGGGAGCCTGCCGTTTATCCTTTAGCCGACACTCTCAAAAATACCCGGTATCCGTGTGCACATCCGCGCTTTCCAGTCCCATGGATACCCCTAACGCTTCATCCACGCGGCGCATGTCGTCGGGCGGGATGATACCTGCCCGCTCCCGCAGGCGGCGCTTGTCGAGGGTGCGAATCTGTTCGGTCAAAATGATACTGTCCTTCGCCAGGCCGCAGCGGTCGGCCCGCACGCTGATATGTGTGGGCAGCCGGTTTTTGTCCTGGCGGCTCGTGATGGCTGCCGCAATGACGGTGGGACTGTGCCGGTTTCCCGTGTCATTCTGCACGATGAGCACCGGCCGCACGCCCCCCTGCTCACTGCCCACCACCGGGCTGAGGTCGGCGTAAAAAATATCGCCTCGTCTTACGCTGTTGTCCACACACTTTCACACTCCGCTGGAAAATAGTACGCGTTACGAGGCCACAGAGGTCTTATGTAACGCTGTACTAGGATTTTCCCACGGGTCGTCGGGGATTATACGCCGCCGGAGCGGAAAATTCTCCCTGCGCTCCTCCCCTGCCGCAGGCAAACGGCCTGCCGCTCCAGCGCATTCTATGTGCGTTCGACGGAATGTGTGCCGGCCCTTGCCCGCCCTCCTGATGGGGACATGCTTACTGGTTCTCCAGGTACACCCGGGGCACCCGGGGGCTGACGGCGCACAGCAGCTCATAGGGGATGGTGCCCGCCAGCTGGGCGGCCCGCTCCAGCAGGGGGCCGTCGTACACCACGGCGGTGTCCCCGGCCTGGACTCCGGGCACGCCGGTCACGTCCACCATGCACATGTCCATGCACACCCGGCCCACGATGGGGCACTCCGCCCCGCGGATTTTCATGGTCATCCGGTTGGACAGGCTTCTGGGGTAGCCGTCCCCGTAGCCGATGGGCACCACCGCCAGCTTGGAATCCCGCTTCAGCACGGCGGTGCGGCCGTAGCTGACGCAGGTGCCGGCGGGCAGCGCACGCACGGCGGCAATGCGGCTCTTCACCGTCATCACCGGCTCCAGGCCGGGGCCGTCCAGTCCCTTCAGCTCCTGGGCCGGGTAGTAGCCGTACAGGGCGATCCCCGGCCGCACCATGTCCAGGTGGGTACAGGGATAGTTTAGCACAGCCCCGCTGGCCCCGCAATGGCAAATTTTAAAAGCCACCCCCAGCTTTTCCAGCGCCTCTTTGGCGTCCAGGAACTTGGTAAGCTGGGCCATGGTGTACTCCTCGCTGCTGTCCGCGTCGGCAAAGTGGGTAAACATCCCCTCCGCCTCCAGGCCGGGCAGAGCACACAGCCGGGCGATCTCCCGGGCGGTCTGCTCCCCCTGCCAGAGGAAGCCCAGGCGGCTCATGCCGGTGTCCAGCTTCACGTGGATGGTCAGCGTCTTTCCAGCCGCCACCGCCGCGTCCGAGAGAGCCTGTCCGGTGGCCAGGTCGCCCACCGCCTGGGTCACCCGGTACTCCAGCAGCATGGGAGCCAGCTCCACCGGGGTGTTGCCCAGGCACAGGATGGGCAGAGTGACGCCATTTTCCCGCAGCTCCCTGGCCTCGTCCACGCAGGCCACCGCCAGCATGTCGGCCCCCAGTTCCTCCAGCTTTTTGGCCACGGGAACCCCCCCATGGCCGTAGGCGTTGGCCTTGCACACCCCCAAAAAGCGGCAGCCCGCGGGCAGCATGGCCCGCAGAGCCCGGTAGTTATGCTCCAGGGCGGACAGATCGATCTCCGCCCAGGTCCTCATCTTTGTGGTATCCATTGCAATCCCTCTCTATGTCTTTGTAAATTCGGTCATTTCACAGGCGATGACCCGCCGCCCATCCTGGCTGATCTCCCCTCCGGTGAGGGCGTGGGTCTGGGCATCAAACCACAGGGTGATCTCCTGTCCCGTGCCCGGCTTCTCCTCCGGGTCGGCACACCGGACCTCCAGCACTCCGTCGGTGAGGCTGCACCCATCGATGTACTGGCTGCGGGCGGCCTCCATGAGGGTGGGCAGAGCGCTCACCGGGGACAGGCCGTCGTCATTCAGAAATCCGGTCTCCAGACTCAGGTCCTCATACTCCAGGATTCCATCCTCCCCGGTGATGCGGGCGGTCACCCCGGCAAGCATCTCCGGCTCCCGAATGGACACGGTGGTCTCCTCCCCATCCCAGGTGACGGACAGGGTGAAATCATACACCCGCTGGCCGTAGTCAGCATTCACCTGGGCCTGGAGAGAGTAGCTTGTCATGGCCATATACTCTCCCCGGACGGCCACCGCCAGGGCCTCGGCCCCGTTTTCGTTCTCTTGCCCGCCGCCGCAGCCGGTCAGCAGCAGGAGCATCATTGGTAGGAACAGCAGCCGTTTGTTCACGGTGTTCCCTCCAAAATGGTTGTTTTAGATTTCTGACTCGGTACACTCCATCAGCACCTCCGGGATGGCGCTGAGCAGGTCGCTGGGGAGCATGGCGTACTCTCCCAGCTTCTCCGCACACACGTCCCCCGCCTTTCCGTGGAACCACACCGCCCAGGCGGTCAGCTCCGAGAGGTCCGTGTACTGCCCCGCCAGGTGCTTCTGCCCCCACAGGGCGGCGATCATGCCGGACAGCACATCCCCGGAGCCCCCCTTGGCCATGCCCGGGTTACCGGCGCCGCAGATCCAGCACTGGCCGGAAGGGGCGGCGGTCACGGTTCCGTGGCCTTTCAGCACCAGGGTACAGCGGTGCTCCTTGGCAAAGGTCCGGGCGGCAGTCAGCCGGTCCCGCACCGGCAGAGACGTGCCGGTGAGTCGTGCATACTCCCCGGCATGGGGAGTGAGAACGGTGGGGGCGGAGCGTTTGTCCAGAATATCTATATGCCCGCACAGGGCATTTATGCCATCGGCGTCCAGCACCACGGGGATGTCCAGATCCTCCAGCAGGGAGCGCACCAAACGCTGAGTGCGGGGTTCCTGCCCCAGACCGGGACCGATCAGGGCCACATCACAGCTTTTGGCCTTCTCCAAAATCTTGCTGTACTCATTGGGCAGGGGGAAGGGCATGGCCTCGTCGCACTTGACGGCCAGGATGGGGTAGATCTCCCGGGGCACCCCCAGGAACACCAGTCCCGCCCCAGTGCGCAGGGCGGCCCGGGCGGCCAGGTTGGGCGCGCCGGTGTAGCCCTCGCTCCCTGCCAGAATAAAGAGCTTTCCAAAATCTCCCTTGTGGCCGTCCACCGGACGGCGGGGAAGGCAGCAGGTCATGAAATCAGGCATCACGTCGGTTCCATCCTGGGCACGCCAAATCTGCTCATGGACCAGCTCCCCGGGGATACCGATGTCGGCCACCTCAACCCTTCCGGCACGGCCCGCTCCCGCGTCCAGATAGAGGCCGGGCTTGGCGCAGGTGAAGGTGACGGTCACCTTGGCCTGAACCGCGTCCCCCAGAATTTCTCCCGTGTCCCCGTGGACCCCGGAGGGCAGGTCGCAGGAGACCACCGGGGTGCGCGTCCGGTTGAGCCACTGGACTAGGGCCAGAAACTCCCCCGCCAGAGGCCGCTGGAGTCCCACCCCGAACAGGGCATCCACAAAGCAGTCGCAGGTGGACAGCCACGCCGTAGTGCGCCAGTCCTCCAGGTCCAGGGCTTCCAGCTCCCCGCCGGCCCCCTTCAGCTTCTCCTCCATGGCTTTCTCATCGTGGGTCATCTTCTCCCGGTTCCCCAGCAGGAAGGCACGGACCCGGTAGCCCGCCTCCCGCAAGATCCGGGCCGCGGCCACTCCGTCGCCCCCGTTATTGCCGGGACCGCAAAACACGGCGATGCGCTGGGTGGGGTCGGTGTTTTTGGACTCCACAATGGAGCGGATCTTCTCCATCTCCCGCTGCTCCTCCGCCGTGGGCTGTCCGCTCCCCGAGGAGACGATCACTCCAATGCAGGAGGCGATCACTCCCTTGGGTTCCTGTGGCGGTCCCACCAGATTGACCACCTCCTGGACCACCGCCTGGGCGGCGTTCTCCATCAGCTCCAGAGAGGGGATGCCCCGCTCCTCAATGGCAATGCGGTCCAGCTCCTTCATCTGTGCTGCTGTCGTCAGTTTCATGGCTGTGCCCTCCTGCGCTCTGCTTGGTGTTTCTGGTGCCTATTATAGGAAGTTCCGTGCCGGATTGCAATGATTTGTAACCGGTTTGTCATGGATTCCGGGGGCAAGTATGATATGATGCAGATACAGAAGAGGAGGTGCTCTGCATGAGACGTATGCTATTGTCCGTTTTTCTCGCCGCCGTGCTGCTCACCGGCTGCGGCGGGCAGATGGTTGAGCAGATACCGTCGACGCCGGAGGACGCGGACACGTCCGACACATTGACAGAGGCGGACGTGCTGGACCTTTATGCGACGGCGTCCTCGATCTACGACTGGTTCGATCTGGCGCCTCCGTCTCTGGACCGGACGGACTCCCGCACAGAGGATGGTGTGACCTATTATAAAGTAAATGAAGCCAGCGCTCCTCCCATTACCCTCACCGCCCAGGCCGGGATGGAACAGCTCCGGGGTTTGG
>OLSX01003971.1_pt1 | contig 11427 bp, 6 predicted proteins | sample 1673141 | NCBI WGS metagenome assembly OLSX01 (sample SAMEA3136759, study PRJEB25190) | human gut metagenome | biome: human gut; feature: human-associated habitat; material: faeces | place: Austria | collected 2013
TGCACCATTCGCCAAAAAAGCAAACGCCACACAGTATTTAAAAAAAAGTATTTCTAACCTCTTGTTACTTTACTTAACAACACGCACCCTATACATTCCCTCAATCTCCTTGAGCTCGTCAAGTGCCTTGGCAGAAGCCGCACTCTCAAGATCGATAAGAGTATAAGCAAACTCCCCTTTACTCTTATTGGTCATATCCGCAATATTCAGCCCCTCAGATCCAAGGATCTTGGTTACCTGACTGATCATATTCGGTGTATTACTGTGTGCAAGAGAAATTCTACCCACAGCCACACAGGTACCCATATCACAGTTTGGATAATTAACAGAGTTCTTGATATTACCATTCTCAAGGTAATCACGGATCTCTTTTACAGCCATCTCCGCACAGTTCTCCTCAGATTCCTCTGTAGAAGCACCAAGATGTGGGGTTACCAGAATGCCCTCGCGTCCTGCAACTGTCTCGTTGGCAAAGTCTGTTACATATTTTTTAACCTTACCACTCTCAACAGCCTCGATCAGTGCCTCCTCATCAACAAGAAGATCTCTTGCAAAATTCAGAAGAACCACGCCATCTTTCATTTTCTCGAAAGCTTCTTTGTTGATCATCTTCTTTGTGCTGTCAAGAAGGGGCACATGAATGGTGATGTAATCGCACTGGCTGTAGATCTCATCCAGGCTCTTGCTGTGCTTGATGGTTCTGGAAAGATTCCATGCCGCATCAATGGAAAGATACGGATCATAACCATAAACTTCCATTCCAAGTCCGCATGCTGCGTTTGCCACCATGGCACCGATGGCACCAAGTCCGATGATACCAAGCTTTTTGCCGCTGATCTCGCATCCTGCGAACTGTTTTTTCTGCTTCTCGGCAAGCTTGCCGATGTGCTCTTTATCTTTCTCCTGTGCAACCCACTCGATACCGCCAACGATATCTCTGGATGCAAGAAGCATACCTGCAAGTACAAGCTCTTTTACACCGTTTGCATTTGCTCCAGGTGTGTTAAATACAACAACACCCTTCTCTGCATATTCTTTAACAGGAATATTGTTGACACCTGCTCCTGCACGTGCAACTGCACAAACACTTTTGGGAAGCTCCATGTCATGCATTTTCGCACTTCTCACAAGGATCGCGTCACACTGATCTACAGTCTCTGATTTTTTGTAATTATCGCCGAAAAGTTTAAGTCCTTTTTCTGCGATGGGGTTCAGGCAATGATACTGGAACATTATGCATTCTCCTCCTCAAATTTCTTCATGAATGCAACCAGAGCCTCTACACCAGCCTTCGGCATGGCATTGTAGATACTTGCACGCATTCCGCCAACAGTACGGTGTCCTTTCAGGTTTACAAGTCCTGCCTCTGTTGCCTCTTTCACAAACTTGGCATCCATTTCCTTGTCACCTGTTACAAACGGAACATTCATAAGAGATCTGTCTTCTGGAACTACAGTTCCCTTGAACAGCTTGCTGGAATCCAGATAATCATAGAGGATCTTTGCCTTTTCCTCATTGCGCTGCTTCATCACTTCCAGACCGCCCATCTTCTTCAGCCATTTGAATACTTTTCCGCATACATAGATGCAGTAAGCGTTCGGTGTGTTGTAAAGAGAACCTGCGTCTGCATGTGTCTTATAGGTAAGCATGGTTGGTGTTCCCGGAAGAACATCCTCTGTGATCAGATCCTCACGGATGATCACGATAACCATACCTGCAGGTCCGATGTTCTTCTGAACACCGCCATAGATAATACCATATTTGCTTACATCTACAGGCTCAGACAGGAAGCAGGAGGATACATCTGCTACCAGAGTCTTGCCTTTTGTGTTTGGAAGTTTTTTGAATTTTGTGCCGTAAATGGTGTTGTTCTCACAGATGTATACATAGTCTGCATCCGGGCTGATCGGCAGATCACTGCAGTCCGGGATATAGCTGAAAGTTTTGTCCTCAGAAGATGCGATCTTGTTTGCTTTTCCGTATTTCTGAGCTTCCTGATAAGCTTTCTTTGCCCACTGACCTGTTACGATATAATCTGCGACCTTATTTTTCATAAGGTTCATCGGGATCATGGCAAACTGCTGGGATGCTCCTCCCTGAAGGAAAAGTACCTTGTAGTTATCTGGGATGTTCATAAGCTCGCGGAGATCTTTCTCAGCTGTATCAATAATCTCCTGAAACGCTGCACTTCTGTGACTCATTTCCATAACGGACATTCCTGTGCCGTTATAATCAAGCATTTCATCAGCTACTTCTTTGAGTACTTCCTCCGGAAGCACTGCCGGTCCGGCAGAAAAATTGTACACTCTACTCATGTTTCTTCATATCCTCCTCGTCAAATACATCATCAAGATTCGCACCAGCCGGTACCATCGGGAACACACTCAGATCCTGATCGATCCAGCAATCCAGAACGACAGGTCCCTCTGCTGCCAGTGCCATCTTAAGTGCAGGTTCCACATCCTCCATCCTTGTCACACGAATGGCTTTTGCACCCAGCGCCTCTGATAATTTTACAAAATCAACAGAATCATCCAGTACTGTGGAAGAATATCTCTTTCCATAGAAAAGCGTCTGCCACTGACGCACCATTCCCAGTACGTGATTGTTCATAACAATCTGGATCAGCTGTCTACCACAGCGCGCTGCTGTTGCCAGTTCATTCATATTCATACGGAAGCATCCGTCACCTGCTATATTAACAACTGTTTTTTCCGGTCTGCCCATCTTTGCGCCAATTGCAGCGCCAAGGCCATAGCCCATCGTTCCAAGGCCGCCGGAAGTAAGAAGAGTTCTCGGCTCTTTGTATTTATAATACTGTGCCGCCCACATCTGATGCTGTCCAACATCTGTGGAGATGATGGCATCACCATTGGTCAGTTCATAAAGTTTCTCTATAATATACGGACCTGTCAGCTGTGTATGATCATAATTCAGCGGATATTTTGCTTTCAGTTCCTGGATATGTGCGATCCACTCCGGATGTTCTTTTTCCGGAACTTCCTCCAGAAGACGTTTCAGCACTTCTTTCACATCTCCGATCACGCTTGCATCCACTTTGATATTTTTGTTGATCTCCGCAGCATCTACATCGATCTGAAGGATTTTTGCATTATGTGCAAAAGTCTTGGTATTTCCTGTTACACGGTCACTGAAACGTGCTCCAAGAACAATGAGAAGATCACATTCCGTAACACCAAGATCGGAAGTCTTGGTTCCGTGCATACCTACCATACCGGTATAAAGCGGATCCTCACCTGGGAAAGTACCTTTACCCATCAGTGTATCGCAGACCGGAGCCTGGATCCTGTGAGCCAGTTCGCGGACTTCCTGGTCAGCACCGGAGATCACACAGCCGCCGCCTACAAAAATAAAAGGTTTCTTTGCCTCTCTGATCATTTCCAGCGCCTGGTCCATATCTTCTTTGCGGATATTTTTGATCTCACGGTTAACGGTAGCCGGATGGCATGGCTCGTATTCATATTTCATTCCTGTGATATCCTTCGGAACATCCACAAGAACCGGGCCAGGTCTTCCGCTTTTTGCAATATAAAATGCTCTTCTTAACGTATCTGCAAGATCTTCGATATTCTTTACAATAAAGCTGTATTTTGTCACAGGCATTACGATACCTGCGATATCAACCTCCTGGAAAGAATCTCTTCCCAGGAGTGGTCTTCCTACGTTTGCAGTAATGGCTACCATCGGTACGGAATCCATGTATGCAGTCGCGATTCCTGTTACCAGGTTGGTGGCTCCAGGACCGGATGTTGCCAGGCAGACGCCCACTTTTCCGGTAGCTCTCGCATAACCGTCAGCAGCATGGGATGCACCCTGCTCGTGGGAGGTCAGTACATGTGTGATCTGGTCTTTATATTCATAGAGGGCGTCATATACATTCAGGATGGCACCGCCCGGATATCCGAATACAGTGTCAACGCCCTGTTCTTTTAAACATTCAACGATGATTTCAGCACCTGTAAGCTGCATCTTTACGTATTCTCCTAACTTTTCAGGCAGGAATCACAGGTTATGCTGCAATTCCCGCCGGGTACTTGTTCATCTTTATTTTGCTTTTGGTACCTCAAGGATCGCTCCTCTGTTTCCGGAGGTTACCATGGCAGCATATCTTGCAAGATATCCTGTTGTTACCTTTGGCTCACGAGGCTGCCATTTTGCTTTTCTTGCCTGCATTTCTTCATCGGAAACCTTGATCTCCAGTTTCAGTTCCGGAATATTGATGCTGATGATATCGCCTTCCTCAACCAGTGCGATCGGGCCGCCTACGGCTGCCTCCGGTGATACGTGTCCGATAGCAGCTCCTCTGGATGCGCCGCTAAAACGTCCGTCTGTGATCAGGGCTACGGAAGAACCAAGTCCCATTCCCACGATTGCGGATGTCGGGTTCAGCATCTCTCTCATTCCAGGACCACCTTTTGGTCCCTCGTAACGGATAACAACTACATCACCCTCTACGATCTTGCCGCTCTTGATTGCCACAATCGCGTCATCCTCGCTGTCAAATACACGTGCAGGACCTTCATGTACCAGCATTTCCGGTACAACTGCGGAACGTTTTACAACGCCGCCGTCCGGTGCAAGGTTTCCTTTCAGTACGGCAAGTCCGCCTGTCTTTGTATACGGATTGTCGATCGGGCGGATAACTTCCGGATTCAGATTTACACAATCTTTGATATTTTCCCCAACTGTTTTTCCTGTTACTGTCATACACTCTGTATGAAGAAGTCCGATCTTGTTCAGCTCATTCATAACCGCATAAACACCGCCGGCCTCGTTGAGGTCTTCCATGTAAGTCGGGCCTGCCGGTGCAAGGTGGCAGAGGTTCGGAGTCTTCTCACTGATCTCATTTGCAAAGCTGATGTCAAAGTCCATTCCGATCTCATGTGCGATAGCCGGAAGATGAAGCATACTGTTTGTGGAGCATCCAAGTGCCATATCTACGGTAAGAGCATTTAAAACTGCCTCTTTTGTCATGATGTCTCTTGGGCGGATGTTCCTTTTGTACATTTCCATTACCTGCATTCCTGCATGTTTTGCAAGACGGATACGCTCGGAGTATACGGCCGGGATGGTACCATTTCCCTTAAGTCCCATTCCAAGAACCTCTGTCAGGCAGTTCATGCTGTTTGCAGTGTACATACCGGAACATGATCCACAGGTCGGACAGGTTTTGTTCTCGAATTCTGCCAGGTCATCTGCTGTGATCGTTCCTGCTGCATAGGAACCTACTGCCTCAAACATGCTGGAAAGACTTGTTTTGTGTCCTTTTACATGACCGGCAAGCATCGGGCCTCCGCTTACAAATACAGTCGGAACATTGATTCTTGCTGCTGCCATCAGAAGGCCAGGTACGTTCTTATCACAGTTGGGTACCATAACCAGAGCATCAAACTGATGAGCCATTGCCATAGCCTCTGTGGAATCTGCGATCAGGTCACGGGTTACCAGGGAATATTTCATTCCAACGTGTCCCATTGCAATTCCGTCACATACTGCGATCGCCGGGAATACAACCGGTGTTCCACCAGCCATTGCAACGCCAAGTTTTACGGCGTTTACGATCTTGTCAAGGTTCATATGTCCCGGTACGATCTCGTTGTAAGAGCTTACGATTCCTACCAGTGGTTTGTCCATTTCTTCTTTTGTCATTCCAAGGGCATTGAACAGGGAACGGTGTGGTGCCTGCTGTGTGCCTTTTCTTACGGTATCACTTCTCATTTTTTAAGGTTCTCCTTTTTATTCTTTACGATATGGTTCTATATCTCTTCAAATTTATTTATGCGATGGCATCTGCGATCAGATCGCCCATCTCTTTAGTTCCCACAAGTTTGCAGCCCTCAGACATGATATCTCCGGTTCTGTAACCAGCTGTCAGAACTTTCTGTACTGCTGTTTCCACAGCATCTGCCTCTTTGTCAAGATCCAGAGAATATCTCAGCATCATGGCTGCAGAAAGGATAGTTGCGATCGGGTTTGCCTTGTTCTGACCTGCGATATCCGGTGCGGAACCGTGGCTCGGCTCATAGAGGCCAAGTTTTGTCTCATTTAAGCTTGCGGAAGAAAGCATTCCGATGGAACCGGTTACCATACTTGCCTCATCAGAGAGGATATCTCCGAACATGTTCTCTGTAAGGATGACATCAAACTGTTTCGGATCACGTACCAGCTGCATTGCACAGTTATCAACCAGCATATGCTCCAGTGTTACATCCGGATAGTCTTTTGCAACATCTTCCACAACGCTTCTCCAGAGTCTGGAAGAATCCAGAACGTTTGCCTTATCTACACTTGTAACTTTATTTCTTCTCTTACGTGCGATCTCAAATGCCTTGATGGCAATACGGCGGATCTCATTCTCATTATAGGAAAGAGTATCTACGGCTGTGCGGACTCCGTTCTCCTCGGTAGTCTTTCTGGCTCCGAAGTAAAGACCTCCTGTCAGCTCTCTTACGATAATCATGTCAAAACCATCTCCGATGATCTCATCACGAAGCGGGCATGCATCACGAAGCTCATTGTAAAGATATGCAGGACGAAGGTTTGCAAAAAGGTTCAGCGCTTTACGGATTGCAAGAAGTCCTGCCTCCGGACGTTTAGACGGCTCCAGTTTGTACCACGGGGATGTCTTGGCATCGCCGCCGATGGACCCCATCAGTACGGCGTCAGAAGCTTTTGCCTGAGCAATGGCTTCCTCTGTAAGAGGTACTCCGTGAGCATCAATGGATGCACCTCCTAAAAGAACTTCTGTGTATGAAAATTTATGGCTGTATTTCTCGCATACTCTGTCTAAAACTTTTTTGGCCTCGGCAACAATCTCCGGGCCGATTCCGTCTCCCGGAATCAGGGCAATTTTGTACTCCATTTTATCTACTCCTCCGATTTCCCCTGTGCTGTAAAATTTTAACGCACTGGTGTGGATAATTGTTATTATCATAACGCACTTTTCGACGGATTTCAACCTATTAAATAGATAAAGTTATCTCCAGGATATAAAAAGAGCTCCTGTGTCTTTGATTTTCTTCCTGACTCCTGGTACTTTGGCTCCCTGCTTTCTGCCCGTTACCGCCACGCTCCCGCCCGAAAAGTATCTTATGCCACAGGATGTTCCACTATGGCAAAAGCTGCCTTCCCGTTTCCGGTACAGCAGCCTTTTCTTTTTCCTGTATTCTGTTTTTCAAAAAATCTCTCAGAATTTTCCACTGGAGCCGCCAAAAGTATCCCCCGAGGAAGACGTATGTGTACTGGAGCCCCCGCCACTGTCCTCATTTTTCGGTTTTGCGGATTTTGACACCGTACTGTAAAGATAATACTCGTTACTTCTGGTTACCTTCATACTGCCCTGACGTACATAGGAAGCAGCCTGATCCTGTTTTCGCACAGTTTTCAGTTTCCTCCTCATATTTCCGGTTATAAGCACGCCTGCCACAAGTCCCACTGCAAGAGCAATCAGCAGATTTGCCCCCACATCAAAAGGCTCCTTTGGAAGATTTCCCACATCATATGGCTCTGCCTCATCCGCCTGCATGATAAAGTCATCGCATTCCATGGCAAACATCTGAAACGCTTCGTTATAATCCCCATCACTTAAATAAGGCTTCACCTGCTCCATGATATATTCCTGTCCGGCATCGGTAAACGCTTCAATAGCATAACCATGTGTTGCAATAGCCCAGTTACGGTCACCCATATCCACCAGGAACAAAATACCGTCACCATCTTCTCCCTGTCCATATCCATGATCAATAAAATAATCATCTGCATAAGCCTGCGCCGTTTTTCCTTCCAGACTATTGGTGGTAACAATGATAACATCTACCTGTTCCCGCTCACTGATCTCATCCAGTGTATTGCAAAGGCTCTCCTTTTGATCTGTATCCAGAAGTCCCGCCTGATCCGCAAGCCGGCTTTCTGTTTCCGCCCATACCGGAAAGGCACATGCCAGGCATAAAAGGATCACTGTCAGAAATACGGATATTCTCTTTTTCATGGCATTCACCTCCCCTACAAAGCCCAGATCAGATACAGGATAATATAGGCGATCACGCCAACGATCCCCGTCGTTCCCAGGAACCATCTCGCAAAAGCACTCTTATCTGTGGGCAGATTCCCCACAAATTTCCCAGTCTGGCCATTCATGGCAAATATGTAATTATCGCCTTTCCATTTCGTCTGCAGGATCCATACCGGATACAGTGCATACTTCGTAGTTCCGTTATGAAGCCGGATGCTGGTATTCTCCGGAACCACACTGGAATAGCCTCTGACCGTATCCCGGAATGCATCTTCCGTACTGTGACGGATACGCTCATTGGCACGTCCCTCGCACTCTTCCGCCGTCACATCATACTTATCCGCAAAATATCCCGCCAGATATGCAGTCTGGAAATCCACCGCCTCTTTAAAATCAAAAGGCTCTATGGACTCCATCAGATCATTTTCCATACTGGCCGAACCATCCACAGGTACATGATCAAATCCCAGAGAACCACTTCTGTGTACTGCATAATAACTGGTTTCCGTATAATCATAATCATTATCACTCCAGAAACGGGTCTTCGTAGCTTTATAGCGGATATCCGCACTGGCATCCGTATCATAAAGCCAGAACGGAACGTAGATCCCCTTCACCTCACTGATATGATTCTCCGACTTAAACGCTTTCGGGAGAAGGCGCTTGCCTGACAAATGCTTCTTCAGCTTCTCCTTTGCAGCCTTTTTATCCAGCTTAAACGGAATCACGTAATCTGGTTTCAGTGCACCGGACAGCTGTCCGGTCATTACCACCGGGCTGCCGCAAAACGGGCAGGCTGTCGCTGCCGTATTGGCATCACCCACTATCTCACCGCCACAGGACTTACACGTATAAGTACGTAATCCCTCACACTCTCCATCCTGCCACTCACTGCCAGCCTCATCCGACCAGTTCATATCCTCCGGCTGTTCTTCTTCTACAGCCTTAGCATGCTCCGATAATGTCTTAACATCAAACTCCGTATCACAGAACGGACACTTCATCTTCTGTGCAGAACTGTCAAACTCTATGGAGCCACCACAGCACGGGCACTTAAACTCCTGCATCTTCGCCATATATCCACCTCAATTCATCCTTCTGTATCCATCGACCGGCAGGAGTTATCCTGTGAATTTCTCCTGACCTTCTCCATTTTGTGATTTATACAGCATCCTCCGGTCCGAACGGATCCCCGCACTCCGGGCAGAACTTCGGTGGATTCTCCGGATCAGCCGGTTCCCATCCACACCTGCTGCAACGATACCTCAACTTCTTCTCCGGCCTCTTCGCTCCACAGTTCGTACAAAACTTCCCTTTATTCACTGTACCGCAGGAACAAGTCCAGCTGTCCTCCACCGGACGCGATGCACCACACTCCGGACAGAATTTCCCCGGAGAAACCGCACCACAACTGCAAGTCCAGGAATCTCCGCCTGCTGCCGGCCGGATCTTTGGCTGAGTCTGTACGTTGTTCTGCGCTGCCTGTGCCTCACGCTTCTGTCCCATTTCAAAAAGCTGCTGAGCATTCAGGCTCCCTGCGCTGGCAGCCATCCCCATGCCCATAAAACCAGTCATAGCCCCGGCGGAATTGGAAGCCGCAGCCTTCATGGCATCCGCCTGAGCACCAGTCAGTGTGGCTGCAGCCATCGAAGGATCACGCATCATAGCCGTGCGCTGGGCCTGCTTGATCATCTCGGCGTCCTCATCCGGAAGTGTAACCGAGCCCAGCGCAACACTTACGACTTTTAAGCCCCGAAGCTCTGCCCACTTCGCTGAAAGAACCTCATTCATGGCATTCTCAAGCTCCGTGTTGTGGGTCACGATCTGATTCGGACGAAGCTCCATCTCAGAAAGACGGCCAAAAGCCGGCTGCAGTGCGCTGACAAACTCCGTTTTCAGCTGTCCATCCAGCTCCTCTCTCGTGTATTCCCGCTCTACATTCCCACACACATTGGTATAAAAAAGAAGCGGGTCCGCGATCCGATAGGAATATACTCCATGACAGCGCACTGCAACATCAATATCAAGTCCGATCCTGGAATCTACCACACGGAACGGGATCGGAGTAGCCGTGCCAAATTTGTTATCCACAAGCTCCTTGGTATTAAAATAATATACCCTCTGATCCTTACCCGTATCACCACCGAACACAAAACGCTTACCGATGGTCTGGAAAGTCCTGCGGATACCTTCCCCAAGACTTCCCGCAAAAATACTCGGCTCTGTGGAAGCATCATAAGTATACTCACCTGGATCTGCACAGATATCCACAACTTTCCCCTGCTCCACGATCATCATACACTGACCATCTGCAACTGCAATCCCACTTCCGCTGGTAATGATATTGTCGCTGCCTCTCTTATTGGAAGACCTGGATGATGTACGCTTCGTACCCTTCACCACCATCACTTCTTTATCCATAGCCTCACAGTAAAAAAACTCCTTCCACTGATCCGCCATCGTACCCCCTGCTGCGCCAACAGCCGCTCTGATAAGACCCATAAACCCGACCCCTTTCTGAAAATTCATTCTTATTTGTAATTTTATAATATTCTGCAGTAACCGTCACTCTCATTTCTGATAGTAATACCATTATTGCATGAATTACATCAAAAATCCACTTATTTCTATACAATATTACATTTGTCACATCCCAAATTAAAGCTGACAGCACCGCGCCTCAGCCACATTCCAATCCCAATCTAACAACACAACCTCACATCCAACCTCAGGCTGACAGCACCGCGCCTCAGCCACACTCCAATCTCAATCTAACAACACAACCTCACATCCAACCTCAGGCTGACAGCGCAGCGCCTCAGCCGTCCCTTGATCACCCTCACGCTGCCGAAAGTCAGCCGGGGAAGGGGATGCTGGCTGGCTCTGCTTCTGCAGGAGGGGAGCTGGTACTTGGGCGGCGGGAATCTGCGTTGTTTTTCAAAAGTCCGCTGTCTGAGCGGCGTCACGCCGCGAGTTCGGACTTTTGGAAAACGGTTTTAGCAGAATCCCGGCGCCCTAGAACCAGCCCCCGACGAAGCCGCAGACCAGACAGCATCCCCTTCTCCGGCGTCCCTTCTGCACAAAAAAAGACACCACGTCAAAAAAACGCAGTGCCTTCCCATATTCACGTTATTGCCAAAAAAGTCATCAAGCAGAAGCCTGATCAGCCTTCTCAACCTCAGCAATCGCCTGCTTTCTCATAGGAATACGGCAATTCTTATTATTACCAAACTCAACAATAACATCTTCCTCAGTCATATCAATAACAACACCATAAAAACCACTGGTAGTAACAACACTGTCACCAACCTCCATGCTGTTCAACATAGTCTGAGTTCTCTTCTGCTCCTTCTTCTGAGGCGGCTGTTCTTTTTCCGCCTGTTTTGCAGTGGATT
>OLSX01003974.1_pt1 | contig 11417 bp, 7 predicted proteins | sample 1673141 | NCBI WGS metagenome assembly OLSX01 (sample SAMEA3136759, study PRJEB25190) | human gut metagenome | biome: human gut; feature: human-associated habitat; material: faeces | place: Austria | collected 2013
CGTAACCGCCACTCACGCAGCTTACCTCGTCATACTTCTCTACGCTATCCGGCTCGATGCCGGGATAGTAGATGATGAACGGTACGGGCTCTTTCACGTGGGTGCGGATCTCTACTGGAGTAGGATGGTCGGGCAGGATGGCGATGCATACTGGCTCGTCCCAAGTGCTTACCTCGTCGAAGATTGGTTTGATGAGTCGCTGGTCGAGGTTCTCGATGGTTTTGAGCTTCAGTTCCAGGTCGCCGTCGTGGCCAGCCTCGTCGCTTGCCTCTACGTGCACATAAACGAAGTCGTCGCCGTCCTTCAGCGCCTGGATTGCTGCTGCTGCCTTTCCCTCGTAGTTGGTGTTGGCAAGACCGGTAGCGCCCTCAACGATGATGTTGCGCAGTCCGGCGTAATGGCCGATGCCTCGTATCAGGTCTACTGCAGAAATCACAGAACCCTTCTTGATTTGCGGATACATCTGCGAGAGGGTGAGCATGTGCGGACGATAACCGCCGCCCCAAGGCCAGATGATGTTTGCCATGCGCTCGCCACGCTCCTTGCGCGCTACGTTGAAAGGATGGCTCTCCAGGATTTCCTGACTCTTCAGAATCAGCTCGTTCAGAAGGTCGGCTGTCTGCTGGGCACTCATGCGATATTCGTCGCTCAGCATACCTCCGTTCTCTGCCACATCCTCGGCAGGAGTCTTGTCGCTGTTGCCGGCAAGAAGAGCCTCGTCAACACCTTCCATCGGTTTCACCAGCAGCGGTTTCCACTCTTCGTTAGGATGATCGTGAGGAGGAGCGCAATCTACATATTTGTTTCCGCCCTTGATGATCAGAAGGTGTCGATACTGGATTCCGGTGATGAATTTCACGATGCCTGGATACTGGCTGGCAAGCTTCTCGTTGAGGTACTTGATGAGCACGTCGGCGTCTTCTGTCTCCAGGTTACCGCCGTTGTGGGTTACGATGATTCCATTGTTCACGTTGATGATGTTGCAGCGCAGAGCGAAGTCGTTAGGACTCATCTCGTAGCCGATGCTTGCAGCTTCGAGCGGTCCGCGTCCCTCGTAAACCTCGTTCTGGTCGTATCCCATGATAGAGCTGTTGGCAACCTCAGATCCAGGATGAAATCCGTCGGGTACGGTTACCAGTCGTCCAGTCTTTCCTTTCTTTGCCAGCATGTCCATATAAGGTTTGTTGGCGTATTGCAGGAGAGTCTTGCCTCCCAGTCGTTCTACAGCGTGGTCGGCCATGCCGTCGCCAAGTATGATAATATGCTTCATAATTGTTATCCTTTCTATCTGATAAGACAATATTAAATATTAGCGATACTCATGATGTTGGCAAACACACCTGCCGCTGTTACGCTGGCACCAGCGCCATAGCCCTGAATCATCATCGGATATTCCTTGTAGCGCTCGGTGGTGAGCAGTACGATGTTGTTGCTTCCCTCCAGGTTGTAGAATGGGTGCTCTGGGCCTACAGCCTGCAGGCCAACGCTTGTCTTTCCACCATCGAGGGTGGCAACAAATCGCCATCGTTTGTGCTCCAGGTCGAGAGTTTTGCGCTTGGCCTCGAAGTCAGCATCCAGCTCTGGCAGTTTCTTCCAGAAGTCGTCTATGCTGCCCTTGAAGTAAGAGTCGGGCACGAAGAGGTGCTTCTCCACATCTTCCTGTTCCACTCTGTATCCAGCCTCGCGAGAGAGGATGACGAGTTTTCGTATTACGTCCATTCCGCTGAGGTCGATGCGTGGGTCGGGCTCGCTGTAGCCTTTCTCTTTGGCCATGCGTACGGTCTCCGAGAATGGTACTACGCTTGAGATGGCGTTGAAGATGAAGTTGAGCGTACCAGAGAGAACAGCCTCAATCTTAAGGATTTTGTCGCCCGAGTTGCGCAGGTCGTTGATGGTTCCGATGATAGGCAGACCAGCACCCACGTTGGTTTCGAATCGGAACACCACGCCACGCTGTATGGCGGTTTTCTTCAGTCGCTCGTAGTTTTCGTATTCGCTTGAGGCTGCAATCTTGTTGGCTGCGATGATGCTCACGTTGTGCTCGAGCAGACTCTGGTAGAGGGCAGCCACGTCCTTGCTGGCAGTACAGTCAACGAAGACGCTGTTGAAGATGTTCATGGCGAGTATTGTGTCTCGCAGCACCTCGGGTGTGCTGGGGTCTGAGTTTTTCAGTTCCTCGCGGTAGTTCTCCAGGTCGAGTCCGTCGCGGTTGAAGATGGCGTTCTTGGATGAAGCGATGCCTACCACGTTGAGCTTCAGTTTGCTGCGCTCCATCAGGTCGGCATACTGGTTCTTGATCTGTTCTATCAGCTTTCCGCCCACGGTTCCCACTCCACAGATGAAGAGGTTGAGCACCTTGTATTCAGAGAGGAAGAAGCTGTCGTGCAGCACGTTGAGTGATTTGCGCAGGAAGTCGCTCTTGACGACAAACGAGATGTTGGTTTCTGAAGCGCCCTGTGCACAGGCGATGACCGAGATTCCGCTTCGTCCGAGAGTTCCGAAGAGTTTACCCGCAATACCTGCAGCATGCTTCATGTTCTCACCCACGATGGCGATGGTGGCAAGTCCGCATTCTGCGTGCATGGGGAACATGGCTCCGTCGGCAATCTCGTTCTTGAATTCCTCGTTGAGCACGCGTACAGCCTCGTCTACGTCCTGCTCGCGCACACCGATAGAGGTAGAGTTCTCTGACGAAGCCTGCGACACCATGAACACGGAGATTCCCTCGTTGGCCAGGGCGGTGAAGATGCGTCGGTTGACACCGATGACACCCACCATCGACAGACCGGTAACGGTGATCAAAGCCGTTCCGTTGATAGACGAAATACCCTTGATGGGTTTCTGGTCGCCGTCAATTTTGTTCTTGATTATGGTGCCTGGGGCATCGGGATTGAAGGTATTCTTGACCTTGATAGGTATATTTTTGACACAAACTGGGTAGATGGTAGGAGGGTAGATGACCTTTGCTCCAAAGTTGCAAAGCTCCATGGCCTCGATGTAGCTCAGTTCGTTGATGGTATAAGCTGATTTGATGACACGTGGGTCGGCAGTCATGAATCCGTCGACGTCGGTCCATATCTCGAGCACCTCGGCATCGAGTGCTGCGGCGATGATGGCAGCTGTGTAGTCGCTTCCGCCTCGTCCCAGGTTGGTGGTGCGCTCTGTGTGCTTGTCGCGGCTGATGAAGCCAGGCACGAGCGAAATGCGGGGCAGCTCGTCGAAGGTGTCTTTCACCAGTTGGGTGGTCAGTTCGCTGTCGAGGGTGTGCTTTCCACCGATGCGCTCCGTTTTGATAAACTTGCGCGAGTCGAACCACTTGGCGCCACGTATGAGTGTGGCCACAATTTTCGAGCTGAGCCTTTCTCCGTAGCTCACGATGGCATCCTGTGTCTTCTCGCTGAGGTCGTGGATGAGGTAGACGCCGAAGTAGATGCTCTTCAACTGTTCGAAGAGCGAGTCAACCGAAATGAATAAGTTTTCTCTGTCTTTGGTGTCTGTGATGATTGTGTCGATCATCTTGTGGTGACGGTCTACCATGGCGTCGAACTCTTCTTTCCATTGTTCGTCGCCTTTGAGGGCAAGCTGTGAGGTTTGCAACAACTTGTCTGTGATTCCTCCGAGGGCGCTCACGACTACTACAACACTCTGTTTCTTGGCCTCATTCTCTACGATGCGTTTTAAGCTGACGATGCTTTTTACGGAACCAACCGATGTTCCGCCGAATTTTAATACTTTCATTGCTTGTTTATTTTGGTAATGTAATGCCACCCCCGAAACGACCGGGGCCGAGACAAAACTTGGTTGCAAAAGTAAACAATTTCTATCAAACTGCCAAGGATTTGCTCAAAAAAGTTACAATTTGTTTTTGAATCCTTGTTTGCGTGCAGTTTTTTATGGGGTCGTATGTTGAGTTTTGATGGAAGCGAATCAGTTTGGGGTGTTTATGATTTTTCCGATGACGATTCCTGCTATTGCCATACCGAAGGAAGCGGTGATGTGGCAGAGCGAGCCGTTGATCTGCGCCTTTGTCGAACACCATTCGTGCTCCACTAACTGCTGGTCGCCGGGAGCGTCGTAGACGGCAGTCTCTGTGCCTCTCTCGCCGCTGAGCAATTTGGCCTTGGGGCAGAGGCAGCCTCCGGTGCCGCAGGCTTTGTTCACGCCCAGGTTCTGCATCGGCTTCTCCTCGCTGTATACGCATTGGAACTTGCGGCGGGGGAAGGTCTTGTCCTTCTTGAATTTCTTGCGCAAGGCCCGTGCCAAGGGGTCGCCCTCTATCTTCCAGAACTCAGCCTTCCTGATCATGAAGGGGTCGCAGCGCAGGGCTGCACCCATGGAGGAGACGAAGGTGATGTGTCGGGGCAGGGCTGTGGCACGTAGAATGAGGTCGGCCTTGTCCTTGAGCGAGTCGATGGCGTCGATGATGTAGTCGTATTCCTCCATGCGGAACTCGTCGGCTGTCTTGGCCTCGTAGATTTTCTGATAGGCTGTGATGTTGGCGTTGGGGTTGATTTCGAGAAGGCGTTCGCGTAGTGCGTCGACCTTCACCTGTCCGATGGTGCGGCTTGTGGCCATGAGCTGTCGGTTGCAGTTGGTCACGCAGACGCGGTCGCTGTCCACGATGGTGATGTGGCGCACTCCGCTTCGCACGAGTCCCTCGGCGCACCATGATCCTACACCTCCTATTCCGAAGATGAGCACGCGTGCTGCCTGCAGTTTCTCAAGATTGTCTTTTCCCAAGAGCAGTTCTGTGCGTCGTTGCATTCCTTGCTCCATTCTTGTTATTTTGTCTCCCATCTTTTCTTGAAAATGTGTAATGTGTTGTGTTTAATGCGTTATTTTTTAATTTGCAAAGGTACAAAATAATCACTCAATTTTTGCAAATGGGGAAGTTAAAGAAATTAAAGAAGTTGTCTTTTGTGAGGAGTTAAAGGAGTTAGGGAAGTTAAGACACTATTCCTATAAGCAGCACGCTCTGGGACCGTGGTGTGATGTACGACACGAGCAGCATCGAGCGTCTGCTTCTCGACATCTACGAGCATGGCGAGAGTGCTTACGGCAACTGATTTTTGTAACATCTGAACCCATCGGCGGTTCGATCGTCGGTAGATATATAGAGAAGGGGTGCATGGTTTCCCCTGTAGAACTCCTGTAACGACATTGTAGCATTCTTTATGGCCTAATTAAAATCGTTGTAACCTTATTGACACATGATAGCCGTACTTTTGCACCCGGAATTTAACAAAGAATATTTTATAGTCATATTTAACAAAAAGAAAATGGAAAAGAAAATTTCGGGAAAGCATGGCAACAGAGTTGCTGTGATGAAAGAGAGAATGGCAGCTGTGGTTTTGGCTTCAGCATTATTGTTGGGCGGCGGCTTGACAGCAAAGGCTCAAAACACGGCAGTAACCACCTGCTCACAGAGTGCGGCGACCGCCATTCAGCAGAATCCTAACTGGAAGGCGAATGCTGCAGAATGGCAGAAGCTGAAGGGCGAAATCACACTCTACATGACCAACGACATGGGCCGCAACGGCTATTACGACCAGAAACCCATTGCCGAACTGATGGGCGAGATGGCCGACGTGGTAGGTCCTGAGTGCGTGATTGCAGCAGGCGACATTCATCATTTCAACGGAGTGGCTTCCACCCAGGACCCATTGTGGCTCACCAATTACGAATGGGTTTACTCTCATCCCGAACTGATGCTCGACTGGTTCGCCGTTTGCGGCAATCATGAGTATCGTGGCAACACACAGGCTTTCATGGACTACGGCAAGGTGAGCCGCCGCTGGATGATGAGAGAGAAATATTACACCAAGGTGTTCGACCACAAGGGAACCACCCTTCGCGTGGTGTTCCTCGACACCACTCCTCTCATCGACTCTTACCGTAAGGCCTCTGCCAAATATCCCGATGCCTGCAAGCAGGACGTGGAGGCTCAGCTCGCCTGGCTCGACGAGACCCTGAAGAATGCCAAGGAAGACTGGGTGATTGTAGTGGGCCATCATCCCATCTATGCCTACACCACGAAGAAGGAGAGCGAGCGTCTCGACATGCAGAAGCGCCTGTTGCCCGTACTCCATAAATATAATAATGTGGCCATCTACGCCTGCGGACACATCCACAACTTCCAGCACATCCAGAAGAAGGGCGACAACATCGACTACGTGGTCAACTCCTCATCATCTCTGGCCCGTCCCGTGAAGCCTACCGATGGTACTGTGTTCTGCAGTTCAGCCGACGGTTTCTCGGTCATTTCAGCCGACAAGAAGCAGCTCCGAATGTCGATGATCGACAAGGACGGAAAAGTCATCCACACCATAGAAAAGGTGAAGAAGTAAATTCAAATCGAAAAAATCATTATACAGGAAAATTTTATGAATCTCAAGAAAGTATTATTCTCGGCCCTGATGCTGACAGCCACAGGCGCAGCAGTCGCCGTGACAGAACCCGAAAGCAATGTCCTGATGGGCGGAGTCATCAGCGGACGTGTTGTCGACGCAGAGCATCAGGCTTTGCCAGGAGCAACCATCATGGTGGAAGATTTGCATACAGGAGTAACAAGCGATGTGAACGGTTTCTACACCCTGCCCAACATGAAGCCCGGAACCTACAAGGTGAAGGTGTCCTACGTGGGCTATTCGCCCAAGACCTACGTCATCAAGCTGGTGGGCAAGAACGTGGAGCGAAACATCATCCTGAGCGAGGGCAACGAGCTCAAGGAAGTGGTGGTGAACGGAGCTTTCTACGGTCAGCGCAAGGCCCTGCAGATGCAGAAGGAGAACATGGGTGTGACCAATGTGGTGAGCGCCGACCAGGTGGGCAAGTTCCCCGACTCTAACATCGGCGACGCCCTGAAACGCATCAACGGCATCAACGTGCAGTACGACCAGGGTGAGGCCAGGTTCGGACAGGTGAGAGGCACTTCTGCCGACCTTACCTCGGTGACCGTCAACGGCAACAGAATGCCTTCGGCAGAGGGCGACACCCGCAACGTGCAGCTCGACCTGATTCCTGCCGACATGATTCAGACCATCGAGGTGAATAAGGTGGTGACCTCCGACATGGACGGCGACGCCATCGGAGGCGAAATCAACCTCGTGACCAAAAACACCCCCAGCCACCAGGTGCTCAACTTCAACGTCGGTTCAGGCTACACATGGATCAGCGGCAAACCACAATGGGACCTGGCAGCAACATGGGGCAACCGATTCTTCCAGAACCGACTGGGCATCATGGCCTCTGCCTCTTATCAGTATGCTCCCGGAGGTTCCGACAATACCGAGTTCGAATACGAGGAGAACGACGACAAGGAGATAGAGCTGAAGGAGGCTCAGGTGCGCCAGTACTACGTCACCCGTGAGCGTCAGAGCTACTCCCTGGCTTTAGACTATAAGTTCAACCCCCTGCACAAGATTTCGTTCAAGGGCATTTACAATCGTCGCAGCGACTGGGAGAACCGTTACCGCATCAGCTACAAGAAGCTGAACAGCAAGGCTTCCAAGCAGAGCGTCGTGTTACAGACCAAGGCGGGCTCGTCCGACCAGAAGAACGCCCGACTGGAGTTGCAGCAGACCATGGACTACACCCTCGACGGAGAGCACCAGTTGGGCAACCTGAAGATGGACTGGGCTGCCAGCTACTCGCGAGCCACCGAGGAGCGACCCAACGAGCGCTATGCTTCCTATAAATATAAATATGGTAAGAGTGAAACCGAGTTCATCGACTTCGGCGACGGCTTCCAGGACGTGGGCGACAAGCAGCCTTACTACGCCAAATCGCTCCCATCACTCGACGACAGCCACTGGGTGCTCGACGAGCTCAACAACTCCAACCAGGACATCGTGGAGAACGAGTGGAAGGGACGACTCAACTTCACCCTGCCGCTCTGCAAGGGGCTCTACGGCAACACCCTGAAGTTTGGTGCCAAGTACACCAGCAAGAACAAGAAGCGCACCACCTCATTCTTCGACTACGACCCCGAAGAGGTGCTGGGCGACGACTGGCGCAGCACCACCTCGCTGCAGATTCGCGACGGCTTCATGCCGGGCAGCCAGTATCCTGCCAACTCGCCATTCATCTCGATCGGCACGTTGGGCAAAATCGACTTCAGCCAGTATGAGGGAACAGAGAACTACGAGGAGGAAGCCGGCAACTATAAGATCAGCGAGCAGATAACAGCCGGTTACCTGCGCTTCGACCAGAAGATAGGCAAGAAACTCTCAGCCACCCTGGGTCTGCGCGTGGAGCGTACCGACCTGAAGACCAGCGGCTACAATGTGGACATTCCCGAGGACGGCGACCCAACCATGAAGCCCACAGGCGACATCAAGAGTCACTATACAGACCTCCTGCCAAGCCTCTTGCTGAAGTACAAATACTCGGACGACGGAAGCCTCAGAGCCTCCATCACCAAGACCATCTCGCGTCCTAAGTATTCGGCACTTATCGCCAACAAGACCTTCAATATTGCCGACGAGGAGGCTACCATCGGCGATCCTAACACCAAGCCAGCAAGAGCGCTCAACATCGACCTCTCTGCCGACCACTACTTCAAGAGTGTGGGACTGGTGAGCCTGGGACTCTTCTATAAGGACATCAAGAACGTGAACGTGGAGTGGGCTTCCAACAAATACTTGGGCAGCGACCTCGGACTCTCGGGCGACAATGCCGACAAGCAGTTTGCGGTGACTCAGAACATCAATGCCTACGACGCCCGTGTGTATGGTGTGGAAGTGGCTTATCAGCGCGACTTCGGTTTCATCACACCAGCCCTGAAATGCCTCGGCTTCTACGGCAACTACACCTACACTCACAGCACCACGCGCAACTTCAACGAGCGCCTCGGCATCGAGGACGGCGACGACGTGAAGGTGGCAGGTTCGCCTGAGCATACTGCCAATGCCTCGCTCTTCTTCGAGAAGTGTGGACTGAGCCTCCGTCTGTCTTACAACTTTGCTTCTTCGTTCATCGACCAGATGAGCACCAGCCGTACTCTCGACCGCTACTACGACAACGTGAACTATCTCGACCTCAACGCCAGCTACACCTGGGGAAAGAAGCAGAAGTTTACAGTCTATGCCAACGCCAACAACCTGCTCAACCAGCCTTTGCGCTACTATCAGGGTGAGAAGAACCGCACCATGCAAGTGGAGTACTACGGTGTGAAGATCAACGCAGGTATTAAGGTCAACCTGTAAGGGACACAATCAGCACGCCCCTGAAGGGCAGAAGCTTCCGATAAAAATGTCACACGATTGTAACACGTTCTACATCATGGTGTAATATGGCTCTTGTACTTTTGCATCAGAAAAAGAAACATGAATTAAATGATTAGGCTTATGGAACTGACAATGAATCAAGCCAACATAAATCTTGGCAACGCAAACGCAGAGTGGGGCAGTACGGGATGGAGAATGCCCGAGTTTGGCTTTCAGAAGTACGTAGCAGAAGCTGTGAAAAGCATTTTTCACACCATCCACAGCAGTTTCGATTATCACAGCAAGGCAACAACCCGCGAGCTGCTTGTCTTTCTGGTCTACGCCGTTGTGCTTCAGGGCGTTCTGATTCCTACCGAGTCCTACACCACGCTTCATGCCGATGCGAGCATGATGGCAGCAGCAGGACTTGCCGACCTCGTGGCCTGCATCATTCCAGGCGTCGCCTTGGTGTGGAGATGGATAAAAAGCCATTCGAAACTTCAATAAATTTTTTGCTGGTTGCAGGAAAAAATGTAACTTTGCAGTCGTAACATTTTCAAAAGATTCAAAGCTGCATTTATGAAAAGTCCCCAAACCATCGTCGCCCTTACGGCAGCAACCCTGTTGCTGGTTGTGCTCTTCGTGCTCAACCTCGCCATGGGAAGCGTCAGCATTCCCCTGGCCGACGTATGGGCTGTTCTTACAGGAAACGTTACGGGAGAAGCGTCCGACACCTGGCGCTTCATCATCATAGAGTCGCGACTGCCTCAGGCCATTATGGCGCTGATGGGAGGAGCGGCTCTTGCTGTTAGCGGACTCCTGTTGCAAACCACCTTCCGCAATCCTTTGGCGGGTCCCGATGTGTTTGGCATCAACAGCGGAGCAGCCCTTGCGGTGGCAGTCGTCATGCTGGGCATGGGCGGCAGTCTGTCGGCAGGATCGCTCTCCCTGGCGGGTTATGCGGCGGTACTATTTTCGGCTTTGGTGGGCGCCTTGGCGGTGACGGCGCTCATCTCGGCACTTTCGGCTGTAGTGCGCAGCAGCACCATGCTGCTCATCATCGGTTTGATGATCGGTTATTTGGCCAACAGCGCCATCACGCTGCTCAACTTCTTTGCCACGAGCGAGGGCGTGAAGTCTTACACCGTCTGGGGAATGGGCAGTTTCGGCAACGTCTCGCTCGCCAGCATCCCTGTGGCAGCCGTGGTGATCGGTCTTTTCCTCCTGGCGGCTTTGGCGCTTGTCAAGCCTCTCAATGCCTTTCTCCTGGGCGAGCTGTATGCAGAGAATCTGGGTTACGACACCCGCAGGCTCCGTCTTCTGCTGCTCCTTGTCACAGGCGTTCTCACCGCCACGGTCACCGCCTTCTGCGGTCCCATCGCCTTCATCGGTTTGGCCACGCCCCACATCGCGCGTCTCTTCGTCACGACCGAGAATCATCGTGTTCTCTTGCCCTCCACGATGCTCTTGGGTTCGGTCATCGCCCTGCTGTGCAACTGGCTTTGCGCCCTTCCCACCCAGAACGGCATGATTCCCCTCGGAGCAGTCACCCCACTTCTTGGTGCCCCCGTCATCATCTTCGTGCTGCTGAAAAGGAGGTAGTTTAACATTATCTTCTTGTTTTGTAAAAGGGGAAAAACTCATAGAGGCAGCACGCTGAAGGGGGCAGAAGCTCTTAGCCCGTACATAAACTACTTGCGGAACTTGAGTAAAGTTCAACTAATGTTTCATTGCGCAGGGCATTTTCAAGGCTGAGTGTTGACTCATACTCCTCTAAAATTCCCCTTTAGCGTTAGAGATTTCTCTGAGCGAAACAGGGGATCGTGGGAGCGAATGTGACGATTGCCGCATTCGCTCCCATGTATTTTGCATTCGCTCCCACGAATCTCTGTTTCGCTCCCATGAACGTTGATTCGCTCTGGCAGAATCGTCTGTAATCCTTAAACAGAGTGGGCTCTCTGCTTCTTCTCTTCTGAGGTTTCTCAACTTCTCTCTTCTGAGAGTGAGGTAATCTCAGCTTCTTTCTCTGCCATTTCTCGTTGGACAGTGAAAGCACTTGTTCTATTTCTGCATCTTTGGCCATATGTTTGTTGTTTAGATTTCGATTGCAAAGTTCGGCATTTTTTTTGTAACCGATGTTATCTCCTATATGAGATAACAACGTTAATTTTGTTACGAAAGTTTAGTATCTCTTAACTCTCTGAGCATTTT
>OLSX01003977.1_pt1 | contig 11406 bp, 6 predicted proteins | sample 1673141 | NCBI WGS metagenome assembly OLSX01 (sample SAMEA3136759, study PRJEB25190) | human gut metagenome | biome: human gut; feature: human-associated habitat; material: faeces | place: Austria | collected 2013
AGAACCCCAAAACGGGGGCAGCCAGGGTACAACCCCACCCCCGCCAGTTCCCTCCCCGGAACCCACCGGCACGGGCGCGTCCGAAGCGGTCAAACCGTCCACAGAAGCCCCTGTTCCTCCTTCCTTTGTGCCGGATGTGCCAGAGTACATGAAATTAAAGGCCGATCACCCCGGCTCTTTTGTAAGCGTCAAGGTGGGCGATTATTTTTTGCTCTATGGGGAGGACGCAAAGCAGGCTGCCGCCGACCTGGGCCTAAAGACCGTGGTTCAGGAGATTCCCGGACTTGGGAAAACCACTGTCACCGGCACAAACCTGGGCTGGCCCCATCTAGCAAAGCAGTTACAGCTTCACGGCCACAATGTCACCATTGGCGAATGGGAGAACGGTCAGTATCGAATTGTCAAAAACCTGGATGTGGCTGATTTTATTCCCCTGCGGATGAAGCTGGAGCAGGAAAACCGTATCTATACCATTGATCAGGTCGATTACGCTGCGGGGCGTGTCAGCCTGCGGGATGATACCTTTGGGGTCAGAACTGGATTTCCCATCTTCCGGAATGAGCCGGTATCCATCGTGCGGGAATGGGTGGAACGCCAGCAGGAAAAAGACCTGGCTGCGGCTGCACGCACAGAGGAAATGCTCTCGGAAGCCTACGAACAATCCCAGCTTGATACAGCCAAAAGGCTGATTACAGAATTTTGTGAGTATGAATATGGTTCCGAGGTGGATTTTACCGACTTGCGGCATATCGGGTTAGCCTGTACCACCACGGACAACGAACAACACATCCTTCAGGTAGAAGCAGATCTCGTAGAGCCGTCCATCAGTTACCTGCTGGACGGCGAATTGATACATCGAGATAAGTACCAAAATCTCTCGAAACTGATTCTCAAGGAACTTGTCACGCTTGACTTTGATCGCCTCATCCGCACGGGCCTTGACGCGGCTCAGAGAGAACCGGCCGCCATTCAGGAGGATGTAAAACCGTATCATCGTTACTCTGTGATAGAAGCCAGCAGCACGGATTCCTATGTCCCGGATGGTGGCCGATTTGCCATTTTTGATGAAGAAACATGGGACTACTACTATGACGAGAACAGTTGGGCAAAGGTTTTTCCCGACGCAGAATCCGCCGCTCAATTTATAAAGGAACTGGAGAAAGCGGATGCCGAAAAGCAGCAGCCTGACCTGACCGGGCAGCCGATTACCCGCGAGGGCGACACCCTGACGGTTGGGAATGGCCCCGCTACCCATGAAGTTGATATTACCGTATCTGATGAAGAATGGGAACGTATCAAAGAAGCTATCCCAGACCAGACCGGGAAAGCACCTGACCATGACGGAACCTCTCAGGCCAGTGGCAGAACGCTCCCTCCACCTGAAATAAAGCCCATTGTATCTGCCGATGAATGGCAGCGAGCAAATGAAGCGATTGCTGATCGGGGGATAAAAGCCACATCAGAAACCGAAAAAGTTTATCCAGGAGAAAAAAATCACTTACCTTACGACGTGGTTGTGGAACGACTGCACATCGAGGAACCAGAGCGCCCTGCCGCCCCAAATTTCCACATCACCGCCCCTGACCTGGGCGCAGGCGGGCAAAAGACAAAATACCAGAACAACGTGGCTGCAATCCGGCTCTTAAAAGATCTGGAGGCCCAGGGCCGCAGCGCGACGCCGGAGGAACAAGAAACCCTATCCCGCTATGTGGGATGGGGCGGCATTCCCCAGGCGTTTGATGAAACCAATGAGAAATGGGCTTCGGAGTATGCAGAGTTAAAAACGCTACTGGCCCCGGAAGAATACGCTTCGGCCCGTGGTTCCACCCTGAACGCGCATTTTACCAGCCCCACCGTGATTGAGGGAATGTATCAGGCATTGGAGAAAATGGGCGTTCATCCGGATACCGTTCTGGAACCTGCTATGGGCGTAGGCAACTTCTTTGGGCTTCTACCGGAGTCTATGCAGAGCGCGACCCTGATGGGCGTGGAACTGGACAGCATTACCGGACGGTTGGCAAAGCAGCTTTATCCCCAGGCGAATATCACCGTGGATGGCTTTGAGCGTGTCAATCTGCCGGACAATTCCATTGACCTGGCCGTGGGGAACGTACCCTTTGGCAGCTATAAGCTGGCCGATCCCCGGTACGATAAGCAAAACCTTCTCATTCACGACTACTTTTTTGTGAAAACACTGGATAAAGTGCGGCCCGGTGGGATTGTGGCTTTTATCACATCAAAGGGAACACTGGATAAGCAGGATTCCACCGTGCGGGGATATCTGGCGCAGCGGGCCGACCTTTTGGGCGCGGTACGCCTGCCGAACAACGCCTTCTCCCGGAACGCCGGTACGGATGTGACAACGGATATGTTGTTCCTACAAAAGCGGGCGCAGCCGCCGGAGCAGGTGCCGGATTGGGTTCATTTGGGACAGACCGCAGACGGCATCCCTATCAACCGCTATTTTGAAACCCATCCGGATATGGTGCTTGGCACGATGGCCTGGGATAAGAGTATGTACGGCAACGAACGGGAAACTACCTGCGCCCCGCTGCCGGGGGCTGTGCTGTCCGACCAGCTTGGGGAAGCCCTGTTAAAACTCTCCCCGCCGGATCAGCAGCTTCTTTCCCAAAAAGGCGCGGTGGAAGTCCCGGAGCTGTTAGAGCGGATGGAAACCGCCGATCCGGAAGCCCGGAATTTCAGCTACACGGAGGTCAGCGGCAAGCTGTACTTTATGGAGAACGGCGAACGGATTCCGGTAGAGGTTCCCGCCACCACCGAAAAGCGTATCCGGGGGATGATTGGCCTTCGGGAACTGACCCGAAACCTCATTGAGTTGCAGCTTCACGGTGGCACTGATGAGAACATCAAGGCAGCCCAGGAAAAACTGAATCAAGCCTACGATGTTTATACCGCAGAGTACGGCCTCTTAAACAGCACCGGAAACAAGCGGGCCTTTGAACAGGATTCATCCTACTGCCTGCTGTGTTCCCTGGAGGTATTGGACGAGGACGGAAACCTGGAGCGCAAGGCGGATATGTTCACAAAGCGCACCATCAACCAGCAGGTGACGATTGACCATGTGGACACCGCCAGTGAAGCCCTGGCCGTTTCTATTGGAGAACGTGCCCGTGTGGATTTGGGGTATATGTCCTCCCTTCTTGGCACCCCAGGCGAAACCGACAGCATCATCCGCGACCTGAAAGGGGTCATCTACAAAAATCCGGAAGCCGGTGGCGGCCCGTTAGATGGATGGGAAACGGCAGACGAGTATTTATCCGGCAACGTCCGGAAGAAGCTGGCCGCTGCACGGGCCGCGGCAGAGATTGACCCTGCATTTGCAGAGAATGTGGCCGCACTGGAACAGGCCCAGCCCAAAGACCTCTCCGCAGCGGAGATCGACGTGCGGATCGGTGTTACCTGGATTGACCCGAAGTATTACACTCAATTTGTCCATGAACTCTTAAAAACCCCATTCAGCTACAAGAAGGACATTCAGGTACGCTATTCCCCGGCCACCGGCGAGTGGAATGTAAGTGGAAAATCACGGGACAGCCTGAATAATTCCCTGGCCTATGTGACCTATGGAACCAAACGGCGAAACGCCTACGCGATCATCGAGGACAGCTTGAACCTGCGGGACACCCGGATTTATGATACCATCCATGAGCCGGATGGCAGCACTACCCGCGTATTTAACGCCAAAGAAACCATGCTGGCCCAGCAAAAGCAGGAGCAGATCCGGGAGGCATTTAAGGATTGGGTTTGGAAAGACCCGGCCCGCCGCGCCGACCTATGCCAGAAATACAATGAACTTTATAACGCCATCCGGCCCCGCAGCTATAACGGGGAGCATATCCGTTTTTCCGGTATGAACCCGGAAATTTCCCTGCGGCCCCACCAGCGCAATGCGGTGGCCCGGATGCTCTATGGAGGGAACAGCCTGTTGGCCCATTGTGTGGGCGCGGGCAAAACCTTTGAGATTGTGGCGGCAGCAATGGAGTCCAAACGTCTGGGGCTGGCAAAGAAAAGCCTAGTGATGGTTCCGAACCACCTGACCGAACAATGGGGTGCGGATTTTCTGAGGCTCTATCCCGGAGCCAATGTGCTGGTGGCCACCAAAAAGGATTTTGAACCGGCGAACCGGAAAAAGTTTTGCAGCCGGATCGCCACCGGCGACTACGACGCAGTAGTAATTGGGCATAGCCAGTTTGAAAAAATTCCCCTTTCACCGGAGCGTCAGAAAGCCATTCTTCAGGAGCAGATCGACCAGGTGATCGACGGCATTCAGGAAGCAAAGGCCCAGGACGGGGAACGCTACACCATTAAGCAGTTGGAGAAATCCAGAAAGAGCCTGGAAGTGCGGATGGCAAAGCTGAACGACCAGAGCCGCAAGGATGATGTGATTACCTTTGAGGAATTGGGCGTCGATAAGCTGTTTGTGGACGAGGCACACGGGTTCAAAAACTTGTTCCTGGCAACGAAAATGCGGAATGTGGCGGGTATCGGCCAGTCTGAAGCACAGAAGTCCTCTGATATGTTTGCAAAGTGCCGCTATCTGGATGAAATCACCGGTGGGCGCGGCGTAGTCTTTGCCACCGGCACCCCTGTCAGTAATTCAATGGTGGAACTCTATACCATGATGCGCTACCTGCAATATGACCTGTTAAAATCCAGCGGCCTGGAGCATTTCGATAGCTGGGCGGCAAACTTTGGCGAAACCACCGCGTCCCTTGAGTTGGCTCCGGAGGGAACCGGCTTTCGCAGTAAAACCCGGTTCGCAAAATTTTTCAATCTCCCGGAACTCATGGCCATGTGGCGGGAGGCCGCTGACATTCAAACGGCGGATATGCTGCGCCTGCCGGTTCCGGAGGCGGAGAAAATCACCGAAGTCACCACCCCCAGCGACTTCCAGCGGGATTTGGTGGCCGACCTGGGAGAACGGGCCGAAGCAGTACGCAATCGTGAGGTGGAACCACGCGAGGACAATATGCTCAAAATCACTTCGGATGGTCGCAAGTTGGCCTTAGATCAGCGGCTGTCTGACCCGACGCTGCCGGACGATCCGGAAAGCAAGGTCAACACCTGCGTCCGGAATGTGTTGCAGGTATGGCGGGATACGGAGGAAATCAAGGGGACACAGCTTGTATTCTGCGACCTGTCCACCCCAAAGGGGGACGGTTCCTTTAATGTCTACGACGATATGAAGCAAAAGCTGATGGCCCAGGGAGTACCGCCGGAAGAAATCGCCTTTATACATGACGCAAAAACAGAGGTTCAGAAAGCGGAACTTTTCTCAAAGGTACGGAAAGGACAGGTGCGTGTGCTGCTTGGCTCCACAGCAAAAATGGGCGCGGGCACCAACGTCCAGACCCGCCTTGCCGCGCTGCACCATCTGGATTGCCCCTGGCGGCCTGCCGATATTGAGCAGCGCGAAGGCCGTATCCTGCGGCAAGGGAATATCAATAAAACGGTCAAGATATATAAGTACGTTACGGAGAATACCTTTGACGCGTATAACTGGAGCATTTTGGAGAACAAGCAGAAATTCATCGGCCAGTTGATGAGCGGCAAAAATCCCTCCCGTTCCTGTGAGGACGTGGACGAAGCCGCTTTAAGCTATGCCGAAGTCAAGGCCCTAGCTTCCGGTGACCCGCGCATTATTGAGATGACCGATCTGGACAGCCAGGTGACGAAGCTGAAACTTCTGAAAGCCAATCATGAGGGCCAGCGGTATCAACTGGAAGATCAGTTGATTCAGTTTTTCCCGAAAGCAATCAACCGCACACAGGAACAGATCACGGGATTGGAACAGGATTTGGCCGTCGTGCAGGCCCACCCTCTGCCGGATAAGGAGCATTTCTCCATCACGGTGGCAGGCCAGACCTACACGGAGCGCAAGGCCGCAGGTCAGGCCATCATTGATGCCTGTACGAAAATGACCGATGTTGCGGAGCGGGTGCCCCTGGGCGAGTATCGCGGCTTTCCCATGACCCTATGGGCCGATACTGCCACACAGAAATTTCAGGTGACAATGAAGCACGGCCTTTCCCATACGATTGAGTTGGGAAGTGATCCGGTGGGCAACATCGCCCGTCTGGAAAATGCTCTGGCCGCCATTGCGGATCATTTGGAGCAGAACCGTGGTAAGCTGGAAAACCTGAACGCGCAAATGGAAGAAGCAAAACTGGAAGTGAAGCGCCCCTTCCCCCAGGAGCAGGAATTGGCTGAAAAGACATCCCGCCTGAATGTGCTGCGGATTGCCCTGAATATGGATGGGAAATCCACCGGCAAGCGGGAACGGGACAAAGAGGAACTGGATGGAGGAAAGCCCTCTATCAAAGGAATGTTAAAACGCCTTGGGGTTGAATCTGCGGCTACCGCTTCCACCCCGCAAAAAGGCAAGGATATGGAGGTGGCAATCTGATGAAACCACGCAGCGGGCGCACCATCCCGCTTTATTTCAAGGTGTCGCCGGAGGAAAAGGAAATCATCGAAAAAAAGATGGCGCAGCTTGGCATTCACAACCAGCGGGCCTATTTACGGAAAATGGCGGTAGACGGGTATGCGGTGCAGGTGGATATGTCCGACTTCAAAGCCCTGGTGTCCCTGCTGCGAAACTGCGCCAATAACTTAAACCAGATCGCCAAACGGGTGAACAGCACGGGAAATCTCTATCAGGAGGACGTAGCCGACCTGCAGGAGCGATACCGGGAACTTTGGGGCGCGGTCAGTACCCTTTTAGGGAAACTGACGGATTTATAAATCACGCCTTTACTTTCACACTTTAATGTGATATAGTCAGCTTGTAAACCAGCTTCTAAGGAGGTCGCCCCTATGAGAATATTTTTGAAAATTTTACTGTTCCCTGTGGTTCTGGTGCTGACGGTTCTGGTGGCCTTCTGCCGCTTCGTCTGCCTGTTCTCCGGTATGATACTCGGTATCGTGGCGGTGCTGCTGTTCCTGATTGGGCTGCTGGTGTTGTTCGCCGGTCGGGTAGATGGCTTTATCGGGTTTATGATATTGGCATGGCTGGTCAGTCCCTATGGCCTACCGATGGCAGCCTCCTGGCTGACGGAGCGGGTGGCCGACTTTAACCGGATGTTAAAATCAATCTAATCCATGTTCCATTGGGCGCAGTTCTTTTTATGAGGGCTGCGTCCTTTTTTAATATAAAAAGCCTATGCAACTCGTTTACACAGATTGCATAGACTTAAAATTCAAATAAACCCCGAGTAATCGGGGCAGGACGCTACTACTAAACAATAATTCCAACAAAAATGCTCCAAAAGAAACAAACGCTAAAACATCATTTATCATAGACATCCCCCCTCGAATACTTGCTACTGTTTTATGTCCTCGATTATACAAATAGCATACACCATTTCTGGCTCCGGAGCAGGACAAAGTCAGTGTATCACAGTTTTAAGTAGTTTTCAATATGTTTCATATATGAGTGAACCGAATATAAGCAGCGCTTGTTCTTTTTCCCTTTCAGCGCAATCAACGCTCGTAAGGAATCATAACCATATATGTCAATCAAAAATTGAAGAATCCACTTGTTTAACTTATTCTTGTTGACAAATAAGACACCATACTTATATAGAGAAGAATATTCGCTAAGTTGAAGTAATGCCTTTTCAGTTTCTGGCATCAGTTCTAACTTTGGATATGTTCTATAAACATGACACTCTTCGTTTAAAATGAGATTTTTGGCAACACTTGTGTTTGTGGTGATGAACGCAACTCGTTTAAATTTGGCTCCAGTAAAGTCAGCGTCTTTTAGATTACAGTTGCAAAATACTACATCCTCTAAAACTGCATTTTTAAAAGAACTCTTTTTCAGGTTTGAATTCAAAAAATCAACACCTAAACAATGTGAACTACTAAAATTACAATAAGTTAAAGAAGATGCCTGCCAACGTACATTATGAATATTCGCTTTTTTATAGGAGGTTCGGTAAATGGTTGCTTTGTATGTATAGTGATTTGCGACTTCTGTTATTGGCCGAGGACAACGAATTAGTGTAAGATAAGTTGGTTTTCCCATTTTTATCCTGATTTCTCTGCGCTGTTTAGCTTTTGCTGCTCGTTTCGCCTTACGATTCTTTTTTCCTTTTCCCATAATTATATCACCTGTCCTTAGCCCTTATTTTAATGCAATTTAATAACACTGTCTATTCTAATTTCAAAACATAACTACAGTATGAAAGGAGGGCCAGCAGATGGCAATTTCAAAAATCAAACCGCGCCACGCCAGTGAGGGTCGGAGTATTGCGGCGGTTCTGAAAGACCGGATTGACTATGACAAGAATCCGGATAAGACGAAAGGCGGGCTGCTGGTGTCCTCCTATCAGTGCGGCGCAGATACCGCATGGCAGGAATTTGCTCTCAGTAAGCAGATCTATGAAGCGGAAACCGGCCGGAAACGCGATCCGGAAAAAGATGTGATTTCCTACCTGATCATCCAGTCCTTTAAGCCCGGTGAAATCACACCAGAGGATGCGAACAAGCTGGGGTATCAACTTGCTTTGGAGTTCACCGGCGGGCAACATCAATTCCTTGTTGCTACCCATGTGGATAAGCGCCATATCCACTGTCATATCGAATTTAACAGCACTACCCTGGATTGCACACACAAATTCAATAACTACCGGAATACCTACCAGACAATCCGGAAAATCAATGACCGATTATGCCAGGAACACGGCCTGTCTGTGATTGAAAAGCCAAAAGAAAAGGGCAAACACTATGCAGAGTGGGCGAACACACGGCGCGGCACAAGCTGGAAAGATAAGCTGCGCCGGACGATTGACCGGGTGCTGCCTACGGTGTCCAGCTATGATGAATTTCTGGCGGCCATGCGCCGGGAAGGATATGAGATTCAGACCACGCGGAAAGCATTGAGTTTTCGTCTGGCCAGCAAGGGGCAGGAACGGTTTACCCGTGCAAAAACGCTGGGGGCCGACTACACGCCGGAGGCCATAAAAGAGCGCATGGGGCAGCCTGTAAAACGCCTGCGCCGGCGAGCCGCACCGCTTCAAAAGAATGGGCGGGTCAATCTGCTTTTGGACATTCAGAGCCGCTTGCAGGGACACGGGCCAGGTTATGAACGCTGGCTGAAAATCCACAACCTGAAGGAAGCGGCGAAAACGCTGAATTATCTCACGGACTATGAATTGCTGGCAGCGAGGGCCGCATCCGTATCAGAGAATTTTGAAAAAACGGCAACGGCTATCAAGCAGTATGAACACCGGATGGAGCAGATCGCTGATCTGAAAAAGCACATCATCAATTATGCGAAAACACGCGACACCTATGTGGCCTACCGGAAAGCCAGCCCCAGGGAAAAGGCACGATTCCGGTCAGCCCATGAAGCGGAACTGCTTTTACACGAAGCTGCCAAACGAGCCTTTGATGAGTTTGGAGAAAAGAAGCTGCCGACGGTCAAAACCTTGCAGGCAGAGTACAGCGACCTGCTGACAAAGAAAAAGACCGCCTACGAAGATTATAAGCGGCTTAGGAAAGAGAACCAGGAATTGCAGACGGTGAAAGCCAATGTGGACGCACTGTTAAGGATTGAGCAGGTGCAGGAGTACCAGCAGGAGAAAGAAAACAATCAGGAACAGGGCCGGTAAAACCGCTTTGCGGGTTTGCCGCCTTGTCTGCCCAAAAGGAAAAGCTGGGGGCTGTGTCAGGGGTGCGCGAAGCGCATTTATTTACCCTTGACGCGGCCTCCGGCTTTTGCTATGCCTCCGGCAGAGAAGCGTCCTTCTGGACGCGCAAGCCACCATGCCCCGCATGGTGTTCGGCCCGCATATTTTTGTCGGGTCGGGGGTTTGGGGAACACCCCAACAAGCGGGAAAGGATATTCCTTTCCATTGCTTGCAAAAAATATCCCTAATTTGGTATAGTAAACGAAATTTTGAATTTTTATATTCATACTGCTACCCATGAGGAAAGTGCCTATCAAAAAAGTGCGTTCTTGTTGGCTCTGCCCTATCATGCTACCATTCAACTGAATACGTCGAAAGGAGATGTACCAGAATGAATGAGTTTGAAATTGGGCCAATCCGGCCCCCTTCCGAAAGTAGCAGTCTGCTCATTCGCGTAACGCGGGGATGTCACTGGAATAAGTGCTATTTTTGTGGGCTTTATAAATCCATAAAATTTTCTATGCGTCCGATAGAGGATATAATCCGTGATATAAAAGCGCAATCAGAACAGCATAGCGATCAACAGTATAAATCCTGCTTTTTGCAGGACGGTGACGCTCTGGTATTGAAAACAGAATACTTGCTAAAGATTTTGGATGCCTTGCGCCGATACTTCCCCTCTCTAGAGTCTATCACCACTTATGCCCGTGCCGACAGCATAACGCGCAAATCCCTGTCAGAACTTAAACTGTTACGGGAGCATGGCCTAAACCATCTGTATTGTGGAATGGAAACGGGAGCTGACGGTGTTCTACAGCTTATCAATAAGGGGTTCAATGCTGATACGGTTATCCGCAGCGGTTGTCTGGCAAAGGAAGCGGGTATGACTCTATCTGAATTTATTCTGCTGGGGATCGGCGGAAAGGAATATTCCGAAGAAAATGCACGAAAGACCGCCGACGCGCTCAATATCATACAACCCGATTTTATTCGTGTCCACGCTACCGGCTTTAAGCTCGGCTCTATGATGTGGCAGCTTATTCAAAACGGAACTATTACGCTACAATCAGAGGAAGAAATCGTTCAAGAGCAGCGGCTATTTTTACAATGCCTTAATGAAATGGACAGCTACTATGTGAATGAGCATATCATCAACCTGCTTCTGGAAGTTCGCGGCAATCTACTGACAGAGAAGCGTCAAATGCTTTCAGACATTGACCGTTTCCTGCGACTCCCGCCGGAAGAACGGCTATTGTTTGCCGTAGGCCGCAGGCTGAATGTGTTTTTCTTTTTGGATGATCTGCAAAAGCCGGAGCTGCACCGTCAGGCGGAAGGATATATGGACAAAATTAAGAAAGAAAATCCCAATGTAGATTTCGCACTTCTGTGTAACTATGTGCGGCAATCCCAAATATAAAAATCAGGCACAACCTTATGCACCGGCATTGGCTGTGCCTGATTTTCTACTTTTTAGCGGATGGGCAGCATGGTGTCTGCACATCCAGACCGTCCAGATAGCCGGTGCCCCAATTACACATTGCTTCCAAAACAGGAATGATACTTCTGCCAAACGGCGTCAAAGAGTAAATCGTCTTAGGTGGGTTCTCTGGTATCACTTTCCTTGATACCAAACCACTTTGCTGTAAGTCACGGAGCTGCTGGGAAAGCATTTTTGCCGTTGCTTTTGGGATAAGTCGTTGCAGCTCCATGTAATGAAGCGGCTGTTCAATCAGGTGCCAGAGTATCAGGG
>OLSX01003980.1_pt1 | contig 11393 bp, 8 predicted proteins | sample 1673141 | NCBI WGS metagenome assembly OLSX01 (sample SAMEA3136759, study PRJEB25190) | human gut metagenome | biome: human gut; feature: human-associated habitat; material: faeces | place: Austria | collected 2013
CGAAATGACAACTTTTAGTAAAAAATACTGAAAATGATTGCTTTTTCGTGTGACATCTTATAGAATGAGAGTGTAAGAAATAAAGGTAAAAAAAACCTAAATTAATAGGAGGGGTTATTTTGTTTGACAAAATTGACCAACTTGGCGTTAACACAATTCGTACATTAAGTATTGAAGCAGTCCAAAAAGCAAACTCAGGACATCCTGGATTGCCGATGGGCGCAGCACCTATGGCATATGCGTTATGGACAAAACACCTAAAAGTAAATCCAACGACATCCAAAAATTGGGCTGATCGCGACCGTTTCATTCTTTCAGCAGGACATGGGTCAGCAATGTTATATAGTTTACTTCATTTAGCTGGCTATCAAGTGACAATTGATGATTTGAAACAATTCCGTCAATGGGATTCTAAGACACCAGGACATCCTGAAGTCCATCATACAGATGGTGTAGAAGCTACTACAGGCCCATTAGGCCAAGGGATTGCAATGGCTGTTGGTATGGCGATGGCAGAAGCACATCTGGCAGCGGTATTCAACAAAGAAAATTATCCGGTAGTAGACCATTATACCTATGTATTAGGTGGCGATGGATGTATGATGGAGGGCATTTCCTCTGAGGCATTTTCCCTGGCAGGTACCTTAGGACTTGGTAAATTGATCGTTTTATATGATTCTAACAGAATTTCCATCGAAGGAAGCACCGATATCGCATTTACCGAGAATGTGCAGAAACGTATGGAGGCATTTGGCTTCCAGTTAATCACAGTAGAAGATGGCAATGACTTAGATGCCATCGGTGCAGCCATCGAGGAGGCAAAGGCAGATACCACACGTCCTTCCTTCATTACGGTGAAAACCCAGATCGGATATGGCTGTCCTACAAAACAGGGTTCCGCAAGCGCTCATGGAGAGCCTCTGGGCGAGGAAAATGTGGCTGCCATGAAGATTCTCCGCCTTCGCAACGATCGCACCATGACGGATATCCACATCCGCGCCAAGAGCACGGAAACCTTTCAGATGCTGATCGATCGGTCTGCTGCCGATATTGCATCCGCCAGGAAGCGGAACTTCCGCATGCTTGTACTTGCCAAGCAAAGCACCAAGAAGATAATAAGAAGCACGGATCTTCTTGATATATTCATAATCAACACTGAGATTGCCGATGGTAGAACCGTTGATCTTTACAGTAGATTTATCGACACGCTCAACCTGAGCACCAATCTCTGCAATAGCCTCAAGCAGAACATTGATGTCCCTCACATCTGGCAGATTCTCAATTAATATAGTTTCATCAGTCATAATGGCTGCTGATAATATTGCAAGAGCAGCATTCTTCGCACCTGCAATATCCACTTCTCCAACCAGAGGATTGCCGCCTTTAATCACATACTGTTCCATAACACACCTCTATTATTTTACTCCTCTATGAGCAAGAAACTTTCTCTGAATTTACGACGGAAACATACGTTCCGCAACACCGTTTTTTAGGTCAGTTGTATATTATAACACATATTTCGGATTTGTAAACTATTTCTCTCCCCGTTTCAGTGCATCAAGCACGATCTGAAGGCTTCCCTCCAGATCTTTGTCTTCTTCGTCTACAATAATATCCGCATATTTCTCATACAGCACTGTCCGTTCCTCATAAAGACTCTCCAGTGTCTGCCCTTCTTTCAGAACAACTCCACGGTCTTTCAGATTGCCAAGACGCTTGGACAGCAGCTTCAGAGAAATCTTCAGATATACCACAACTCCTTCTGATTTCAGATGCTGCATTGCCTCATCACAATACACGACACTGCCACCTGTGGCAATGACCGTATTCTCAACCTGGATAGACGCATTCACACGATTCTCCACCGCCTTGAATCCGTCAATTCCATCCTGCTCAATGATCTCACTTAAAGTTCTCTTTTCTTCCTTCTGGATCAGCAGGTCTGAGTCAATAAACTGGTAACCAAGCACTTTCGCAAGTACAACACCGATGCTGCTTTTTCCCGCACCAGGCATCCCTATCAGTGTAATATTATTCATACTGTGTCCTTTCATTTTAACATAGCTGTAACAAAATCTCAACAATCGTTCCTGTGCCGTGTTATTCTCAGCGTTTCTTCTTACCGTTTTTCTTCTTCACGCTGTAGCCAAAAGTTCCCACCTTCCGGCCACCAGCCAGATATTCCCCATGGGAATAAACCAGAAGTCCCGCATCATTGAGATGGAACTTGTTTTTTTTGTCCATATATGCTTCATCCGCATGAACCGCAAGTACATCTGCAAGAAACATATCATGCGATCCCAGTTCCTTCACCTCTCGTACTCTGCACTCGATGGAAACCGGTGCTTCCCCGATCATCGGAGCAGAAACATACTGTGCTTTCTCTTTTGTAAGATTCAGTTTTTCGAATTTGTCAACATCCCGGCCGGACCGGACTCCGCAGAAATCCGTCGCAAAAGCCAGTTTTTCTGTTGTAAGGTTAATAACAAACTCTCCCGTTTTTTTCAGCATTCCATAAGAATAACGGGATGGTCGGACTGAAATATAAGCCATCGCCGGATTCGTACAGACCGTTCCTGTCCACGCAACGGTAATAATATTGTCGTTGCCCTCTCCGTCCGTGACACTGACCATCACTGCCGGCAGCGGATAGATCATATTTCCCGGTTTCCAAATCTGTTTTGCCATTGATCCGGCCTCCTTATGCGTAATCGCTGTTCATCAGCTGAGCAGCCTCCATCATCGCCGGAATCAGCTGTTTCTTTCTGGAAACCACACCTGGCAGACAGAACGCATCTCCGTCCGGCTTCTTCTCAAAAGCGATCTCAGCCATCTGCTGGCTGCCCTCACCATAAAACAGAAGCTCTGTAGATTCCTCCAGAATATTCGTCAGCATAAAGTAAACTCTCGTGATATCGTGACGTCCACACTCGCTGACCATAAACGGCATCAGCTTCTCCTTGATCTCTTTCAGCTCTTCGCTGTCCATGGAACTGATCTGGCCCACACCAAAGGAAACATTGCCCTCGCCAATAAACTTCTTGTAATCCTGGTAAAAAATCTCCTCCGGGGATTTATCTTTCAGATTACTTCCTGCTGAGAACATCTCTCTGGCAAAATCCTCTATCTTAATTCCCGCGATCAGGGCAAGAGCACTGGCAGCGATCTTATCCGTCTGTGTACAGGTCGGTGAACGGAACATCAGCGTATCTGAAATAATGGCCGCACAGAGAAGTCCCGCAATTTTTTCCGGAATCTCCAGACGCTGCTCTCCGTAGATCTCATAAAGGATCGTACCCGTACATCCCACAGGCTCATTACGGAACGCTACCGGTGTCATGGTCTGCAATGTTCCAAGCTTATGATGGTCAATAATCTCAAGAATCTCCGCCTTCTCAATATTATCAACAGCCTGATCCACCTCATTGTGATCTACAAGAACAACTTTTTTCTTGTGCATGTCCAGGAAATTACGCCTGGAAATCGTTCCGATACACTTTCCATGAGGATTGATAACCGGGAACGCTCTGTGGCGGTTTTTGACCATAACATCCTGGATATCATCTGTAAAATCCTCGGTATTAAACGTAACCATGTTATCCCGTTTCATAACATAGCTGACCGGAATACTCTGATTGATCAGACGGGCGATGTTAAAGGTATCATAAGGTGACCGGATGATCACGATATTTTTTTCGTGGGCAAGCTTCACAACCTTCTCGGAAACCACAATGTTCAGCCCTACGATGATACAGCTTACATTCTGGCTGATGGCCTGAAGATGATCCTCCTCACGGTCTCCCATGATGATCATATCGTTCTCCTCAATATAGCTTTCCATCATCTTCGGGTTGGCTGTTCCAACCAGAACACGTCCCTTGACAAAATATCCGTGGCCATTTCCTTCCACCACTTCTCCGCCAACCGTCTCCGCAATCCTCTGATACTGTGTCCGCGCATTGGAAAGCAGATAGCTGTCTGTGGTATCCATATAAGTCTTGGCAATATCTCCGATGGTCACAAGACCTTCCAGGCATCCCTCCTTATCACGGATCGGAAGGGATACGATTCCGTTCTCCTGCATCAGATCCCAGGTATTTTTCAGTGACATGTTTTTGTCTGCCTGGGGACTGAGACGGATATCCATATCCTTGACCTGTGTTCCGATATTTCCCAGATAAGCCGGCGGCTGTACACCAAAACGGTTCAGCACATATCTGGTCTCCTCATTGATCTGACCAGCTCTCTTCGGAATATATCTCTTACTCTGTGTAGTCCTGTTTTTAATATCCGCATAAGCGATCGCCGAACAGATGGAATCCGTATCCGGATTCTTATGTCCGATTACAAATATTCTCTCCTGTTTCTTCATTCACATCCATCCTTTTTCATCCAAAAATATAACAATTAATCAAGTTTGATGTTCGCAAAAAGTGAACCAAGAGATGTGGTTGCCTCTTCTCCTGACTCCGGCAGTTCAAAAGTCTCTTCCTCAACTTCCTTCGCCATCAGATCCGATGCCTCTTTGATACTCAGGCTCAGCTTGCCATCCTTGATCGCAATTACTTTCACCTTAACCTTGTCTCCCACACTTATCGCCTCTGATGGCTTCTTAATTCTTTTTTCGCAGATCTGGGAAATATGAACCAGACCGGAAATTCCGTTTCCAAGATCAACAAACGCACCATAAGGCTGCAGGCTCTCAACCGTTCCCTCTGTCACGAAACCAACCTCAATATTGGAAATCTTGTTTCTGCGCTCCTTCTCTGCTTTCTCACGGAGAAGTTCCTTTGCAGAAAGTACCAGTCTCTTTTTCTCTTTATCTACATCAATTACCTGAACCTGAAGCGGCTTGTTCAGGTACTCTTCTGTATCCTCTACATAATTCAGCGCAAGTTTGGATGCCGGGATAAAACCTCGAACACCTTCCACATAAGCAATGGCTCCGCCGTTTACGATTCCCTTTACAACAACATCCAGTGCTTCCCCGGATTCCTGAAGCTCCTTCAGTTTATCCCATGCAAGTACATCTGCTGCCTCTGCTCTGGAAAGAAGAATATTTCCCTGTCCGTCATCTTTCCTAAGAACGGTTGCCTGGATCTCTTCTCCCGGCTGAACTGCCTCTTTAATATTAAATCCCGGCTCTCTGGAAAATTCCTCTGCCGGAATAAATCCCTCAGCATAATATTTAAGATCAAGACCAACCCCTGTCTCATCCACACTGACCACTGTCCCGGCGATGATATCACCTTCCTCAATTTTCTTAAAAGAAGCCTCCAGCTCCTGCTCAAAATCTTTCATAGACTCCGCCATTTCCTGACCTCCGTTCACGCTTCATCTTTTCATCATTTACTTCCGGCCTTTTTCTTATTCTTTCTGCCGGATTTTCATTTTAATCTTAATTATTATAGCATGGGCAAACCACCGACGCTATTATTTTTTTGAATGCAAAACAGCCTCTTTATACAAAAAAAACTCCGCACATTGGCAGAGGCTACATTTTCTGATATTTTTCCCCATAAAACGAGGAGTGCCCCGGTAGTGGCTTACCGGGGCGATTATTATGAAAAAAATTGTATGTGTAATGATACAGATACACACCATTACAGCGTCTTTCGTAGTGTTCTTTCGAACTGTTATTATAGTATCAGATAAATATGAACAAATTATGAACAGCTCGTGAACTTTTAGCGTATTTGCACAATTTCTTTTCTGTTTTTCCTCTTTTTTTATAAAAACGCCACATTTGCTTTATTGACAAGCGTTCTAAATATTGTACATTTTGTACATTTCCAGTAAACTTAAGAATAATAATCCCAATAAAAGTGCCATTCTGAACGCCTTCCTCCTACTGACGGGAAAGCATACCCTTAATAAACTCGATCGCTTTCTCAAAAATATTCTTTACATCAGACTTTGTAACACCCATATCTTTCAGAGTACTGTATGCATCGCTTACATAACCTTTAATCTGGTCATCACTGATGTCGATTCCTCTGAATTTGCTGATAATATTCACGAGAGAATTCTTATCATCCTCAGAAAGTGTCACACCATAATGATCTGCTGCCTCATCAATTCCCTGTGAAATCTCATCATCAGAAATCTGATTGGAATCAAAAAGCCCTTTTACATAAACAATAATATCGCCAACTTTATCCGGGTCAGACGCAAGAGACTCAATCTCGTTATCTTTAAGAATCTCCTCTGCCTGGCTCATAACAGAGCTGGAATCTGATGCCATAACCATCATTGGTGAAGTACATGAGATAATTCCCGCAACGACCAGTGCTGTGATCCTGTTCATTTTTTTCATAATAAATCCCTCCAAAAGAGCCTTGGCTCATTATACGTAATCTGCAACTGTTTCCAGTTCCATAATTTTCAGTTCCCTTTTAACGCCACTCAGTATAACACACCACCCTACCCTTCTGTAAACTGGAATTTTCCCTTTTTTCAATATTTCTGGTCAGACTTTATGTATATCCCGGAAAATATATTCACAATCTTTTCATATTTTCAACAAACTTTCCTAACATCTCCTTTATAGAATAAATATTGTAAATTTTTCATTACTTACTTATGTCTGACACCTCAGACATAACCTCCTTTCTATGACAAGTTATATAGATCCGGGTGGGATACCTCTCCAATTGTCCCGTCCGGAAACGCAAAAAGAACCCGGAACAGCTGCCCGGGTTCTTTTTGTGTAATGTTTTATTTATTATTCTTTTCTTCAGAGATACAGTTGGCAAGCATTGCAAACTGCTCCAGTGTCAGCGCCTCTCCTCTGATATTCAGCGGAAGCCCGCACTTCTCGAATATATTCTCGATCTCTTCTTTTCCAAGGGAAAAATCTCCGGAATTTTTGATGCCGTTTACAAGGGTCTTTCTTCTCTGGTTAAATGACGCACGGATCAGCCTGAACATGAGGCGTTCATCCTGCACCTCAACCGGCGGTTTCTCATAACGTGTCAGTTTGATCACCGCACTTCCTACCTTCGGCCGTGGCATGAAACAGTTCGGCGGCACGTTTGCAACAATCTCCGGCTTCGCATAATACTGGACAGCCAGGGAAAGCGCGCCGTAATCCTTGGTTCCAGGTCCTACCTGCATACGGTCTGCAACCTCTTTCTGTACCATAACCGTAATGGAATCCACAGGAACATTCTTCTCAAAAAGTCCCATAATGATCGGTGTCGTAATATAATACGGCAGGTTCGCAACCACCTTTACAGGCTTTCCGCCATTTTTTTCATTGGCGATCTTTTTGATATCTGTTTTCAGGATATCGTTATTGATCACCGTTACATTATCCCATTCTTTCAGGGTATCCTTAAGAATCGGGATCAGGGAACTGTCGATCTCCACAGCAGCCACTTCTCTGGCCGCTTCCGCAAGATACTGTGTCATGGTTCCGATTCCGGGACCAATCTCCAGTATAAAATCATCCTTCGTAATTCCGGAAGAATCAATGATCTTTTCCAGAACATGTTCATCGATCAGAAAATTCTGACCAAACCTTTTCTGGAAAACAAAATGATACTTTTGAAGGACTTCAATGGTATATTTCGGGTTACCAAGATAAGGTCTGGCCATATTTTTTACCTCTGCTTTTCTGTTTATTTTCAGCTGAAATCCTTTTCAAGAAGTACGGTGAATCCATCACGGTCCACACGCTTCTTGGAGCGTTTGAATAATCCGCCCTGTGCTTTTGCCATGGCATTATCCAGCATGGTCTTCACAGTTCCGATGCACATCGGCTGATCTTCCTTCTGGTTGATTCCGATCAGATTATACAATGCAAGCATGCCCATCTGATCAATGCGGAATCCATTTTCCATGGTATAAACCTTGGCAAAATTAACAAGTTCATCATTTGTAAATACAGGAATATTGATCATGGATGTAAATTTCTTCGCAAGTTTCGGATATCTTGCGATCAGCTTACGCATGCCGATCTTTTCATCCTCAAGGACCACGATCATACTCTTTGTATTTCCATTCATTACTTCATCAAGCTCATCTGCTGTTTCCTGGGAAAGCTGGTTTGCGTTCTCAATAACGAGGAAACCTCCTGCAAGCTTGGATGCAATCTCTGCAATATTTTTTCCGTTAAGGTCTTCCGCAAATATGTAGGCAACCTTGGATGCCTCAATATTCAGCTCTCTGCAGATTGCCGGGATAAGGCTTGAGATCAGTCTTGTCTTTCCTGTTTCTCTGCCGCCCATAACGATCACATTTCCAGTCTGGGAAGTTTTGTCAGCCGCACCTTTCTGTACATCGCAGAGTACATCCACCAGCTGCTCTTTCATTCCCGGAACTGCTACAAAATATGTGAACAGCTGCTTCTCTTCATCTGTAAGCTGTCTCTTTCTGGAAATAATAGTGTTCGGATTGATCTCCGGCTGCATATCCTCGATAAAGCGCTCCAGCTGTTCTTCCTCGCTGAGTTCTTCTTCCTCATCGTCTTCTTCCATATCTTCTGTAAGACTTGAGATAAAATCATCCTCTTCATCGTCTTCCGGCTCATCTTTGAATCCGAAATCATCGTCACTGAATTCTTCTTCCTCATCAAGAGGTGTCTCATCTTCGACAGGTATCACAACATCGTCTGTCAGTTTATCCGCTCTGCGATCGTCACTTTCATCCTCAAGAGAAAAGTCTTCATCCTCAAGGGAAAGATCCTCCGGCATTTCCTTAAGTTGTTCCTCTTTTTCCAGATCATCAAAACCGTCGAATTCGTCCTTGGTATCAGGCTTCTGCACGCATGTGGGACCATTCAGGAATTCTGCTTCCGCAGCCTGCATATCTTCTTCTGTAACCGGCTCTTCATCTTCATCCAGAACCAGATCCGGAATTCTCCTGTGCGCCGACTCACTTACATCTTCTGCCTGCTGTGCGGAAATCTGTGCCATGATATCCTCAATATCCGCTGCATCCGGCTCCTCCGGAACAAATTCATCTGCCGCGATATCCAGATCTTCTTCGTCTTCTGTTTCCTCGGTTACTTCTGACTGCTGTACATCTGGAGATTTCTCTTCCTCCGGAATATTGATTCCCTGCTCGCTTGCAGCTGCAAGAATGGTATCTTCCAGATTGAATTCCTGCTCTTTCTCAGGTTCCTCGTCTGCTTTTTTATCCTTGGCAACTTCCGCCGCGATCTCATCAATGCTTCCAAAAATTCCGGATGCGTCCGGAATACCGGCAGCGCTGCTTGCATTTTCCGGATCTACATTGATCATAGACTTCGGGATCTTAAGCTCCGGCATACGGATCGTTGCTGAAAAATCAGGCTTGCCGTCTTCATTAAGGGGAACTCCTGAAGTTTCATTCGGTTCCTCCACGGAATCTTCCTCAACGATCTCAGAAACACTTTCAGCTAATTCCTTTTCCGTCGCCTTCTCTGCTTCCGCCTCTTCCGCTTCCTGATAAGCTTCTTCCTCTTCGTCCTGCGGTTCCTGTGTCCGGGCATTTAACTGTACGGTTCCGGCAGACAGATTATCAATACCGGATGCCAGAAGTTCCTCACCATCTCCAGCCTCAGCAGTTTCTGCCGCCTCTTCTTCAGAAGCGTCTTCTTCGGACTTTTCTTCTGTGGCAGCAGTCTCAGCTTCCGGAGTTTCCTCCTCACCAGACTCCTGATCTGCAGAATCCTTGGCAGCTTCAACAGCTTCTGTCTCAGAAGTTTCTTCTGTGTCATCCTGCTGTTCTTCTTCCACGTCCTCAGTTTCTTCCGCAGCCTTCTTATGACCACCGAAGATATCACGGATTCCCTTGGAAATCTTCTCCTGGAAAGTCTCTGCACTGTTCAGATCACGCTCGTCATCTACCTGGATCGTATCTGTAACCGGTCTGGACTCCTCATATTCAGTTTCTGTAACAGCTTCTGTTTCCTTGCTCTCCCTGATCTCCTGAGCCTTTTCCGGCGGAATCAGTTTCGGGATAAAACGCTGTTCGTATTTCTCTTTTTCTTCTCCTGTGAGAACTCCCATACGCTGTTTCAGGTCAAGGGCTTTCATCACATAAGTTCCGTCATTGAACCATAGAATCATCTCATTGCAGAGATCCAGGCACTTCTGCTTGTCTCCTGCCTTATAGTAGAGTTTAGCCAGTTCATAGGACCAGCGCTCTGTAAACTCTTTCTCCTTATATTCCTCAAGGATACGGATCTGTTCATTCAGAGATGCATTCTTCGCTCTGGCAATTTTATATCGCAGTATATACTGGCTGTTATCACTACCTGCCACCTCTCTGTACTCGTCAAAGAATTCTGTGGCTTCACTGATCTGTCCCATTTTCAGGGAAACTTCGATCAGACGGTAAAGTATGTTCTTGCCGATCGTCGCTCTGTGATAAGCAAGAAGAAAAATTTCCTTGCTCTCTTCATAGCGCTTGTTAGCTGCGTAGATCTCGCCCACAACACAAAGCGTACGGACATTCTTTACGCGACGCCAGTCAATGCTGTCTACGATCTGCATGGCGCCTTTGTAATCCTGGGCTTCAACCAGCTTGTTGATCTGTCCCAATTTGACGCGAAACTCCTCTTTATCCAAAATATTCACCAACTTTCCATAATCAGAATCAGTTTACCATATGCATACGGGCTTGTCAAAACCCTTTAGGCATATAAACATGCCCCTTTATCACCTGAAAAACCCTGTTTATCTCAAACTGATGACTGACAAAATCATCCAGTCCTGTACAGGTGATCAAAGTCTGAATATCATGTATACTTTCCAGAAGATAAGTCTGCCGGTTACTGTCCAGTTCCGAAAGTACATCATCCAGAAGAAGCACCGGAGTATCCTTGATCTTCTTTTTTACAAGATAGATCTCAGAAAGTTTCAGAGAAAGAGCTGCTGTCCTCTGCTGCCCTTGGGAACCGTATTTCCGGATATCGATCCCGTTTACCTTTACACAGAAATCATCTCTGTGCGGTCCCACAGATGTCAGCTTCATCCGAAGATCCCTGTCCCGGTTCTGCGCCAGTTTCTGTTCAAACTCTGCTGCAGTTACACTTGGTTCATACAGGATCTCCAGTTCTTCCAGTCCACCGGTCAGACCTTTATGGAGGCCTTTTGCAAGTTCATTCAGTTCTTCCACAAACTCTTCTCTTTTTTCAATGATCTTTTTTCCGTAATCTGCCATCTGCATATCCCAGATATCCAACGTACTTTTTAATCCCGGGTTCATATAACAGTCTTTGAGAAGACGGTTTCTCTGGTTCACAATGTGATTATAGCTTGCCAGCTCCGTGATATAAACTCCATCCAGCTGACAAAGCTCTGAATCCAGAAAACGTCTTCTCTCGCCCGGTCCATTCTTGATAATATTAAGATCCTCCGGAGAAAAAAACACAAGATTTACCACACCGAGCAGCTCTCTTGCCT
>OLSX01003981.1_pt1 | contig 11392 bp, 10 predicted proteins | sample 1673141 | NCBI WGS metagenome assembly OLSX01 (sample SAMEA3136759, study PRJEB25190) | human gut metagenome | biome: human gut; feature: human-associated habitat; material: faeces | place: Austria | collected 2013
CGTTATACAAGTCTCTACTTATACGGAAAATGTGTTGTCTGGAATTTCTTATAGCCGGAATCCTTCTTTGTAGAAACATATACTACATAACGGTTTGCACCTTTGATCTTGTCCCAACTGATCTGTATTCCTTTTTTGCTCTTATTATTTTTTATTTTTGTAACATCCGGCTGTGGACTTACATATTTCCAGGAAGACCAGCTGCCATACATTTTCTCGTTTTTACTGTTTAAGGCATAAGCGCGAACTTTAACTTTATAGAAATTATGCTTTTTCAAAGCAGATGTCTTAATATAAGTATAAGCAGATGATGTTGTTACAGTTTTAATCTTAGAATCCTTATCCTTATATGCGGTATAAAGCTGATACTGATATCCATCTGCGCATCCTATTCTAGAATTTTCTACACAAATTTCCGACAAATTCTGCCAATAGTGAGTTACGTCTACACCACTCACTTTAGAAGGTTTTACAGGAATCCCCCATTTATATAGATCATTATCTGACCATGCAGTAGTCGTTCCATCGGCATATCTTCTTCCTGCAGTAACATAAATCGTATACGTTTCATTCTTTGCAAGCTTTTTCAGTGTCACACCCGTTTTGGTAGTTACACACTTTCTCGCTTTTGAACTGTCTATATAATACTCTACTTCATAAGTATCTGCTCCCGGTACTGCTGACCATTTGACCTTGATCGTATCTGTTGATGATTTTACATGTGTCAGACTTGCCGGTGTACTATCCGGTGCGGTCACAACCCGCAATGGCCGGGATGTGGTTCCCTTAACTTTTGTATATTTATTCAATCCTTCAATATTATATTTAAAAGGAGTGATACGAACATAATAGACTTTTCCTGCACCTAATTTTGTCAGAGTGATAGACGCAGAAGACTGGCTTTCCTTATATGTCCAGTAACCACTGGACATCTGTTCCGACATTTCAACTTTAAAACGAACCTCACTTCCCGGGCAGGACCAGCTGATACCTGCTGAAGTCGTAGAAGCATCTGTCTGTTTCATATCTGCTACTAACGGAACACTGCTATCTGCCTTTACCGGAACGGTTGTCACAAGCATTAATAAAAATGCTGCTGCTAATGTCATGACAAATCTGCTCCAAACACTTTTTGAACTTTTCTTCATAGTTTCTCCCTAAACTTTTGACATTTTATTTTAACTGCTCTTCTAATGCACTCTTTGCCTGTGCTAATGCATCTGCGATTCCGGCCGGATTTTTTCCGCCTGCCTGTGCCATATTCGGACGACCGCCGCCACCGCCGCCAACGGTTTTTGCAATGGCTTTGATCAGATTACCTGCATGAGCACCGGACTTCATTGCTGCATCGGTTGCCATGGCAACAAGGTTGACTCTTCCGTCACATTCGGATGCTAATACGATAACACCTTCACCCAGCTTTTCCTTTAACTGGTCGCCTAGATCTCTTAAGCCGTTCATATCCACACCGTCTGCACGGACTGCTAAAAGCTTAGTGCCCTTCACTTCTTCCACCTGATCCATGACATCGCCAAGTGCTTCTTTTGCTGCCTTGCTCTTTAAGGATTCATTCTCACTCTGAAGGGCTTTCATCTCTGCCATCAAGTGCTCTAATTTTTCTACCAGACCCTGTGGGTTTGTCTTTACTAATTTAGAAGCCTGCTCTAAGGTGTCTTCTAAGGTGTCATAGTAATGGAATACTCCCTCGGAAGTCAGTGCTTCAATACGGCGTACGCCGGCTGCAACACCGGATTCCGATACAATCTTAAATGCACTGATATTGCTTGTATTGTCGACATGTGTTCCTGCACAAAGCTCTGTGGAAAAATCTCCCATGCTGACCACGCGTACACTCTCACCGTATTTTTCTCCAAAAAGTGCCATTGCACCGGTCTTTTTCGCTTCGTCTAAGGACATGATCTTCGTTTCAACAGGAAGTGCCTCGGCAATCTTTTCATTTACCAGAGCCTCTGTCTTTGCGATTTCCTCCGGAGTCATCGCTGCAAAATGTGAGAAGTCAAAACGCAGTCTCTTATCATCTACATAGGAACCATGCTGTTCTACATGGGTACCTAAGACTTCACGCAGTGCTCTTTGTAATAAATGGGTCGCACTGTGGTTTCTTCTTGTCAGGGAGCGTCTCTTTTCCTCAACTTCTAATGTCGCAACATCACCGGTCTTTAACATACCGCTGACCATCTTTCCGACATGACCGATCCTTCCGCCACGCAGCTTGATCACATCTTCTACCTGGAATTTTCCATCCTTTGTTGTGATAAATCCGTGGTCTGCACACTGTCCACCCATGGTTGCATAAAATGGCGTCTGCTCTACGATCACAGTTCCCATATCACCATCGGAAAGTGCTTCTACGATCTCACTTTCTGTGGTAAGAACCGTGATCTTTGACTCATGTACTAATCTGTCATAGCCGACAAACTCACTGGTAATGGAGGTGTCAATCTCATCATATACAGTTGCATCTACTCCAATATAGGTGGTCTCTTTTCTGGAACTGCGGGCTTTTTCTCTCTGCTCTTCCATGCATTTTTTGAAGCCTTCTTCATCAATGGTAAAGCCCTTTTCCTCTAAAATCTCCTGTGTCAGATCCATCGGGAATCCATAGGTATCATATAATTTAAATGCATGCTCGCCGGAAAGCACCTTCGTACCTGCTGCTTCCATTTCTTTTTGCATGTCCTCTAAAATACCAAGTCCCTGATCGATCGTCTTATTGAATTTTTCTTCTTCCTGACTTAATACCTTTAAGATAAAGTCTTTCTTTTCCTCTAATTCCGGATATCCGTCTTTACTCTCTGCAATGACGGTCTTACTCAGCTCTGCCAAGAACTGTCCTTCGATACCCAGCAGTCTGCCATGTCTTGCTGCACGGCGGATGATCCTGCGCAGTACATATCCTCTTCCTTCGTTTGATGGCATAATTCCATCGGAGATCATAAAGGTTGCAGAACGGATATGATCGGTAATCAGACGGATCGATACGTCGTCTAAAGCATCGGTCTGATAGGTCTTATGGGAAATCTCGCAAATTCTATCACGGATTGCCTTCATCGTATCAATATCAAATACGGAATCCACATCCTGTACTACGACTGCAAGACGCTCTAATCCCATACCGGTATCAATGTTCTTGTTCTCAAGTTCTTCATAGTTGCCATGTCCGTCACCGTTGAACTGGGTAAACACATTATTCCATACTTCCATAAAACGGTCGCACTCACAGCCCACTTTACAGTCCGGACTGCCACAGCCGTATTTTTCTCCACGGTCATAATAAATTTCAGAACACGGACCGCAAGGACCTGCACCATGCTCCCAGAAGTTGTCACATTCTCCATTTTCATCACGGTAAAAACGTGTGATCTTCTCTGCCGGAACACCGATCTCTTTTGTCCAGATGTCGAATGCCTCATCATCTTCTCCATAAATAGAAGGATAGAGTCTCTCCGGCTCCATACCGATGACTTCTGTTAAAAATTCCCAACTCCATGCGATTGCCTCATGTTTGAAATAATCACCAAAGGAAAAGTTACCGAGCATCTCAAAAAAGGTCAGATGTCTTGCTGTCTTACCAACATTTTCAATATCTCCTGTACGGACACATTTCTGGCAGGTTGTCACTCTTCTTCTCGGTGGAATCTCCTGTCCTGTAAAATAAGGCTTTAACGGTGCCATTCCCGCATTGATCAACAGTAAACTGTTATCATTATGCGGAACCAGCGAAAAGCTGTTCATTACTAAATGTCCCTTACTCTCAAAAAACTCCAGATACATTCTTCGGAGCTCATTTACACCATACTTCTTCACGATCTGTTCCTCCAAAATCTATTTCTCGTTTGCTTCTGATTTTGCATCCTTGCTCATTCTCCATTTTTTTCCGGCAAACACACCGGCGACTGCAAGAATTACAAATACAACGAATTTAATAAAATACTGCAGAAAACTTGCTAAAAATGCCATATTATTTCCTCCATCTTCTATAAAACACTATGTTTTATCATATCATAGGCAAAATCTTATTTCAAGATGTCACCCAGACCTAATTGCTCATTTTTTCCACTTTCCAATTCCACGTCATCTAAAAGTCCGCTTCCATCGGCTGCTGTGGTTGCCAAAATGTCACAACGTTCGTTCTGCGGATGTCCGTCATGTCCTTTTACCCATATAAACCGGACTTCGTGTGGCTGCATTACTTCTAACAGCCGTTTCCACATATCCACGTTCTTAACAGGCTTCTTGTCCGACTTTTTCCAACCGCGTTTTACCCAGCCACCGATCCAGTTCTGGTTAAAAGCATCGACTACATATTTAGAATCCGAATAGACCGTAACCTGACATGGTCTGTTCAATGCCTCTAAGCCTCTGATGACCGCTAACAGCTCCATGCGGTTATTTGTCGTTTTCTTATACCCTCCCGACAATTCCTTTTCATGCAGTGTCCCGCTTTTATCTATATAGTGCAGCACCACGCCATATCCTCCCGGTCCGTCGGGATTGCCTCTTGCTGCCCCGTCTGTATACATTGTGACTTCCATTTTTGTTCTCCTTATTTATAATATCTATAATTCAAATATCTGGTTCTCCTCCCGGATATCCATAACCTTTTTCGCCAGTTCCGGCTCTCCCGCTAAAATCAGTTCCTTTTTATATTTTGGGATCAGTTCGTATCTTCCCCACAAATGCATTGGGAATACCGTATCTGCATCCATAGTATGCAAAAAATAGTCGATTCCATTCTTATACCGCTCCTCTAGCCGCATATCCATCACTACAAATGCAACATCCATATGGACTCCTAAAAGCGGTTCTAACTCCTTTCGGAATTCTTCTCTCATTCTCCGGCGGTATGCCTCATCGTGCATCTCACCCTTTCTGACATACCAGCTCCAGTCGTTTAGATCTCCTGCATGAAAGATCGTCTTTCCACCATAGTGTACCAAAAAAGAGACTCCTGCATCATTCGAACCGAGCGCCTGCACCTTTAACTCTCCCATATCATAGATTTCACCCCGTCTTGCAGTGATCATCCGCTCTTTTACGGAAAAGTCAATGCCGTTACGCTCTAAATACTTCCTGTTAAAACGCATATCGTTTCCTAAGAAAAATACCATATCCGGGTATTCCATTCCCCATTTTAAAGACTCTAACCAGAAGTGGTCACGATGTCCGTGGCTTGAAAAAATATAGTGTTTTTTATAGTTAGAAAAATCAGGAAGCTCCCCTTGAAAGTCCACTTCCGGAGTCCTTGATTTATCAAAGTAGTCGAATAACAGCAGGGTATCCCCAATCTCCACTGCAAAACAACTGTGCATTATATAGATGATCCTCATTTCATTCCGCTCACAATCTCATTTGCTTTTTTATAAATCTCCTGCGGTTCTTCACTGATAAAGAACTGCCCATCCTCATAGAGGATCTTTCCATTGACCATTGTTAATTTTACATTCTGCTTGCTGCCGCTGTAAACCAGATTTTTTGTGAGATTATGCTCCGGCTGCATATTCGGCTGCATCAGGTCCATTAAGAACAGATCCGCTTTTTTCCCAACCGCCAAACAGTCGCAGTCTGACAATCCCATTGCCTTTGCACCACCTGTCGTTGCCATGTACAGCACATCGTTTGCATCCATGACTGCTGCATCGTGTTCTCTTAACTTTGCAAGACCGGTTACTAAAAACATCTCCCGGAACATATCCAGACAGTTGTTACTTGCCGGACCGTCCGTGCCGATCGCCAGATTGATCCCTGCCTCCTGCATTTTTTTCAAAGGTGCGATCCCACTTGCCAATTTCAGATTAGATGCCGGATTTGTGACAACCGATAAGTTCCGTTTTGCAAAAATATCTATATCCTCATCGTCAAACCAGATACAGTGATATCCGCCACCGCCATAACGATAGAGTCCCATTTCTTCAAATAACTGTGTCGGAGATTTGCCATAACGCTGCCTGCACTCCTCTACTTCTCTTTTTGTCTCGGAATTATGGGTGTATACCGGTGCATGATACTTTTCACTTAATCCTGCCAAGCCCTCTAACAGCTTTTTATCCGTTGTATACTCTGCATGAAAACCTAATTTATAACTGCAAAGTTCATGATAATCATTATAGGTTACATACTGCTCTTCTAATTCTTCTAAAGAACTTGTAAAATTATTCAGTCCACTGACCTGTACGATCCGAAAACCGCAATCCACACATGCCTGTATCACTTCCTTCGGATAAATGTACATATCAAACGCAGAAGTAATTCCGCTTGTTAAGTATTCCATAATGGCTATTTTTGCAAACAGATATGCTTCCTCGCCTTTTAGTTTTGCTTCATTTGGAAATACCTGCTCATTCAGCCATTCCTGCAATGGAAGGTCATCTGCCATAGAGCGCAAAAATGTCATTGCGGAGTGTGTATGCGCATTTTTAAATCCCGGCATCAGCAGATTTCTCTTTACATCGATCTCACGGTCCCATAAGATCACATCTCCCGGTTCTTTACAGACCGTGGAAACATCCTCCCCATCTCCGATATAGCAGATCGTATTTCCTCGTACCCAGAGTTCTCCCTCTGTGATATCCATGGTCTCTGTCAGTATTCTCGCATTGTAAAACCTGATATTCATCTATTTATTCAGCTCCTTATGCATTTTTAATACAGACTCATGTAACAGACGGCGGATATATGGTGCCGCCTTTGCCGCGTTCTCCTGCACTTCCTGATGGGATAACGGATTTTCCGACATTCCCGCCGCCATATTAGTGACACAGGAAATTCCGCAGATCTGCATTCCCATATGATTGGCTGCAATCGCTTCACATCCGGTACTCATGCCGACTGCCGATGCTCCTAGTATTTTTGCTGCACGCACTTCTGCCGGGGATTCATAGTTCGGACCTTTAAACTGGCAGTAAATCCCCTCTTTTAAGTCTAAACCGATTTCTTTTGCCGTCTGTCTTAAAATGTCCTGCAGTTTTTTATCATAGATTTCAGACATATCCGGGAAACGGACTCCTAATTCCTCTACATTTGCTCCGATCAGCGGAGAATCCACAAACATCGTAAGCTGGTCGGTGATCATCATGATGTCGCCTGCCGCAAAACCATCTCCTAATCCGCCTGCTGCATTTGTTAAAAATAAAATCTTTGCTCCTAGCATTTTCATCAACCGGGTTGGAAGTACGACATCAGACATGGCATAACCTTCATAATAATGTACTCTTCCGTTCATCAATACCACCGGCACATCCTGCATATAGCCAAAAATAAATTCTCCCGCGTGTCCCTGAACGGTTGAAACAGGAAATCCTTCGATCTCATGGTAGCTGATTTTTTTCACTTCTTCAAATTCATCGGCAAACTGTCCGAAGCCGGAGCCTAAAATAATGGCAACCTCCGGTACAAAATCGGTCTTTTCCCTGACACACTGATAACATTTTTCTAATTTTTCATAAATAGGATTCATAGGCTTATCCTCTCCTCTTTCTATAGATTTTCGGGCTGATTTTTGTTCTTTTTCCTATTATATCATTTTTTTTATACTTTTACAGATTTACTTTTTTCTTGCAGTACGATTAGAAACCCTATATAATGCTATAGGAGAAAAAATAGTCACACAGGAGAAAGGAGTTTTTTATGAATACCGAAAATGGTGTTATCAAAGATGCCAGATCACTTGGCACACCCAAAATGTTAATCTTAGGTCTTCAGCATATGTTTGCTATGTTTGGAGCCACCATCTTAGTACCAATTTTAGTGAACAGTTATTTCCACGGAGAGGGACTTTCAATTCAGGTTACTTTAATCTGTGCCGGACTTGGAACTTTATTTTTCCATTTCTGCACCAAGATGAAAGTACCTGCATTTTTAGGTTCCTCTTTTGCTTTCCTTGGAGGATTTGCTACCGTTGCAGAACTTGACAGCGGTATTTTCGCTGATATGTCTTATGGTGAAAAATTGCCATATGCCTGCGGCGGAATCGTAGTTGCCGGACTTCTCTATTTAGTCTTGGCACTGATCATCAAGTTAGCCGGTGTCAAACGTGTCATGCGTTTCTTACCACCTGTTGTAACCGGTCCAATCATTATCTGTATCGGTTTAAGTCTTGCACCAAGCGCGATTGCCAATGCTTCTACGAACTGGATTTTAGCATTGATCGCTCTTGCCGTTATTATTATCTTCAATATCTGGGGAAAAGGCATGTTCAAGATTATTCCGATCCTGATGGGCGTTATCATTTCCTATGTTGCCGCAGTCATCTTTAACCTCTGTGGTATGACGAATCCTGACGGTTCTGCCATCTTAGATTTTACTTCTGTTGCAAGTGCAAGCTGGATTGGACTTCCGCCTTTCCAGATTTGTAAATTTGACATTACCGCAATTCTTGTTATGGCACCGATTGCCATTGCTACTATGATGGAGCATATCGGAGATATTTCCGCTATTTCCGCAACGGTAGATGAGAATTTTATCGAAGATCCGGGACTTCACAGAACTCTGATCGGTGATGGTCTTGCAACCGCACTTTCTGCTTTCGTCGGTGGACCTGCAAATACAACTTATGGTGAAAATACCGGCGTTTTGGAATTAAGCCGTGTACATGACCCTAGAGTGATCCGCTTAGCTGCTGTCTATGCAGTTGTCTTAAGTTTTATTCCAAAGGTTTCTTCCATCATCGGTTCTATGCCGGCTTCCATCATCGGTGGTGTCAGCTTCATCCTTTACGGAATGATTTCCGCAATCGGTGTTCGTAATATCGTTGAGAACCATGTGGATTTTACCAAATCCAGAAACTTGATTATTGCAGCAGTCATCTTAGTATCCGGTCTTGGTTTTTCCAATGGTCTGACCTTTACGATTGGCGGAACTTCCATTACTTTAACCAGCCTTGCCATTGCAGCCTTAGCAGGTGTCATCTTAAATGCGATCCTTCCTGGTAATGACTACTCTTTCGGTGAGGACCCGAAAGCAGACAGACATCGTGGAATTGATATGAATCCAAATGATTAATTTTTAGGATTCCTAATATACAAGAAAAAAGACTCGTTTCAGATTTCTCTGAGACGGGTCTTTTTTACTATTCACAATTCTCACTGTGCTTTTCTTTTTTCTTTTCAAATATCCAATGCACCGCTAACGCGATCAAGGTTCCCGACACTGCTCCGGCTAACACATCGGTCGGATAATGTACTCCTAAATATAATCTCGAAAAACTGATCAGCACCGCTAATATGAGTGCCGGTATCCCGTATTTTTTCGGAAGCTGCAAAAACAGTATCACAGCGGCTGCAAAAGAAGCCGCCGTATGACCGGATGGAAACGAATAATCACTCTGCTTTTCTATGAGTCTGGTCAAGCCCTCCACCACTTCATATGGTCTTGTTCTTGCCACGACATTTTTTAAAAACAGATTGTTGACCACTACTGAACCGACTAAGGATGCCGCACACATGGCTCCGGTTCTCCTCTGCTTTGGGATCAGCAAAAGTATTACTGTCAGAAAGATCCAGAACCATCCTACATTTCCAAGTTTTGTAATCTGCTTAAAAAACGGTGTCAGCCATGACACTCTCAGATTTTCCTGTACCCATAGCAACAGGGATGCATCCAGATGAAATAGCCACTCCATTAGATATTTCCTATTTTTTCAACGCCTGCCTCTAAGTGAGGATTCTCTAACTCATAGAATCTTCCCTCATCTGCTGCCTGTGCATATTTCGGGTCAAGCGGGAGCTTGCCTAATACGTCAATGCCAAGTTCTTTGGCAACTTCATCAACATGGCTTTCTCCAAACAATGCAATTCTCTTACCACAATCAGGACACTCGAAATAGCTGTAGTTCTCTACTACTCCAAGCACCGGAATATGCATCATTCCCGCCATATTATATGCTTTTTTTACGATCATCTGTACCAACTCCTGCGGAGATGTTACAATTACAATTCCATCTACCGGAAGTGACTGGAATACGGTTAACGGTACATCACCGGTTCCCGGAGGCATATCTACAAATAAATAGTCTAAATCGCCCCAGACCACATCACTCCAGAACTGTTTTACGGTTCCTGCAATGACCGGTCCTCTCCATACCACCGGAGCTTCTTCGTCATCCATTAAAAGATTGATGGACATGATCTTTGTTCCGTCCTCTGCCTCGATCGGATACATTCCCATGTCATTTCCAACTGCCGGACCATGTACCCCAAACATCTTAGGAATCGAAGGTCCTGTGATATCTGCATCTAAAATTCCTACGGAATAACCTTTTCTACGCATCTGTGCTGCTAAGGATGCTGTCACAAAAGATTTTCCAACTCCACCTTTTCCGCTGACAACTCCGATCACTTTTTTTACGGATGAATACTGATTCATATCTGCCGCAAAACTTGTTTTCTGTCCACTACTGGAGCACCCTTCACAGCTTTCCTTAGAACAGCTGGATGCACTGCTGCACTCTCTATTTTCTGCCATACTTTTTTCCTCCTGACATTCTTATCTTAGTAAGCATCATTTTTTATAAAGCTAATGCCTGCATGAGGTAGTATAGCCCATTTGTCCCTTTTTTTCAATCTTTTATCAGATAATAATGCATACCAGTCCACCGTTGGAATCATTGACAATCTTCTGCATGGTATCCTGAAGTTTTAACTGGCTTTCATCGTCCATCATGGAGATTTTACTTCGGATGCCATCCTCCATGAGTTCGCCAATGGATTTTCCAAAAATATTGGTACTCCATACTCCCTCTTCCGTATTCTGGCTGTCCTTGATATATGCGATCAGATCATTTGCCTGTTCTTCACTGCCGACGATCGGTGCCACTTCTGTTTCGATATTTGCTTTTATCATATGGATACTTGGAGAAACGGCTTTCATTTTAACCCCATATTTATTTCCATGCTTGATCAGTACAGGCTCTTCTAAGGTAATGTCCGAGAGTCCCGGATTAACAACACCGTAACCCTTCATTTTGACCGAGTTCATGGCATCCTCTACTTTTTCGTATTCTTTTTTCATCTCTGCTAACTCTTTGACCATGGATATCAGCTGGTATTCTCCATGGATCTCTACTCCGGTCAGCTCACTCATATTTTCATAGTAGTATTTGTCCTCTACGTCCATTCTTAAGTTCACGCTGCCTGCCGCTAAATCCATTTTTTCTAATTTGACCTGTTCAATATAATCCCCTTCTGTTTCAAACGGATAGTTCATCAGGTCTTTAATATATGTAATGTCTTTTAAAAATTTCCTGGCATTCTGTACCATACTCTGCTTCATCGGAGCACCCAGTTCTAACATTTCCACCCATTTTGGCATATAGAAATTCATGCGTACCACCGGGAACTCATAGAGGATTGCCTGTAAAATCTTAGAAATATCT
>OLSX01003987.1_pt1 | contig 11380 bp, 13 predicted proteins | sample 1673141 | NCBI WGS metagenome assembly OLSX01 (sample SAMEA3136759, study PRJEB25190) | human gut metagenome | biome: human gut; feature: human-associated habitat; material: faeces | place: Austria | collected 2013
CAAGAATTTGCCACTTTTGCATACATTTTATCTTTATCAGAGTACAATCTAGAACAAAACAGCATAATTTTGTGTTGTAAAACATAAAAAGAAAGGATAACGAGATTATGAAAAAGGTAAAAAGTATTTTTAAGAAAGCCCTTGCTATGATGGGTGAAAACGAAGTAAAAGCTTGGGGTATAGGGATTAAGTAAGAAAACAACCCTATTTTTTAATCAAAGAAAGGATAACATTATGAAGAAGTTGAAGGAGATCATCAAAGCAGGTCTCAAAGATATGGGAAATGACGCCCTCCGTGCTTGGGGGTACGATACAAAGTAAAAGATACAAAGGATTAGTTTTTAACGTTTTAAAAAAAAGGTAACAGGATGAAAAGAGTAAAAAGTTTTTTCAAAGGATATATGAGGGCTATTGAAATTAATGCCGCATTAATGTATGGTTATAGACCTAAATAAAAACCGTACTTTTTGATTGAGGGAATTGAATTACCATTATAATAAAAAAGCAGCCTTGACTTTTCAAGACTGCTTTTTTATTATAAATACAGTATAAGTGAAATCAATTTATCCGACAAGCAATACACTAATATTAAAAATATATTGTATTTCTGCAAAAAGAATATACCTCTTTGAAATCAAGAGAGTTAGAAAATTCACCTCATTTTAGGATAATGAGGTGGCAACCGGCCTAATTACCGTGATCTGCATCACTTTGCAGGTTTGGGTAACTTTTAAGGATGTAAATATGGCAGGCAAAAAGATGATAGACACGACCTTTCTCTACAATCTCGCTTTTTACTCCCGGCAATTCATTTGCCATCTGAAAGAAAACATCCATATCTCCATTGGCATCCTTGTAGAGTTTCCTGTAAATGGAAAGCACACCACCATCCACGCAATTCTTGCTACATTCCGAAAAGAAGGCTGCTCGTTGTTCCGATGAGAGTCGGGCTATACCTTTCTCAAAACCTTTGAACCAATCTGGCAAATCCATACAATCAAGGTAATTGACTGAACAGCTTTACCAATCCTTCTTTGTTGAAGCAGTAAAACATTTCTATTTGTTCAGGCGTATCATTCTCCAGCAATAGCAACAATTCTTTAGCAAATTCCAAGTAACCTGTGCCATTTGCCGTAACAATGCGTTTGTCCGACACAGCTTGCTCATTCATATAACCTGCCTTATTGGTATAGTTGCCTCCTCCCCATAATTGTAGCTGTTCCAAACCATTTCCCGTATGTTTTATCTCATTTAAGAAACCATGTTTGGCAAGGAAAGAAGCAGCATTGCAGATAGCTCCTACGATAATCCCTTTCTTTATGGCACGGCGAACGATTGGCACGACTTTATCTGCTTCCAGTTCGTCGAGCCAGCCGAAACCACCAATTAGTACCAATGCGGCATAATCATTGGGCATCGTTTCAAAAGAATAGTCGGGTAAAGTATGGAAACCACTGCATGAGCGTACAACATCCAATGTAGGAGCTACGACTTTGTTCGTGTATTTGGGATTTTCTTTTATACTACGTTCGTCACACGCAATAGCCGAAGCCAGAAACACGGCTTCATGGTCGGCATAGTTATTTAACAATAGATATAATACCTCGTTCTTCATATTTATTTTCTTCTGATGGTTTGGCATTTACGTTTTGTCATCTCTTCGGCAAAGGCTTGTTCACCTTGTTCCTTAATATAGCTAATGCAAGCGGAACGGTCAGAATTAAACAGAAATGCAAATACTTTGCTTATCCAATTGGAAAACAACTTGCATTCCCTGACATCATGGGAGCATTCAGCACAAGTATTAAACTTGTTTTCTTGGCAACATGAGCGGATTTTACACCAAGTTGCCTTTTTATTTGGTTTACATCCGGGACATTTCTCTGCCAAGAACTTACGGCAAGCTCCACAATAAAGACCGCAAGCGGCTATGTTTTTATTATCAGGTACAATCGTTCTCATAAATATCAGATGTTGGAGTGAGAAAATTCGCCATTTATCCAAAAGGTGGCTTCCGTACCAATGAAATGTAGAAGTACATAATTGGGATCACTTGGTCCATCGGGAAAATGATGAATGAACCAATCCTGCCATATGTCCTTGCGGATAGTATTGTCCGTAATAATTTCTACCGTACCACGCAGGGCAACGCCATCCCCGTAATAGTCATAGCAAAGCCCCGCCTTGTTGTTCGCCTTAAAATCATTCACTTTCATGGAGCCGACACTTGTCACCATCCAGACTTCATTAAAACTTTTAGCATGTATCTTGGACATCTGCACAGGTCGCGGATAACCGTTAGCATCAATGGATGCAATGGTCACATTTTCACATTGGGCAAGCAAGTGGGTTGCCTTTTCCATTAGTGTCCGTTCATCTTTTTCTTTCCACCGTTTCAGGTAGGGAAAGTGTTGAAGCATTTGTTCCTTTGCTTGTACGGGACTCAACTTACATTCGGTCTGCACATTCCATTGGTCTAAGAATTGCAGGCAGAACTCAATCATTTGGCTCATTGTAAAATCTTGGGTAAACTCACCTTTTTTGTAACAATACACGCAATAATCCTCACTATTGCTCCCATCGGCATTTGTCCCTCTGTTTTCATCAGTTAGGGGCATACCACAACTTTGACAAAACTGTTGTTCCATATATGTATTCTATTCGATGCCTATCAGTCCCTTTATAGGCGGTTATAAAATGCGAGAGCGTGGAACTGCAATGCTACCGCGTCTAAATTGGAGGTCGTAGACAACCTTTGGCACAGATATGATAATAACAGCCCACGCTATAGCGTGAGAACCACTATACTATTTCTTGTACCAAGTCCGAGATTTCCTACGTTTCCAACCTACAAGATGAACATAACGCTTCTTTTTTCTCGTATGTCTTGGAAATAATTGCCTTTATCCGACTACAAAAGTCGGATATTTTTCTGATAATCTTTTATTTTCTAATGCTTTTATTTACTTTTAGAATAGAATTTAGGGTACATCCTATATTTTCAGTCCTTTATCCTCTTTAGTAGATGCAGTTTCCAAACCGTTTCTCCATTCATTCGCTTTCTACCTAAACCATTGCACAAGTGGAACATCGTTCACACCTATTTGAAAATACCCTTTCCGAGAATCTCAATGTGTTCCGGCAGAAGTCAATCAACGGCAATAGCTTTTCCACATAAGGGAAGTTCCATAAATTTTGTTATGTTTTTCAAGATAAGCAAGGAAAGCAAAGTAAGTTGATATTAGTTTCACACGGAAAACAACGTCTGTATCCCAAAGAATTAGTACCTTTGGAACGAGATAACTCTTCGCACTTGCAATATACTTTTTACGTATTGCGTATTTTAAATAATCCATTGCGTGTATTTATCGACAAGCGGGATAGTAAAAACATAAAATTGAAATGGCAACAGACGGAGTAAAAATAATTGATGGAGATTTAGCACACGACACCTATGAATATATAATGGAGTTGTATGATAGTGGAGCAAGTGCTGAAATAATTAAGAAATAAATTCCATTCATAAAAGAAGATTATGGAGATAAAACGGATTTTTATCACGAAATTTTTGTTACAGCTTACGCCTTGGCATTTGGGGAAATCGGAGAACTGACTGATGAAATCTTAAAATGAAGTAAAACGAGTTATTGAACTTAAAGCAGGTGTAAATCTTTGGACAAAAGATGTAGACGAAAAGGAAGGCAAAGAAAGATAAAAAGTCCTTGACCGATTTTTAAAAATAATATCTGCACCAAACTCAAAAGTTAGAAATAGAAATAATCAATTTTAGTTGCTGCAATCTGCCGATTTTATGAGGTTTTTCCAACGATATTCCCTATTTTTGCAACAATCTACTATTAACCTATAAATTTCAATTAAACAGAACCATGATTAAAAACCTATCTACCTTCTTCGTCGGTATAGCGTTATCATGCCTCGCCGGCTGTACCCCAATCCCCAAAGAAACAACTGCAACAAAAGAGTATGCGCCTCTTGAAGTTCCAGTTCCCGAACGTCCTGCGGGACAACAGGATGTAATCGAACTAACAACTCCTAAACTTGACACTGTGCGTGTAGGTTTCATCGGTTTGGGCATGCGTGGTCCCAGTGCGGTAGAACGTTGGACGCACATACCGGGAACTAAAATTGTCGCTCTTTGCGACTTATTGCCTGAAAATGCGGAAAAAGCACAAAAAATTGTAACTAACGCCGGTATGGAAGCCCCTGCCCTCTATTCCGGCAGCGAAGATGCATGGAAACAACTGTGCGAGCGAAACGATATCGACTTGGTATACATTGCAACAGACTGGAAACACCATACTGAAATGGGTATCTATGCCATGGAACATGGAAAACATGCAGCCATCGAGGTACCTGCCGCCATGTCGCTGGATGAAATCTGGGCACTTATCAATACTTCCGAAAAGACCCGTAAACACTGTATGCAACTTGAAAACTGTGTTTACGACTTCTTCGAACTGACGACATTGAATATGGCACAAAAAGGTCTTTTCGGCGAAGTGCTCCATGTAGAAGGTTCATACATCCATAATCTGGAAGAATTCTGGCCTTATTACTGGAACAACTGGCGTTTGGATTACAACCGGGAGTTCCGTGGAGACGTTTATGCCACACACGGCCTAGGCCCTGCCTGCCAATTGCTCAACATTCATCGCGGTGACCGCATGAAGACACTGGTAGCCATGGACACCAAAGCTGTAACCGGTCCCGAACTGGTAAAACAATATCAGAAAGAAGAAGCACCCGATTTCCCAAACGGCGACCATACCATGACTTTTATCCGTACAGAAAACGGAAAAACCATCCACATACAGCATGATGTAATGAATCCACGTCCCTATAGCCGTATGTATCAGCTGACCGGTACCAAAGGTTTTGCCAACAAATATCCCATCGAGCAATATTGTTTCCGCCCGGATCAGATTGACAGCACCAGCATACCCGATCACGAAAACCTGAGTATGCACTCGGCTGTTCCCGAAAAAGTAAAAGAAGCTTTGATGAGCCAATACAAACATCCTATCCACCAAGAATTAGAAGAAACAGCAAAGAAAATAGGTGGACATGGAGGGATGGACTTCATTATGGATTATCGCCTGGTATATTGCTTGCGCAACGGACTTCCTTTGGACATGGACGTTTATGATTTAGCAGAATGGTGCTGTATGGCCGAATTGACCCGTCTTTCTATAGAAAACGGAAATGCACCTGTTGCCGTACCCGACTTTACCCGTGGCAATTGGAACAAAGTGGATGGTTATCATCATGCTTTCGCTCAATAAAAAACTGAAACAAATACAGACTTCAATAAAAAGAGAGGTATATTCTGCATCAGGCAGAAATACCTCCCTTTCTTATAATACACAAAATCACATGAACATTATTGTGTATAAAAAAACTCACATTTTATACTTTTGTCAGTTCACCCGTCACCGAATCAATTATAAATCCCCTCACTATAATATCTTCAGGTATTAATGGATGCTCCATAATAGCCCGTACAGTTCCTTTCACCGATTTCTCCGTATCCTCAAAACCATCCAGCCATGCTCCAAAATCTACACCACAGAAACGAATCATATCAATGGTTTCCTGCTTGATGCCACGTGCTTTCATGTGTTCTATCATCTCATTACTATTCATGTGACAGGCTCCACAATCAGAATGAGCAACAACCATAACTTCCTTTACACCTAACTCATAAATAGCCACCATCAGACTACGGATTACACTACCAAACGGATGCGAGATAACCCCACCTGCATTCTTGATGATTTTTACATCACCATTCCTGATACCCAAAGCAGCAGGTAACAATTCCGTCAACCGGGTATCCATACAAGAAAGAATAGCTATTTTTTTATCAGGATATTTGTTGGTAATATATTTCTCATATCCCTTGCTCTCAACAAATTTCTTGTTGAACTCTAAAATATCATCTATCATTGCCATAAGTTTTTTTAGGATTCACTACAAACTTACACAAAAATAAAATACGATGACACTTTTAAGATAAATATTTATCGGATGCCAACTTTTCTACCATCCATCAAGGCAAAGATGAACCATACAAGAAAAAGCAAAGAGAACAATGCGTTTCCATACGAAAGAACCAACCCCGTAAATGCTAAAATTGTCATTGGTCTTTTTTCCTTCTCCCCAGTTCGGCACGGATACGGCTTAACGACTGTGGAGTAATCCATAAATAAGAAGCGATATGCTTCAGAGGTACATACTGCAACAGTTCCGGATTCTCTTCCAACAAAGTAAGATAACGCTCCTTGGCCCGGGGGCTTCCTCCCGTTATCATCCAACTTTCAAGCCCTAAAAACTGCTGCTCGAACAGTCGTCTTCCAAAATTAGCCAGTTCAACAGATCCGGCATATAATACTTCGAGTTTTGCCTTCGAAATACCATAAAGTTCACTGTCACACATCGCTTCGATGGAAACCAACGAAACTGTATTTTCCACATATCCCCATGACGAGAAGATGGCCTCTCCTTCAGAAGCAAACCAGACGGAAACATCTACCCCGTCATTAAGGTAATGCCCCCGCCAGATTCCTTTACTTACAATATAGAAGTTTGAGTTCCGCCCACCTTCCTGTACAAGAAAATCCCCTTTATGAAAAGTGAACTTCTCCATATTATCCAACAACTGCAAGCTCAAAGCTATCGGCAAACTATATTTTTCACAAAACTTCTGTATGAATGCATCCATATATCCACCCGATTAATTACTACAAAAGTAAAAAATCATCTGCGAACCCATTGATGTTTACGATAATAAATTACCATTATTACTAAAAAAGTAAGTATTTCCGCCAAAGGAACCGCCAGCCATATCCCTGGCACCTTCAATAGCAACGGCAAGCCCAATAAACAAAGTACCATAAAAACAAACCCACGCAAAACTGTAACTATCATAGCCGGACGTGCCCGCTCTACACTTTGAAAATAGCCAATGGAAACAATGTTTACAGCAAAAAAAATAAAACCAGACGCAAACAAAGGCAGTCCCGCCACAGCAATATCGTATGCCGGATAGGAACGATCAATAAACATAGCCACAATCTGATGATTGAACAAAGCTGTTAACGCAAAAAACACAAGTCCGCAGGTCACGGCCGTTCCCAGTGCCAGACGGAAAGCGGAACGTACCCGCATGGTATCACCCGCTCCAAAGTTATAGCTTAAAATGGGTTGAGCCGATTGTCCTATGGCATTATATACCATAAATATAATGGGAAAGAAATAACAGGCAATACTGAAAGCAGCCACTCCATCTTCGCCTAAATAATGGATAAACACATAATTGCCTGCAAACATCATACAGGCTATGGCTGCCTCGCACAAAAAGGTGGAAACTCCTAAGTGGCACATATATTTCACATTGCGCCAAGTGAGCCGCATACTCTTCTTGCTAAGTTTCACTCGGCAAAAATGAATCACATTTCTTCTGCGACTTAAATAGACTACAATCATTCCGGCCCCCAAAATATACCCCAGACTGGTAGCCAGCGCCGCACCCATCATTCCCCATTTGAGAATAAAAATGAACACATAATCCAATAGGATATTCACCACTGCCGGAATAGCATTACACAACATGGCATAATTAGGAGAACCATCCAGACGGACAAAGAACATCCCTGAACTTAGCAAAGCACTAAATACCAGAAAAGGCAAGAACCAATACATATATTCCACCGCCAAAGGCAACAGACGTTCCGAACTTCCCAACCACACGGCTACTTGTGAAGCAAACAAACATACCACTCCCCACAGCACAGCCAAAAACAAAGAAGAAACCACAACAGCCTGCGTCACATTGATACGAGCAGTTTTCAACTTTCCCTGAGATAAATGAATAGATGCCACCACCGATGCGCCAACACCAAACATCAGTCCGATACCCGTACTTATCAAAAACAAAGGAGCAGTAATATTCACTGCCGCCAATGCGTCACTACCTATCCCTTGACCTACAAAAATACCATCTGTTATCACAAACACAGCCGAAAATACCATCCCCAGCACAGTAGGTATCAGCAATTTCCGAAACAATTTCGGAATTTCCATACTACCAAAATCAATACTATCCTTCATAAACTTCACTTTTTTGTTTAGCGGATGCAAAGATAGAACGTTATTTCGGAGTAAAAATTACCATTTGGTAATTTCCAACTATTTTTTCATAGGAAAAAATTTGTTCTTTTAAAAGATATTCTTACCTTTGCACCCGCTAAACAAAAAGCAATGCCTCTTTAGCTCAGTTGGCCAGAGCACGTGATTTGTAATCTCGGGGTCGTTGGTTCGAATCCGACAAGAGGCTCACTCAAATAAAATGCCGCTATATGCGGCATTTTTTATACCCTTTCTTTTCGGTGTTCACGATACACAACGATACTCACGGCTACCAGAATCAATAATATTCCGATAAATGTATTCAGCGTAAAAAGTTCATTAAAAACAAAGACACCGATCACAACTGCTGTCAGCGGCTCCATCGCCCCCAAAATAGAAGTGAGAGTAGGCCCTGCATTCTTTATTGCCTGTACCAGAGTTATATTGGAAATAGCGGTAGCCGGTAAGGCTAACCCTAAAATAATCAGCCAGACATAACTATCTGTCACCATACGAAGCCCGGATGTGCAACAAGCTCCTGCTATATAAAAAAGTGCTCCCAAACTCATGACATAACAAGTAAGCACCGTAGAGTTAATCTTCACAACTCTTGTATTACGCACTCCTATAATATAGGCAGCATATGAAAAACAGAAACACAAGCTGACACCAATCCAATCGACACATTTCCATCCTTCACGTCTGCTCCTCCCAATGAAAGTACAGATGCTCCGGACAAGGACATCAACACGGCAACAATCACCCACACCGACCTTTTCTCCCGGAAAACAAACATCATAACCAATGCAACAGCCAGCGGATACATGAAATGAATCGTAGACGCTACCCCACTGGCAATGTTCTGATATGCAATGATTAAACTGAAAGAGGTGATCGCCCTCAATAGACTCAAGGCAAAAACTACCGCAAAATCCTTTCTTTTCAATCGAAAGTCACAACCGGAAAATAATCCGAATATAATTAATACGACCGAAGCTATCCCCCAACGGTAAGAAAGTACCTCAAAAGCTGAAAAACCAATCAGCAACAAAGTGATAGAGAAAAACGGAGCCAGTCCAAAAGTGGAAGAGGAAACCGCTGCATAAAGTATACCTTTTATACGACTCATGAATATATCCAACTAAAATCCGACTAAAAGTTATCAAAGTATCAAACATTATTTCACAACTCAGTGATCACAGCAACCGGCAACCCTGTACATTCAGCTATCACATCATCCGATACCCCTTTCTGCTTAAAGTTACGGGCTATCTCTGTCTTTCGGAGGAACTCCCTACCAAATAAAAGAAGTTAAGTTCACAGTCAAAGACACAACCGGAATAAACACAAACAAAAAGATAACAAAAGAGAACAATATTATGACGGTCTTCACAGCTACCGCAATTTTCCTCTTAATTATCTGGTTATTGGCCCGCTTCTTATTTCATAAACAAAAGAAATAAAGAGATGAAAAGCAGAGAATAATCCTATCGCATTACTCCCGTATCACCTGTCTTTTTTATTTTTTGAGTATTCTCTTTAAATGTTCGACATCTAAAAGTAAATTCACTGTCTCAAAATTCCCTTTATAAAAAACACCCCAGTTATTGAAAACACAAGGTAAGTTTTTCGCTTTTTCTAGTGTATCCACTTGAATTAAAGATACAGGAACGTTATTTATTTCACAATATTGTTTTACCATTTCAATCCTTTGATAGATATAAGGACATTGCATATCATAATAAATGTTCAGTTCTTCGCTTTCAACTTTCATCTTCTTAGCATTTTGCGCAAACTTTGGTATTGTTCCATCAAAAGAAAGCGCAAGCAGATCATATCCATTATCGGTTGTATCAACAACTTCAAAACCAAATTTCTTTGCAAATGATTGGTCGGAAAGCCAGCTCTTCTGTTTTTTTGCCCCAAGCATACAAATGCCGGATCTACCTTTTTCTTTGGCATCGGCTATACAGTACTCTATTAATGCTTTCCCATATCCGTTTCCTCGGGGACTACCTAACACCCATAAACAATACAGATAATAATAGTTGTCGCCGATGATGGGAACCCAAGCTGTTTCAAGAGGAGCATATTCAATAAAAACTTTTCCTTTTTCGTCAAGTTTGCGGAAAACATGACCTTCTGCAATTCTTTCTTTTAACCACTTCCTTTTTATAGCTACTCCCGCTTGATGTTTTTTATCAGCAATCGCACAACATAAATGTTCTTTATCTATATTTTCAATCGTCAAGTTTATAAACTGTTCATTCATACTTTTTCCTCCATAAATATGCTACCATATTATAACAGCTAAACCTTGACAGCCCATGTCATGGTTTATTTTTTTCATATATCTTTTTGGCTTCATCAGCTAAAATTTTTTTCAAATAGATAGGTTCAATTACTGTAACCTGCGTTCCAAAGGAAAGCAGATAACCTATCAGCCAGTTATCCTCTGGCATTTCAGTAGTAATAATGAGGTCGCCATTTTCCATTTCTTTTATATCGCTTGCTTCAAACTCATCAAATACACGATATGCCATTTCTTTTGGAAAACAAAGAGATATTGTATTGTATTTTTGCTTCGGTTCATCTACTGATTTAGGATATTCCATTGGTGCAAATTCTTCTGATAGTATTTGCATTTCAATAATACGATTAAATTTGAAAATACGAAAATCAGCTCTATCAACACAGTAAGCCTTAATATACCATTCCTTTGCTCGATACATCATCTTTAGCGGATAGATTTTTCTTTGGCTCCTGTTTCCCCAAGAGTTTACATACATAATACAGACTGCCTTATGAGAGATAACAGCATTTTTCAACAGTTCAAAGGTGGTGTTATCTTGTTCTTTACTTCCCCAACGTGAAAAGTCCACTTCAAACCAGTTGTCAGAATTGACATTAAAAAGAGCTGATAATTTTGTCAGCATATCTTTTTCATAAGTATTACTTACAACCGATACACTTTGCAAAGCAGCTAATATGTCTTGCTTCTCTTTTTCAGAAAAAAAGGCTTTATCCAAAACATAGTTTTCAAGCATTTGCACGCCGCCATTTCTTCCTGTTGTAACATAAATGGGAATACCTGCACTACTTATCACATCTATATCACGATAAATCGTTCGTACTGATACTTCAAATTTTTTCGCCAATTCCGGGGCGGTTATACGTCCATTTTCCAAGATATAATATACAATTTTGAACAATCTGCTTTCTTTCAAATACG
>OLSX01003988.1_pt1 | contig 11380 bp, 7 predicted proteins | sample 1673141 | NCBI WGS metagenome assembly OLSX01 (sample SAMEA3136759, study PRJEB25190) | human gut metagenome | biome: human gut; feature: human-associated habitat; material: faeces | place: Austria | collected 2013
ACCATCGTAAAATTGGTCTTGTTAAAGATGCTTTATTTTAATTCAACCAACGGGTAAACTTATAAAAAAATACGGCGATGAATTGGGTACGCAGTATGGCGTTGAATTACAAAAAGCCATAAGCGACGGTTCGATAAAAGTTCTTCAAAATTCGGCGGGGATATTACGTATAAGTGGATTGAAAGATTTTGAAGCAACAATAGGCGGAGCATTGGGGCTAACAACCCAATTTGAAGTATATACGGGACGTGTCGCAAAACTTATAGCGAATATAGTTGAAGCACAAGAGGTACTGCGTGAAACAGATGATTTGGCCCGCAAACGATTCGGTATTACAGCTCCAACACCCCAAAGTTCTACAAATACCGAAACACCAGAACAGCCCAAAGAAGTACGCAACAAATCCTATTGGGAAGAACAGAAGAAGGAGGCGGAGGCAGCTCTCGAAGCGATGGACGTTTCATTGAAAGGGACAGCGAAATGGAATGAGCTGATCGCCAAAATCGCCGAATACGATTCGAAAATTAAACAATACAGCGTTTCGGGCAAAACGGAGACGGATGCCGCCAAAGCCCAGGAAGAGCTATCCGATCTTATTCTCGCCAATGATAAAGCCCTTCAGCAATCGCGCATCGATATTTTGAAAGATGGCAAGCAGAAAGAGCTGGCCGAAATAGACTTGCGCACAAAAGAGGAAATGAACAAACTCGAGCAGGATAAATCGAAACTTAAAGCCGCGCAGGGTGGAATCATAACTGCAGATCAAACAAAATATTTTCAGGAAAGGCAATCGAATATTCAGCAAAAAAATGCCGATGACCGAGCTGCCATAGAACTGAAATACGCCCAAGAGCTTGACAAGATATACAAGCAGATCACCGATGACACGCTCTCGGAAGAAGATCGCCGCATCAAAGGCATAAAAGACAAATACGAGGAGTTCCGCAAGTGGGTAGAAGATGCTCTGAAGGCTGGAAATATCACCAAAGAGCAAGCGACCGATTTGGGTATCAAGATCGACCAAGCGGAAATTGCGGCCAGCCTAAATACCATTGTCGAGAAATACGGTACGATGGAGGATAAGATTGCCAAGATACGCGAGAAACACGCCAAAGACAGGGAAACAGCAACAAAGAACGGCCGCTCCGACCTTATTCCTCAAATCGACAAACATGAAACAGAGGAAATCGGACAAATCAAGGTGGACGAACTGATGAAAACCGATGACTGGATTAATCTGTTCCAAAACCTCGACGCCCTATCAAGCAGAGAGATACGGCGTATTATAGACAATATCAACGAACAACTCAAAAATGCCGATTTTGATCCGATAAACCTCAAAGCAATAACAGATCAACTCGATCAGGCCGCAGAAACAGCCGTAAAAAAGAATCCGTTTTCTAATGTCGTAACCGGATTTCGCGACTATAAAAAAGCCATGCAAGAAGCTGTCCGGCTGCGAGAGAAATACAACCAGACACAAAAGGAATCCGACAAGCAGGCCGCAGATCAAGCCGAGCTGAATGCTATCACAAAAAAACAGAAAGCATGGCAAAATGCACAAGCCGCTGCAGCTGAAACTTCCCAACTTATTGGGGCTGTTTCCGGCATGTTGGGGAATATGGGTGTAGATGTTCCCGCTGAAGTAGAAGGATTAATGGGTGCATTAGATTCATTTGCATCAATGGATATTACCAAGCCATTCTCTATTGTAACCGGCGCTATTGGAGGCATAGCGAATTTAATAGGCGGCATTTTCGGAGGCGGAGATCGACGAAAAGAACGTAACATTCAGCGCTTACAAGATCAAATTGATGCTCTCGAAAAATCATATGATGAACTCGGGGAGGCCATTGAAGAGGCATACTCTACAGATGCTTCTGAACTTATCGAACAACAGAATGAATTACTCGAACAGCAAAAAATATTGATACAAAATCAAATAGCAGAAGAGCGTAGTAAAAAAGACACGGATGAAGAACGAATCAAAGAATGGGAAAATCAAATCGATGAGATAAATAAACAAATAGAAGAAAATAAGGAAAAGGCCTTAGATGCAATTTTTGGCGAAGATCTAAAATCTGCGATTGACAATTTCGCGACAGCTTACGCCGATGCATGGGCAAACGGGGAAGATCGGGCAAGAACCGCACGAGATGTGGTTCGGAATATGATGCGTCAAATGGTAATAGAAAGTATTAAATCTGCCATACAATCTTCCGAAGCCATGAAGAAATTTCGCGAGAAATTGCAAGAGTTCTGGTTAGATGGGGTATTTTCAGCCGAGGAACAAGAGGAGGCCTATAAAATGGCTGATGACTTACAAAAATATTTAGATGATAAATATGGATGGGCAGGTTCTCTGCTATCCGACAATCAGGCATCTACCCAGAATGCTACTTCACGCGGTTTTCAGGCAATGTCCCAAGACACAGGCGACGAACTCAACGGTCGCTTTACTGACATGCAAGGTAAAATGAACATCCTTGTCAATGGTATGGAGCTGCTTCGATCGATCAATATGGATACGCGTAATGTGACTTTCGACATCCGAGATATTATGATTCAATTGAATGGTAATGTCGCAGATATTCGAACATACACCCGCATATTGCCTGCAATGGGCGAAACTCTTGTTGCAATAAATCGAAAACTTGATAACCTATAAAACATGCCAACAACAGAAGTAACTATAAATAACAAACCGTTATCTACAATGGGAGTTGCCATGCTTTCAGGAGCATATGCAGCCCTCCTTACACCTCCATCTCTCAAAGAATTTGTCGAAAATGACGATCCAACACAAAACGGAATAGATATTATTGTTCCGGATTCACCGGTTGTAAATGAACGTGACGTAACATTGACATTTTTGATCAAAGGAACATCACAAGAGGCATTTTTATCTAACTATGCTGCTTTTGTTGCAGAATTACACAAAGGAACCGTAACACTATATGTCCCGGATTTAGGCAATACGTATAATCTTTTATATAGCAACAGCACTCAATTTGAAAATTATCGATTGAATGCCTGTAAATTAGCAGTGAAATTCCGAGAACCCAACCCCGCAGATCGGGCGGCACGCGAATAGGAAAGGCCGGGAATCTATCCCAGCCTTTTACTCGCTTCTGCTATTCATCGTAAAATGATGCGTTAGCCCCTCCCCATCCTTATCAAATCAATTGCAGTTCTTCTCCAACCTTACGAATTTCGCTCTTTATCATTTCCATACGTTAGGACAATAAACGTGTATTCGGCTACGTTTTCATAGTGCAACTAAAAAGTTGGCAAAAAATTTGCACCTCGAAAAAACGTGTATTATATTTGCATCATATAATGAAATATAGACGTACGGGTCTATCCGTAACCACGAATATCGAACATAAAGGATACAATAAGACCGTCATAATATTACATGGCGGTCTTTTTATTTATTGACAATATAAAAAACTTACGTTTATGAAAAAATTTCATTCGGCTCTTTTTGACTTTTGTTGGTTCCCTAATTATGACGCATCTATTGAATATCTTGCGAATAATATAGCAGATCCGGAACCATGGGATTTCTCAGATGCTACGCAAGCCAAATATTCCATTTTGAAAAGTTATATCGAACATACTTTCCGCAAAATTAAATCTGAAAATAAAATATCCTTTTCTTCTGATAACAATTTTGCATGTTTCAATACTGGACTTGTAACTGCAAATTTGGAAAGCATATTTGCTCTTGCTGAACGCAACAATAGGCCAGATGTAGCCGAGAAAGGTTTATCGCCTTATGTTTTCAAGGCATTTGTCAGGGAAAGCGATATTCAGCTAATTAGCAAATTCGGCGATAATATTCCGGACATTGCTGATTTTTTCCAGAAACCCGAGGATTTGATTTTCAATCCTCAATGCAGGGTAGTCCCTCAAATCGACCATATCATTGCGGACAACATGGACAGATTTCCTGCACACATGCAAGGGCTGAGTTCAGACGAAATGCGCAGAAGACTCGTTGGCGCGATTAATGAAGCCCAAAAAAAAGCAAGGTCAAATTACAAAATAGCTGTCCCCCAGTATTACGAAGGGAAAATACAACTTCTGTTGCCCTTATGCCTTACCCCTGGATCACCCAATCCGGATTTAGCTTTAGCCACGCATAAAATAGGGAATAATACCTATACAGCGCGCACATGCTTAACATTGAAGATGGCATATAACAACGCTCGTCTAATCGTTAAGCCGCAAAGTTCATGGCTTAAACCTTAAAATACGGATGGAAGCAACCCCCTCTTGCCCCGGTCAAAAGACCGGGGCGTTTTTCTGTATTTTTTCTTAAAATTACTTGCATAATGTGCCGAAACCCCACACTTTTGTATCGACCCTGTGATGGCACAGGATACATATATCGACGAAATGACAATATACAACCCTTCCGGTAAAGCGATATACGATGCGCCCGTAACAACGAGTGCCATTATCAAATACGCACTTATGGGGGATTATTACATCGAACTCCCCTCTAGTTTGCTTACCCCGCTGGATTTCCCCCTCGGATCATACATCACCTACAAAGGCCGCAAATTCGAAATCATGTCGGAGGTTTATCCGGATTTCGACAACAAAACCGGCGGCTACAAATACACGCTTCAGTTCCAGGCGCAGCAAAACCACATGAAAAATTTCATCTGCTTCTGGCTGGGAGGCGATAATCCTGAAGCTGTATTCCACAACACGACAGACTTGGCATCCTTCGGGGCGCTCATCGTCGCCAACATGAACAAGGCACTGGGAGGAAACAACTGGCAGATGGGAAGTGTAAATGTCGAACATCCGGAAACCAACAAGCTCGTATCGTTCAATGGCGATACCTGTTGGGATGCCTTATCATCCATTGCCGAGACTTTCGATGTCGAATGGTGGACCGAGGAGAACGGTAGTATCGTAACCCTGCATTTCGGAAAACTGAACTTCGGAACGCCGGAAACATTCAAACGCGGAGAAGTCGTCAAAAGCATCCCGGCCAAGAAAGGGGACGATTCCGAATACGGGACCCGTTTCTATGTATTCGGCTCCACGCGCAACCTGACGAAAGAATACGGACAATCCGAACAGGGCGGCGTAACGAACCACGTTTCCGAAGTCCGGTTACGGCTTCCGGATGGGCAGCAATACATAGACGCACGTCCCGGACTTACAAAAAACGAAATCAAGGAAGTCGTAGTGTTTTTCGACGACATCTACCCGAAGAACACGGAAACCGTCACTTCGGTAGAAACTATCGATCGGACAATCATTGAAGGGCAGACCGACAAGGCATACGTCATGGTATGCAACGACACGCCATTTCTACCTTCAGACGTAATCGAAGGAGAAACGCTGGGGGCACATTTTACGAGCGGCGATTTGATCGGCTGGGATTTCGAACTCGCCCTTATCGACGACAATGGCGACAATATCGACCCCGCGACCTGGAAACCCGAAGACGGATTCAACAAGAAATTTGAAATCATCGCCCAAGTCGAAACGTCCGGCGAAAGTCAGCAGATTATACCGAATGAAAACATGCGTCCTCGTGGAAAAGATGATGACCGAGGGCCTGACACTTTCGTACTCACAGGCGTCAAACTCCCCCAGCAACGCATAGACGAAGCAGAACAAGAACTTCTTGAGGTCGGCACTTCCTATGCTGCCAAACATAGCAGCGACACGACAGTCTATGACTGTGAAACGAATCCCGTGTATTGTACACACAACGAAAAAAACTACGAAGCAGGACAGGCTGTACGATTAATGGGTCCTCAATTCGGTATAGACGGTCGTCTTTCCCGGATTCAAGGTTATGAAAAAAAACTATACAACGAGTACATCGCAACCTATACGATAGGCGACAATACTCCTTATTCCCGCCTGGGCAGTATTGAATCGGACGTGAAAGCATCGCTCTATTCCCAACGTATAGGCATTGCGGAGAATGGAGCGGCTATATATCTAATCACCCGATACGATAATACTTTCCCGACCGATACAAATGCTTATTCTGCACGAAGGGCAATATGGGAGTTTGCCAACAAGCAGGCACCCGATACGTTCAAAGGTAGAATGACTTTCAACGCAGGGGCACAATTTGGACCATCATATGCCTCCGGTATTACCGGAGTGGGCGGGTTTATAAGTGAAAAAGGCGCCGGCGAGCTGGAGAGCCTCTTCATCCGTCGTTTTCTGGAGGTTCCGGAGCTTCGGTACAACCGTGTGGGCATCAGCGTCGGGGACGACTGGAGCGCTCCGGGCGCCGGGGTGATCGAGAGTGTGGACAAGGATCAGAAGCTCGTAACGCTCAAACTCGAAGAGGGCGAGATCGGCGCCGTAGCGGTCGGGGATATCTGCATGGGTATCTTCCACGACTTCGACCCGTCGAACAATGCGACGGCAGATTCCGACGACGGCCGGGGCAACTTCTCTTTCTCAGGCTTCGCAACGGTCTATTTCCGTATCACGGAGGTCCTGGGCGACCGCAACGAGCGGTTCCGCTACGAGCTGCGCCCCCTGTCGGCCACCTTTACCAAGCAGATCGATCCGATGGAATCGATGACCTTCGTAGCCTACGGATCGTTCACGAATCCCGCCCGGCAGAGCTCGCGCTACTCGACGCGCACCTACCAGCGTTATCTCCGCAATGTCAGCGACTGGGAGTTTACGGCCGAGAATATCGCCGCGCAGTTCGGCGACCTTACGAACCTCTCCGTCTTCGGGATCCAGATGTCGGGCTATTCGGCCTATCTGGATAATATCTATCTGCAAGGTATGATCAGCAGCCTGGACAAGAAGGCGCTGCTGGACACCCGGAGCAAGCTGTTCCGGCTGGTAGGCGACAACGGCGTCGGCGTGGCCTTCACCCCGGAGGCAGGCTGGAAGCAAGGCAAGCTCTACGACCCCGCGACGGGACAGTTCCAGAAGGAGTTCGACATCGAACAGATCGATCAGACGGCCACCGAAGCCCAGGCCACTGCCAATTCCGCCGATCGCAAAGCTCAGCAAGCCAAAGATTACATCGATAACACGCTGCCCGGCGAATTGTCCGAGATCAACAAACGGCTGGACGGTGTCGTGGAAAACTGGTTCTATCCCTATACTCCCTCGCTTTACAATGAACCGGCCCAAACATGGATAGCGGACGGCGAGCAGGAAAACCATATCGGCGACACGTTCACCAATACGCTGCCCGCGAATTTCGACCCGACGGACGCAGGCTGCTGGGAGCAGGGAAGCATCGGTGCATCCTATATCGACGGCATTAAGACCTGGGATCAGATCAAAATCGCCGACAGCACCCGCATCCGGCTCAAAACTCCGGTCGGAGGAATACCCAAAGGCGCCGTACTGTCGGTGGGCGAAGGCTATACGATGGGTTACAATCCGATAGCGTCATCCGGAGCGGTTATAGCAAGTTACGTATGGAGCCAGAGCTATACTGTCGGAAGCGACAATCCCTACATGGCTTTTGTCATCCGCAAAACCGATAATGCCAAAATCACTCCGGCGGAATACCCGCAGATTCACTTCACCATATCGAGCGACGAGACGACGAACCCCGATGCGGGCAAATCGTGGCGGTGGGTAAAAGAAGAGGACGGAACCTATAAATGGACGCCGATCGCCGACAGCGATGCGGTAAAGGCCCTGCAAGAGGCGGCGCGGGCGCAGGACACGGCCGATGCCAAACGTCGTGTATTCGTCGTAACACCGACTACACCCTACGATGTGGGTGACATCTGGACGCAGGGCGAAGGTGGCGACATCATGCGCTGTATCGAATCCCGTGCAACGGGCAATTTCGAAAGCTCGGATTGGGACAAAGCATCCAAATACACCGATGATACGGCAGCCAACGAAGCCAAAGACGAGATTGCTAATCTTCAGTTCGGCGCCCGCAACTACATCGCCAAGCAGTTCATCCGGGAGTGGAACAGCGCCAAAGAGGGTGTTTCGGATGTGGTGACGACCGGTACGGACACGGATGGAGCATACATGAGGATCGATGCCAATAAAGCGAGCAATGCAGGCGTGGCCACGCCTTTGGCCGATGGTATTACATCCTTTGAAGATTGCTTCGGGGGTAAGATCGTCTACAAGGCCGGTATGTCCTATGTCTTCAAGGCCCGTATCAAGCAGCCCAACAGCAATCGGGGAGTTATGTTTTGCGCGGTCTATGACGATAACACCTTTCAATTTATGGCCACGCCGCCTTCGCCGACTGCATCCGAACTGTATGAAGCGGTCTATACGACCAAAGCGGGCAAGTCCTTGCAGAAAATAGTCCTCTATGTCGTCACCTGGAACCCGATCTACCTGTACGATATTCAGCTTACGGAAGGCAACAAGGCCCCCACAGGATATATCACGGCCGAAGAAGATGTGCAGGCGCAGATTGAGCAGGTGAAGCTGGATGTGGACTACATCGCCTCGGATTCAAGCCTGACGCCATCCGACAAACAGCAGGTGGCTAATGAATGGGTGCGGATTCAAGGCGAATACTGGAGCATCATGGCGAATGCCGAAAAGTATGATGTCCCCACGGATTCATTTACGGTCTATTTCCAGGCACTCGAAGATTATCTCACGCCCCTGCTGGCCGATATGAGTACGACATCCGAGATAACCGGCACCGAGTTCAGAAAAGTATTCTCCGATTATTATGAAATAAGCAGCAACATGTCGGACTTGATCGACGACGCGATCGACGAATCCATCAAATCGACAGAGTACCTCAAGCAGGCTATGGAAGACGGAAGTACCGAGGTGAAAGGCGGTCTGGTGATGACAAATGTCCTGTTGCTGAAAAATGCACAAGACGAAGTGACGGCCGGCGTGAGCGGCTTGCAGGAAGACAATGTGCCCTTCTGGTCGGGAGCCGACTACACAAACCGGAAAAAAGCCGTGTTCAGAGTACACGCCGACGGGGAAGTACACGCAACCAAAGGAACCGTCGGAATCCTGCAGGTCAAAAACGATTCCGTAGAGGTGAGCGATGCGGCCGCAAGCGGAGATAAAATCATACTCACCCCATACAGAATTACGTCCATATCGCAGGTTCTGGGTGCTGTGAGTGTACCGGGTGTCATAGAAACGAAAGAAGTGAGCGCACTGGCTACGGGACAAAGCAATCCTTTTGTCCGAAATGTTTACGAGTCAAGTCCGCCGTTTACCTGTGGGCAGGGAGTACAGATGTCAGCCCGGATTACAGCCCGCATCACAGGCAATGCCGAAGGAGGTGGCGGGGGCGTAAAGATCGAGGTGGTAAACGCTTTGACGGGGAAAGCCGATCCCCTGTACCGAAACAGCACGGCTGAAGCCCAAAACACGAATTTGAATATCGACGAGACGATTTCATATCTTTTCACTGGAGCAGCCCAGAAGTACTACATCCGGATTACGGTCGAAGCATCGGCAGCCGGAAAACTTACGGCCTCTGCAACGATGAATGCCGCCCAATTCAACTTCGTGAAAGACATCCGCAAGAACCTGATCGCTCCCAACGGAGTAGCCGTTGTGAAAGGATCGAGCAACTATGCGGTATTCACGGGAGATATTTTCGAAGTCCTGATCGGAAAAGCCGGATTACGTATTCAAAACGGATATGTATATAAGAAAGATACCAACCATACGACATGGACAAAGATTTGAGAAATACCAACGGTAGTACATTCCCATAGCGTGAACATAATAACTATGGACAAAATATTTAATAAAACGAAAAAGGTGTTGGAAGGTATTGCTACAAAGCTGTCCGAAGCGCTTATGACCGTGCAAGGATGGCTTATAGGACTATTGATCGTCATCGTGAATTTCTTCGCTGGGTACCAGCTCGTACTTTATGGGGTGCTTATTGCCGTAGCCTTCGACGCTTTGTTTGGAATATGCGTTGCTCGAAAGCGCGGAGAATTTATCCTGTCAGAACTCCTGCGGGCTACGATATTCAAGCTGGCAGTTTACTTCAATCTGATCGTAGTATTCGTTTTCATCGATAAATTCGTTACGACAGGAGGTATCGAAACGAAGATTACGACCGTGATCCTGGGTTCTGCCATTTGCCTGGCAGAAGCATGGTCGAGCTGTGGCAACGCTTTAATCATCAATCCGAACTTTCCATTCTTACGTCTGTTTCGAAAAGCATTGACCGGAGAAATAGCCCGCAAACTCAATGTAAATCCTGAAGATGTAGAAAACATATTAAACAGCACAAAAAAATGACCAGAGGACTTCGTAACAACAATCCCGGGAATATCCGCAAGGATGGAACCCATTGGAAGGGAGAGGTGGAACCTTCCCGCGACGCTGCATTCAAGCAGTTCGAATCTATGGCGTGGGGATACCGCGCGATGTTCAAATGCCTGAACACTTACAGCCGTAAATACGGGCTCGACACCATTCGGAAGATGATTTCACGCTGGGCACCCCCGAGCGAGAACGACACGGATGCATATATCCGTACGGTATCCGAATTGTCCGGCGTCCCGGAAAACGGATGGATCACGGCAACCAACCGCGATGTGATGATCCCGATAGTCGCAGCTATGTCGCGCGTAGAAAATGGCGTTGATGCCTGCATGACGGACGTGATGGCCGGCTGGGATCTGTTCATCAACGGTTGATAGCTCGTACTCATTATGGTACTGCGGAAAATAATCCTGATTCTCCTTCTGACCGGCTTGTTCCTTGTCGGATGGTGGCTCGGCAGGCGATCCGTCGATGTCCGTATCATCGAGCATACTCGAATCGATACGGCCTACTTCGAAAGACCGCAACCGCATAAAATACTGTCCTCGGCTATTTCGGTAGAGGTGCCGAAATGGTTGTTCGCCCCAGCGGATACCACCTTTACCACCGTAACAATAAATCCCAACCGGGACAGTGTGCCGGTACAGCTGCCATTCGAACGCCGGGAATATCGCGACAGCAGCTACTTCGCCATAGTGAGCGGAATAGCCCTGGGCGACTGCCACCCTACCCTTGAACACATCGAAACATACGGACGTACTATCACGCAGCAGAAAATAATCCGAACGCCCTACCGATGGCAACTCGGGCCTGCCGCAGGCGTCTATTACGTTAATCGCACGGGTGGCGTATGGATCGGAGGGCAACTTCACAGAAACATCGGAAGGTTCAATATCACGGCATCCCTCGGCTGGGACCCACGCGATAACGGCCCCTATGTTCAAGGAAGCATAAGTATGGATTTATGGCGGAAATAACTTTTTAACGAATTATAATTATGGAAACAATTAAAAAAATCGGACTGCTTTTCCTTGCCTTCTTCTCATTCGTTTGTATTGTGGGTGGGATAGGAACACTCTACTATTGCCAGGTCGAAAGCAGCAACTTGTTCGCA
>OLSX01003995.1_pt1 | contig 11359 bp, 6 predicted proteins | sample 1673141 | NCBI WGS metagenome assembly OLSX01 (sample SAMEA3136759, study PRJEB25190) | human gut metagenome | biome: human gut; feature: human-associated habitat; material: faeces | place: Austria | collected 2013
CGGTACAATGTTCATCAATACAGAAGATGGATATACCGCTTTCCCGCCCGGCACATATACACCGACTCTGTGAAGTGGTGTAACTTTCTGTCCCAGGATTGTTCCGTCCGGTTTGCTGTCGAACCAGCTGTACTGTCTCTGTTTTTCATGATACGTACGGATGTTCAGAAGAGCTTTGCGGATGATCTCCACCAATTTTGGATCTACTTCTTTATATGCCTCTTCAATCTCCTCTTCTGTAACCTTAATATTGTCTGCAGTGATATCTGCATGATCAAATTTCTTCGTATATGCAAATACTGCCTGATCCTTTTCTTCTTTTACATGAGCGAGGATTTCCTGAACTCCCTGTTCATACTGACCGTAATTATTCGGGCTTCTTTTTAAGAGATTCTGCAGAATATCTTTTCTGGTATCCTCTGTAAGTTTTAAAATTCTCATGATGTCCCTCCTAAATGACTTTTTTCAAATCGCGGATCAGTTTTGTGATTCGTTCATTTTCCATTTTCATACTTACCTGGTTTACGACCACGCGTGCAGAAAGCGGACAAACTTCCTCTAACACTGTCAGCCCGTTTTCACGCAAGGTCGTACCTGTCTCTACTATATCACAGATTACCTCTGATAGTCCAACGATCGGCGCAAGTTCGATGGAACCATTCAGCTTGATAATCTCAACCGTCTGATGTTTTTTGTTATAAAAATAATCTTTACTCTTTCCTTCTACACCGAGTTCTCTGAACCATTCTCCTCTCAGCTTGTCTTTCAGTTTTGTTTTTGTCGGTTCTGACAGGGTGTTGTAATTCCACAGTGAAAAATGCAGTGCATAATTGATATAGTCTCTTTCCAGTTCTTCGTACAGGCCCTCCTCTCTGAGTCTGTCCCGAAGTGCCATCAGAGCACGATAGAAACAATCCCAGGAATACTCTCTTGTTTTTGACAGAGAATCCTTGGCATCGCGTCGCTGATGAGCAAGAACCATCGGTACAACGGATATTTTTTTTGCCAGAACTACTGCACTGAACACAAAAAGCAAATCATTGCTGGTCCGCTGCTCCTGAAATGTCAGATGGTATTTATCCACAAATTCTTTGAGGAAGAGTTTGTCCCATGCCCATCCGACAAACACTTTGAACACATTGCCTGTCATCTGCCTGTGATTAAATGGATGATACGGTGGAATCTCATTCTCATGGATCACCCAGTCTGCTGAAACAAACTGTTTCTTCTCTGTATGATACTGGTCTGATTTGTATGCTACAAAATCTGCCTGATCTTTTTCTGCCAGATCATATGCCTTTTCCAGCATTCTCGGCTCAAAAAAATCATCTGAATCCAGGAAGGACAGATACTTGCCTGTCGCATGACGCATACCATTATTTCGGGCCGCCCCGGCTCCGGCATTCTTCTGCTCAATAATCTGGATTCTACTGTCTTCCGTGGCATATTCCTTCAATATATCAAGTGAACCGTCTGTGGATCCGTCATCCACACAGATAATTTCTATGTCCTTCAAAGTCTGTCCAACCACGCTGTCCATGCACTGCTTCAGATATGGTTCTACGTTATATACGGGAATGATTACCGATACTTTTGCCATGATCGATACTCCTTACTACTTTTTTATCTTATTGTCTCGTACAATTATACCTTCTGCCTCTGTGATAGTCCAGAGATTTTTCTTGAAAGCCTTTTCAAAAAATAATATACTGTGAATGACTATACTAAACTCAAAGGATGCTTTTATGAAGAAAAACAAACAACTAACAATCGCTTTATCTGCTTTCGCACTGACTTCGCTTATTTTACTGATTGTATTTTATGTCAGCGGCGTATATCCTTTTGGTGACAGATCTCTACTTAAATGGGATATGGAATTACAATATGCAGATTTTTTCAGATGGTGGCATCGTGTTCTTCACGGACAGGCCAGTATGTTTTATTCCTTTTCGAAATCTCTCGGAGATAATACATTTGGTCTGACTGCTTATTATCTGTCCAGTCCATTTAATCTGCTGCTGTATTTTACTGACGATATTCCTTTTTTTATCACACTTGTCACATTATTAAAAATGGCATCAGCAGCTCTGACATGCTCCATATTCCTTTCCTGTTATCCATTCTCACTTGCATACGGATGGAACCTGATTCTTTCTGTTTCCTACGGGCTTATGGGATATAATCTGTGTCAGGCAAGTAATATCATGTGGCTGGATGGTGTTATCTGGCTTCCTGTTATTATGCTGGGAATCTGGAAACTGATTTCTTCCGGAAAGACTCTGCTGCTGTATTTTTCCGTGATTATTTCTATTATCAGTAACTGGTATACCGCCTACATGATCTGTCTGTTTTCGTTTTTCTTTTTTACATACGAGGTATTAAAGCAAAATGACTTTCATTTCCTGCAGACAATCAAACAACAATTCAGGCTCTTTATTCAATATTGCATCACCATGATCGCCGGGGTTCTGACAACCATGTTCTTTTTCTTTCCTGTCATTCGCAATTTATTACAGGGAAAGGGCGTTGATACTTCCGGAGGATGGATCATTGGATTTCATGCCGGTATCAGAGACATTCTGAAGGGCAGCTTTGTTCTGACTGTTCCATATACCGGTCAGGGGCTTACTTTTTTCTGTGGTTCAGTTGTTCTCTTATCCATGATTGGATACTTTCTTTTCAGCAAAAGAAAATATAAAGAGCGAATCTGGTCTCTGGGATATCTGATTTTTCTGATATTCTGTACAGTATTTATTCCTCTGGAAAACATATGGAACGGTTTTCGTAAAGTCGCTTCTTATTATTGCCGTTTTTCCTTTGTTGTCAGTTTTTTCATCATCTATCTGGCAGCTGTATTTTTATCTTCTTTTGTAATAAATCGCCGGAAATTAAACTGCGTTTTCGTTACCGGCTGTTGTATTTTTACCTGTGCCGAACTTTTTTATGGTTCTTACCAGACTTTTGCCGGAGGATATGGCGGCAGTGCTGCGGCCTTTAATCAATATGCATCCGAAGAACAGCGTGCTGTGACAGCAATTCAGGACAACGAAGCACAAACCTTTTACCGTACAGATCAGACTTCCAGCTGGCGTACAAACGCGCAGCACTTTTTTGGCAACTTTAATGAAGGTATGGCCTATGGTTTTATGCCTCTTTCTTCATACAGTTCCACATACAATCGCAGCATTATGTATTTTTATAACCGCTCCGGTTACAGCAGCTGCAATCGTCTGATCACATGGTGTGAGCCAATTCTCACATCTGATACGCTTCTTGGTATCAAATATGTTCTGGGTGATATAGCCGCTTTGGGCTATACACAGAATGATTCGGAAAACTACAATGGAAAATCCGTCTATACCAATCCATATGCGCTTGAACTTGGATACAGAGTTTCTGATTCTATACAGGATTCCATCAAAGCTGATAATACTTTTGAATATCAGAATGTGTTATTAAGCAGAATCGTCGGTCACGATGTACAATGCTATAAACCATGTTCTTCTGTAAAAGAAGCTAATGAATCCGGATATTCCTGGAAAGTATCTTCACCGCAGATGAATTCGATTATTTACGGATACTGTGCTCCTGCACAGGGGAATGACCTGGAGCTGTACATTGATGGTAATCTCCGCACTTATTATTCTCAGTGGTCATCCTACAAAACTTTTCAGGTTGGTACCAACGATGCTGCTGAACACACTGTAGAATTGAGAGGCACTGTCAATCGCGATAACATTGACGGCACTTTCTATTATCTTGATCTTGCAGAATTTCAGGATGTTATTGACGAGATTTCTCAGCATCAGGTACATACCACCGAATTAAAAGACGGGTATGTTAAATGCGAATATACTGCTGATGAAAGTGAACAGCTTCTTCTGACTGTACCATATGATTGTGGATGGCAGATTTATGTCAATGGTCAGAAAACAGATGCGCATAAGCTCCAGCATATTTTTACCGGAATTGATGTGTCAGCCGGTAAAAATGTTATTGAAATGAAATTCCGGCTTCCTGGTTATAAAAAAGGAATTCTTTTTTCCATATGTGGGATTTTGCTGTATAGTGTCAGTTTGATTTTCTTTAACAGGCTGAATCTTTACAGGAGATCAGAAAAAGAGTGATTCGATTTGAATCACTCTTTTTTACGTCTTACCAGTCTGTAGCTCGTATCCAGTTCTCATATTCTGCCATATGAATATTCGAGGCAACTGCGCCTTTCTGTGATGTATATAGTTTTAATGCTTCCAGTTTCTTTTCCAATGCAGCTTCCGGAACTTTTCTTAAAGAGTCTTCCATAATCGGCAGTCTTCTCGCTGAATACCAGTTTCCAAAATAATAAAGATTTGTTCCCCAATATGTTTTGTAAAATTCTTCCGTCACCAGTTTACTTGTCATCTTGTGATGAATATGCCCATATTCTCCATTTGGATTATGTGTGGCAACCATTCCCCAGTGTTTATATTTCAACACTGTATTCAGATCTTTTGCTATACTGGTGCATTCTGTTGTCCATGTTGATCTTTGTCCGTTTGCCAACAGATCTGGATATGATAAAATCATTCCCTCACAACCAAACTCTTTTATCACCTCATAAAACTCATTCTTCCGCACTTCATTATAACCGTTTGTCAGACATACAACAAACCAGCCGCCTTCTGTCAGATGTGCGCCACCCCACAGAGTCTCATCGTCCGGATGTGCAACCACCATAAGTTTCGTACAGTTGGACAGAGGAAGTTCATCCAGCATTTCTTTGGTGACCTGGCCTTCTGTTGTCTCAGAATCATATTTTGTCGCATTCTTTTCCAACTGACCTTTGTTGTTAAAGTACTGTCCGTTATACCAGCAGTTCTTCTTCATACGTCCGCTGGCATCCACATAATAAGTCTGTCCACCAGTCTGTATATATTTATTTGTGACCATTTTGCCATCTGTGCCAAAATAATACTTATTGCTGCCAACAGTTGCCCATCCTGTCACAAACTGGCCTTTATTCAAATAGTACGTGTTATTTTTCCATTTATGAACGCCGCTTTTTCTGGAAAGCACTCCGTTATTTTCAAACCAGTACCATTTGCCTTTTATTTTTACCAGTCCGGTTGCCAGGCTTCCGTTTTTATTGATATAAACCTGTGTTTTTCCATATTTGTAAAGGCCTTTTTTCTTTACAAGTCTGCCATCTTTGCCAAAGATATAAAGTTTGTTATTGACTGCTTTCTTTCCTGTATAGGCACGTGCAGTCTTCCTGTCAAAATAATATCTGTCCTTCTTGTACTTCACCCAGCCGGTTTTGCGGACACCCTTCTTATCGAAGTAGTAATAATACTTTTTTATTTTTTTTACTTCATCCTTTACATAGGTATTGTTTACTTTATACTTATAAGTCGTTCCCTTGCGAACCCAGCCGGTCTTTCCGGCAGCCTGTACAGACAGTGCTGACACTGCAAGTAATACACAGATGATCAATGTTACAAACAGACTTTTTTTCATTTTACTTTTCACTTTATTCACTCTTTCAAATTTCAGATCTCATACCATTTAATTTCGTTTGCTTCCATATGCAGGTTGAAGCTGCTGCCGTCCCCACGGTAAACGGTCGTATCCTGTGGCTCATAGGTGTTATTTACAACACAGTATTTGCCGTTCTTTACATATGCGTGTACTTCTACATTGTAGTTGCTGGAATACCAGCAGTTCAGTTTTTCTTCTGCTGACGCAGACCAGAGTACTGCCCTGTACAGAATACGACTGTTTTTGAAGCTATACGGAAGACCGCTGATATAAACGCCACGGCCTCTGCCGAAGTGACGGACTGCCACCTGCACTTCCTGGTCATTCTGGATCAGGATCTCCGTTCCATCAAGTGCATAGATATTTTTCTTGCCTTCACCAAAATCAACTTCTCCTTCTGCATCTGCCAGGATAAAGTGGTCTCTGTGTTCTTCCCAGTTATACTTGTCTTTGTTCAGGTTGAATCCATTCTCTTCTTCTACCCCAAGGACATCATCCAGCTGAAAATAGTGTCCCTGCCACTGATGCGCTGCCGGTTCTCCTACTCCGATAAATCCACCGCCGTTGTATACAAATTCCTTCACCGCAGTAATGACAGTCTCATCGATCCAGTTCTCACCACCACTCTGTGCCGTATCAGCATCGCCGACATTGATCACAACGTCAAACTGTTTCAGCAACTGCGGATTTTCTCTGATATCATCAAAACTGATAAACGACACATCGAATGGAGCCCCGCTGAGTGCCTCGATGATTCCGAAGTAAGAATAATTTTGTTTATAATAAATTGCATGATGTACCATATGATTGCCCCAGGCTCTCATTTTGCCCCAGCAGTTCAGAACGGCAACTTTTTCCACACAATACGGAGTGGTTCCCTGGATATTCTCATACAGTGTACGGAATTCTTCGCAAACGGATTTGATATATTCTACAAAATCAGGGAACTGAAGTGCAAGTTTCAGATATCCCCCATAACCAATTCTCTGAATCGGGCTGCGCAGGATTGCTCTTCTTGCTGTTACCCAGTTGATCTTTGCTTCTTTGACCGGATCACCACCCTCATGGAATGTATCCGGAAAGAAATATGGCAAAAATCTTCCTTCGGTATATTTTACATGCTTGATGTCACTGAAGAGTCGTAAAGTTGCTCCATTTCCCACACTTCCAACCACTGCATCCAGACCGATGGTTGCAAATTCATCCATAAATGGTTCCATGCCGATCCAGTGATCTCCCATGAACATCATTGCCTCACGACCGTATTCATGCACAATATCTACCATTTCTTTGGCCAGTTTGGCTACTTCACGGCGCTGGAACGCCTGGAAATCTTTGAATTCTTTTGATGGAATACGATAAGTATTGTTCATATATCCCTGGTCAATAATAAACTCCGGACGGAACTTGTATCCCACTTCTTTTTCAAACTGTTCCAGAATATATGGACTTACTGATGCAGAATAGCCAAACCAGTCCACATATTTTTCTCTGGCCATTTCATCAAAGATCAGCGTAAACTGATGGAAAAATGTCGTAAAACGAACCACATTCACATATTCATGACTCTCCAGATAACGTCGAAGTCGCTCCAGAGAATGAGCTCTTGTAGCCGGCTGCCGGACATCAAATGTAATCTGTGGTTCCACATCTTTCCAGTCATTCACAACCGCATTGTACATGTGAACCGGATCCCACATAATGTAAGCCAGAAAACTCACTGTATATTCATGGAATTTCTTCGCAGGTTCAATCACTACATTACCAGATGCTTCATCATATGACCAGTCAGCAGTTTCTACTGTCTCACCAGTTGTCCGGTCAATGACCTCCCACCATCTTTTCATATCATCCCGTGTATTCACCGCAAGCATATCCGGATACAGATGATCCATCAGATGGATCTCCAGTCTTTCCGCAACAGCTGTATGGAAAGAAGTCATAATATACATCTGCTGGATTTCTTCCGGATGCGCCTTCGCCCATGCATTGTCTTTTCTTGTCGTATAATAGGTCGCGTAGATCTTGGCACCGGTGTTCTTCAGTTCCTGCGGAAACTCTGTTCCATCACAATCGCGAATAGCATCTGCCCCCCATTCTTTCATAATATCCAAGGTCTCTTTGATCACGTCGAGATCTGTCGGAATCGTCACACGCCCTCTGTTGTTATCCATTATTTTTCTCCCCCGATGTTTATAATATTTTATCTTTACTATAAAATTTCATATTTATAGCATACTTTGTTTACTATTTAATTGCAATCATTTTCCATGATATTTTTTCAATCCTCTGTCGAATAGCTGCCCCAAATATTAATTTTCTGTCACAAACCCATAATTTTTACACCGGACAGCAATTTTGTGATAGGATAATTTTATCATGAAATGAAGGAGAAGATTGTGTTGAAACCAACAAATACCGATTACCTTTTTAAATTTTCCATTGTAACAGCCGTTTATAATGTAGAGCCCTACCTTTCCGAGGCAATTGACAGTATCCTTTCACAGGATATAGGTTTTATCGAATCCATAGAGCTTATTCTTGTCGATGACGGATCCACCGATGCTTCCGGAGCTATCTGTGATGAATATCAGCATAAATATCCGGAAAACATCGTCGTAATACACAAACCCAACGGTGGCGTTGCCAGCGCACGAAATGCAGGTATCGCTGTGGCCCGTGGAAGATACGTTAATTTCATGGATTCTGACGATAAACTGACTCCTGATACACTTTCTTCCGTCTATGACTTTTTTATTGAGCATGATAAAGAGGTGGATCTTGTTTCTGTTCCTATTTTTTACTTCGAACAAAAAAACGAACCACATCGCCTGAATTACAAATATGCTTCCGACAAAGCGCAGGTCATTGATCTGACCACGCATTATTCTTATGTACAGATGTCATCAGCATCTGCTTTTTTCAAAAGAGAAGCTCTGAACGATCATACATTCGATACCTCTCTTCGTTATGCAGAAGATTCCAAGGCGATCATGGAACTACTTTTAGAGAATCCCCAATATGGCATTGTCCCACAGGGGCGCTACCTGTATCGTGCCCGTACATCCATGAATTCTGCCCTGAACGGTTCCAAATCGCACAGAGAATGGTACATTGACTGCCTCAAGAACTACATATTCTGGGCATTGGATGAGGCGAAATCCCGTTTCGGAGCCATTCCGGATTATGTACAGTACAATGTCATGTACGATCTGCAGGGACGCTTCAAAGTTGATGAAATTCCAGAAACCGTACTGACGCCTCATGAAAAAACTATTTTTTTGAAAATGCTGTTCGATGCTGTTTTTCAGATTGACGACCACATCATCCTTGAGCAGAAAAATCTATCCATGGAACTGAAGGACTATATCATGAGCATAAAAAAAGCACCGGATTCCGGAACTTTGCAGTTTGACGACAAGAGCGAAGATGCCTGGTTTCAATATCCCGATCTGAGTACCGGTCACGCTTCATCTTATCAGCTTCGTCTGACTTCCATGGAACTTATGAAACATGATATCCTGCTGGAGGGTGCAGCTAAGATCTATCTGCGTTTTCCATATCCAGCCAATCTGTTTCTTCGAATCACAACCGGTCATGCTACACATATGGTAAAATGCTGTTTCCGCGAAGATCCGGAACACGTTTTTCGTTTTAATGGACAGAAACTTGCTGTATTCCTGAAATTTACAGCAGTCATTCCATACGAAATGTTTTCTGGTATTACACATATCGAATTTTGCTGGGATTGCGATGGGCATACGATCTGTTATCACAGTTTACACCGTATGTCGGAATTTCCTCTTGCATATGGACAGCAAAAGCTTCTTCTGAACAAAAAATCCTATTATGCTACACTTTCTTCGCAGATGCTTACATTTGAAAAAGCCACTCCTGTATCAAAACTGAAAAATCATACACTTTCTGTGCTTCGAAGGGTTCGGAAGATTTGTTATTTAAAATAACATTCAAAATATTTTTCTTATTTTCCTGTTTTCTTTGTATTGCAATCTTTTTGCCAATATGGTAGCATTCAATTAAACAGAATTAATTTATATGCTATATGTTGTTATTTAAAATAACATTTTATGAAAGGTAAAAAGATTCTCAATGAAAAAATTATCTATGACACGACTTGCCGAACTTGTTTCCGGCAAGCGAAAAGAAAAATCCATGACTCAACAGGAGCTGGCTGATGCTACCGGCATCAATCGTTCTCTGTTATCCCGTCTGGAGAAAAAAGATTTTATTCCATCAATTCCACAACTGGAAAGTCTTGGAGAATGCCTTGGATTTGATCCGGATGAAGCATTTACTGAACAGTCCGCTTCCCGGTTGCCATCTCCTTCTCCTTTGAACATTGCTGTCGCAGGCACAGGTTATGTCGGTCTTTCCATTGCAACATTACTTGCACAGCACAATCATGTTACTGCTGTTGACATCATTCCTGAGAAAGTTGATCTGATCAACAAACGCAAATCTCCGATTCAGGACGAATATATCGAAAAATATCTTGCAGAAAAAGAGCTTGACCTGACAGCTACACTGGATGGCGAAGCTGCTTACACAAATGCTGACTATATAGTCATTGCGGCACCGACAAACTACGACAGTCAGAAAAACTATTTTGATACATCTGCCGTTGAAGCTGTGATCGAACTTGTCCTCAAAGTAAATCCACATGCGATCATGGTCATCAAATCCACGATTCCGGTCGGCTATACAGAATCTGTCAGAAAGAAATACAATACAGCAAATATCATTTTCAGTCCGGAATTTCTTCGTGAATCCAAAGCACTGTACGATAACCTGTATCCAAGCCGCATTATCGTTGCTACAGATCCGGATGATCCGAAACTGGTACAGGCGTCCCACAATTTTGCAGCTCTTCTCCAGGAAGGTGCTCTGAAAGAAAACATTGATACATTATTTATGGGATTTACTGAAGCAGAGGCTGTAAAACTGTTTGCAAACACCTACCTTGCACTTCGTGTTTCCTACTTTAACGAGCTGGATACTTACGCTGAAATGAAAGGTCTGAATACGCAGAACATTATTCAGGGTGTCTGCCTGGATCCTCGTATTGGAACACATTACAACAATCCTTCCTTCGGTTACGGTGGATACTGTCTTCCAAAAGATACCAAGCAGCTTCTCGCCAACTATAACGATGTTCCACAGAATATGATGAGTGCGATCGTTGAAAGTAATCGTACGCGTAAAGATTTCATTGCAGACCGTGTATTACAGAAAGCCGGTTATTACGGTTATGATGAAGAAAATACTTACAATTCTTCCATGGAAAAATCAGTCACTGTAGGTGTTTATCGTCTGACTATGAAAGCCAACTCTGACAACTTCCGTCAGTCTTCTATTCAGGGAGTCATGAAGCGAATCAAAGCCAAGGGTGCTTCCGTGATCATCTATGAACCAACCCTGAAGGACGGATCTACCTTCTTTGGAAGCAAAGTTGTCAATGATCTTGATAAATTTAAAAATCTGAGCGACTGTATCATCGCAAACCGTTACAGTCAGATCCTGGATGATGTAAAAGATAAAGTATATACTCGAGATCTTTTCCAGAGAGATTAGAGATAAAAAAATCCCTTCCACTTACGTGGAGGGGATTTTTTGCTATAAACGTTTAATATTCTATACAAATATTAGAACTTTCCTGCATCTGCAGCTTCCTGTACCGCTACTGCTACAGCTACTGTCATACCAACCATCGGGTTGTTTCCTGCGCCGATCAGACCCATCATTTCTACGTGAGCCGGTACGGAAGAGGATCCTGCGAACTGAGCGTCAGAATGCATACGTCCAAGTGTATCTGTCATACCGT
>OLSX01004000.1_pt1 | contig 11347 bp, 13 predicted proteins | sample 1673141 | NCBI WGS metagenome assembly OLSX01 (sample SAMEA3136759, study PRJEB25190) | human gut metagenome | biome: human gut; feature: human-associated habitat; material: faeces | place: Austria | collected 2013
ACAGCACAGGTAAGGCGTATTTCAGGGATGTCCTCATCGGCTCCGGCTATGTGCTGTCAGAGGTAGATACAGCCATCCGTTATGTGGTGCCTGATAATCAGGAGGCGGCCGTTGAGTGGAATAAAGTGACGGAAAAGGGCTTTTATAATGCCTTGAAGAAATTTCAGGTGACCGTCACCAAATCCGACGCCGAAACCGGCACAGCACAGGGCGACGCCTCTTTAAGCGGTGCGGTATATGGTATTTACAAGGGCGACCAGCTCATTGACACCTATACCACCGATGCCAACGGGCAGTTTACCACAGATTTCTATATCTGTGATTACGACTGGACAATCCGTGAAATCTCACCGAGCGAGGGCTATCTGTTAAACGATACCATATATCCGGTGGGAGCAGAGCCGGAGCTTTATACAGTTGAATATAACGCTACCGCAAACGATGTTCTGGAAACTGTACAAAAAGGCAAGATTGCTGTCATCAAGCACTGCGATGATGGAGAGACGCAGATTGAAACACCTGAAACAGGTGCGGAATTTGAGGTGTTCCTGAAATCTTCCGGCAGCTATGAAGCCGCAAAGGAATCCGAGCGTGATTACCTTGTGTGCGATGAAAATGGGTTTGCAGAAACGAAAGAGCTGCCGTATGGAATTTACACTGTGAGACAGATAAAAGGCTGGGACGGCAAAGAGCTGATGGATGCCTTTGATGTGTTTGTAAACAAGGACGGCGAGGTGTATCGCTATCTCATCAACAATGCACCGTTCAAGAGCTATATTAAAATTATCAAGACCGATGCGGAAACAGGAAATACCATTCCTTATGCGGGAGCAGCCTTCCAGATTTACAATCCCGAAGGTGAGCTGGTGACGATGAAGTTCACCTACCCCGAAGTGACCGTGATTGATACCTTCTATACCACGGCGGACGGCACGCTGATCACTCCCGAACCGCTGGATTTCGGATACGGATATTCACTGGTAGAGGTATCTGCACCGTATGGATACACCATTGACCGCACGCCGGTATATTTTGATGTGATTGAGGATAACTCAGCAGAAGAAAGCGCTGTTACAATTATCAAAGTAGAGCGTCCGAATATGCCGCAGAAAGGTACAATTACCGTCAGCAAGACCGGCGAAATTTTCGACTCTGTGGCAGGCGATAAAGGTTTTTATCATCCGATTTATGCGGTCGGCGGGCTTGCGGGAGCCGTCTATGAGATCACGGCCGCCGAGGATGTAGTTACGCTGGACGGCACGCTCCGATACAGCAAAGGCGAAGTTGTCGCAACGATTGAAACCGACAGCACAGGAACAGCAACCAGCGAGCCGCTGTATCTTGGAAAATTCGAAGTTCGGGAAATAAAAGCGCCTTATGGAATGGTCATCAGCAATGAGGTGCATCCGGTAGAACTGACCTACGCAGGACAGGAAGTGGAAATTACCGAGACGGCGACAAGTTTCTATAACGAGCGCCAGCGTGTACAGATTGACCTCTCCAAAGTGATGGCGCAGGATGAAAGATTTAGTATCGGTATGAATGGCGAAATCCTCTCGGTACAGTTTGGACTGTTCGCTGCTGAGGATCTGACCTCTGCGGATGGCTCGGTCATTCCTGCAGACGGGCTTATGGAGATCGTATCCTGCGATGAAAACGGCAAGGCGGTCTTTGCCACAGATGTTCCCGTGGGCGCCAAGCTGTATGTTAAAGAAATTGCAACCAATGAGCAGTATATCCTCTCAGATGAAAAGTACCCTGTAGACTTTGCGTATGCCGGACAGGATACGGTAACCGTCAGCATTACGGTAAATAACGGTGAAGCGATACCCAACGATATCATTTACGGCAATATCAAGGGTTTGAAGATTGACCGTGAAACCGAGGAAACCATTGCGGGTGCGCTGTTTGGTCTGTTCCGTGCGGATGAAACCGAATTTACGGCAGAAAAAGCAATCCTCACAGCCGAATCCGGCGAGGACGGTATCTTTACTTTTGAGAATGTCCCCTACGGAAATTGGATCGTCAAGGAACTGCAGCCTGCGGAATCCTTCCTCCCTAACGAGGAAATCTACCCTGTGACCGTATCTGAGCATGAGCAGCTCATCGAAATTACCATAGTCAACGACCGTATCCCCGAAATCGGAACGACGGCAGCCGTGGACGGAGAAAAGGAAATCTTTGCAACAGAAGTGTTCGTCCTCACTGATATTGTGGCGTATCAGCACCTGATCCCCGGAAAGGAATATGTGCTGAAGGGCATCCTCATGGACAAGACCACAGGAAAGCCCCTGCTGATCGACGGCAAAGAAATCCATGCAGAAACTGTGTTTACACCTGAAACTCCGGCAGGAGAAACAACCGTCGAATTCACCTTCGATTCCAAGTATATCAAAGTCGACACCGATATCGTAGTGTTCGAGAGCCTGTATAAAGACGGCAAAGAGCTTGCCGTTCATACGGACATCGACGATGAAGGACAGACCGTGAAGGTTAAAGTCCCGGAAATCGGAACAAAGGCGAGCGTTGACGGCAAAAAGGAAGTCACCGCTAAAGGCACGATTACCATTGAGGATATCGTATCCTACGAGAACCTGACTCCCGGAAAAGAATATACCGTAAAAGGCACTCTGATGGATAAATCCACAGGCAAACCGTTTACAGTAGACGGAAAGGAAATCAGCAGCTCTTACACCTTTAAGCCGGAAACGGCAGACGGCGAAGTAAGGATGACCTTTACTTTTGACGTCGGTACGATTACAAAGGCAACTGAAATCGTTGTGTTTGAATCTGTCTACCGTGACGGTGTGGAAGTAGCCGTTCATGCGGACATCAATGACGAAGGTCAGAGTGTAAAGCTTGTTCCGCCAACACCCGATGTTCCGCAGACCGGTGATGACACGAATCTTGGCTTCTGGATCGGTCTCGGTGCAATAGCCCTTGGCGGCCTGATTTCCTGCGGGATTATGGTGATCAAGCGCAAAAAGGACGATGATGACGAATGATGAAAAAGGTGTATATCTGTTCTCCCCTCGGCGGCAATGTCAGCGAGAATCTTGAACGGGCAAAGAGATACACCAAATATGCGCTGCTGTGCGGCACGGCTCCGGTCGTGCCGCATTTCTATGCGCTGTGTCTCGATGACAGCAAGCCGAAAGAGCGTGAAGTCGGGATGACGGCAGGGCTTTCCCTGCTTTGGTTTTGTGATGAAATGTGGATATTCGGGGATGAGATTACCAAAGGCATGGCGGCAGAAATTCAGTTCTGCAGAAACCTGAATGTGAAAACCCGAAAAATCCGGGAACAAGAAATCAGCAAATTGATTGGAGGAAATTGCTTATGAAAAAGAAAACAATGAAAACGCTGCTCTGTGTCCTGATGATGGCGGTGATGGTGACCATGACCTCCGTAACCGCCTTTGCCGCAGGCGATGTGGCAACCGCCATTGAAAACACATGGACGGCGGCACAGACACAGATCAAGTCAGTTGTCAACAATGTGGTGTTTCCCGTAATCGATATGATCCTCGCTATCCTCTTCTTTGTGAAGCTGGGGACGGCGTATTTTGATTACAGAAAGCACGGCCAGTTTGAATTTACAGCTCCGGCGATTCTGTTCGCCTGCCTGATCTTTACACTGACGGCTCCGCTGTATATCTGGACAATTTTATAAGGAGGGATTATATGGGCGCTTGGGGAATTACCGCATTTGAATCAGATGCAGGACTTGATGTTATTGGGGAGATACGAAACAGACTTCCAAAGGACGGCAGGCTGACACTTAAAAGTCTTTTAGAATTTATTCAAAACAGCGAATGGAGTGAATTTGACGATCCTCAGCTCGGAAACTCCCATACAAGTCCACTGGCCGTAGCGGAACTTATTTTTAAGATACAGGATAACGATTATTCCGCAGTTGATTATGAGGAAGAATGGGCGAAAGAAGAACCCAAATTCCAAGAATTATCGTCTTTTACTGCAGATAAGGAATCGCTCTTATGGTTGAAAAATTACCTCAAGGAAAACCTTGCGGCGGCAAGAAACAACGCCGTCAATTCCACAGATCCGGCTGATCCTTATAACGGTTGGTTTGAAAAGAAAGACTGGCAAGAATGGCAGCGGCACATGGAAACAATGATTGAACGCATGGGTGAACTGCACGAAAGGTCAGGGGATGAAGTTGAACTGCTTTCTGTGGAGCAGACACAAGAGGACGCCCAGATTCTGTCGATGTAGCGGAGGAATAGCATGGAGGTGATGACTTATTTTTGATTGGTTAGGAGATATATTCTCCGGCATAGGTGACGCCATCGGCGGCGTGTTCGATTTTCTCGGAGAACAAATATCCAATGTGATTTGGAACACGATGCTGAAATGGTTTTATGAAACCGTCTATAATGCAGTTGCCGATTTCTTTACCATGATGGGAAACATGGGCGCGGATATTTTTGCCCTTGATTGGGTACAGGCGACCATTAAGCTGTTTACCCTGTTCGGCTGGACGCTCTTTATTGCTGGTGTGGCGGTTGCTGTTTTTGATACGGCAATTGAATATCAAAACGGCAGGGCGACCATAAAGACCACGGCAATCAATGTCCTGAAGGGCTTTTTTGCATGTTCGTTAATCGGCATTGTGCCAGTGGAACTGTATAAATTCTGTATTTCCCTGCAAAACACCTTTTCCCACGATTTGTCGGCAATCTTCGCCGGACAGCAGTCTATTGATTTATCGGGGCAAAGCACTTCTGTGCTTGAAGGCAGTTTCGCCGTGGCAACGCAGCTCAGCTTTAATCTGTTTAATCTGTTGGCAATGATAGCCTTCGCTTACTGCGTAATCAAGATATTTTTTCAGAACATCAAGCGAGGCGGTATCTTGTTAGTGCAGATGGCAGTAGGCGAACTGTATATGTTCAGTGTGCCGAGGGGCTATACGGATGGATTCAACCAGTGGATGAAGCAGGTAGCGGCAATCTGTCTGACTGCGTTTATGCAGACAACGCTGTTGTTCCTGGGACTGTTGACCTTCCCCGGCAATATGCTCTTAGGGTTGGGCATTATGTTGGCGGCGAACGAAGTGCCGCGGATCGCCCAGCAGTTCGGTCTCGACAGCTCGGTGCGAGTCAACATGATGAGCGTTGTACACGCAACGACCACGGCGGTCAATCTAACACGCTCTGTGGCAAGAGCTGCAAAGTAGAGGTGATAACGGAATGAAAGAAAACAAGGAATTAGAACGCAGCGATATTGCTATTGACCGTGAAATGGAAGTGGATTGTGATATCGGCCGGGAAATTACAGCGTATATCGAAACATGGTTTGATGTAGATAAAAAGTTCGGTATCCACACTGCAGAGGATGACAGCGCTTGGCTGAATATGTACGGCAAATACAATCCCTTCGAAGATACGCTCCGCATTGAATGTGAAATCAGCCGCGATAACGGCAGTGAATGTTTCGACTATGAGCCGACTCCTTCCGAGGCGCAGTTCATGAAAGACATGATTGCGGAGAAAATCCGTGAGGTATATCATCAGACGCCACAGGAATTCTGTGAGGAATTTTACGGGACTGACGATTTATACGGCGAACACACAGAGAGCAATGAAAACATGACTATGGGAGGGATACAATGACAAGTTATCTGTATCCGCAGAACCTGAAAGCCACAGCCAATCTGTGGCTGTGGGGACTGCGGGATTTTTCGATTTTATGTATAGCCGCACTGCTTTCGGTGGTGGCGTTGGTGCAGCTCCATATATTTTTTCCGGCTGCGATTACCTTGGGCTATGGCTTTCTGACAATCCGAATGGATGAAACGACCGTACTTGATTTTATCCGATACGCCGTGCGGTATTTTATCAGCACACAGCAATATTACGAATGGAGGTGACGCTCGTGGCAAAGAAAAAAGAAACACAGCAGAAAAAGAAAAAAGGACGCTCCACGCAAGAGTTGGTCGGCATCAATACCTTTACAAAATACGGCCTTGAAACAACGAAAGGCGAATTGCTCTTTTACCTTGTATCGCCCACCAATATCTCGGTACTGTCCTATGTGAATATCGAGATCAAAATCCGTCATCTGATGATGGTGCTGTCCGCTATCCCAGATATTGAGATCACCTGCACCGACTCCTCCGAATGCTTTGACGATAACAAGGCATATCTGCACGATAGACTCTCGGAGGAACAGAATTCGAAGGTGCGAAAAATTATAAAAAAGGACATTGACTTTCTCGACCACATCCAAATGGAGATGGCGACGGCGAGGCAGTTTTTGTTTATTGCAAGGCTGAAAAATACGAAAGATAAACAGACCTTCGATACCGCCAACCGCATTGAGAAGGTCATCTCCGAGCAGGGCTTTGAGGTGCAGCGGATGAAGAAAGCGGATATCAAACGCTTCCTGGCATTGTACTTTGAAGCCAGCATGAATGGAGAGCAGATGCCGGATGTGGATGGCGAACAATTTTACGAGGTAGAAAATGACGAAAACTCGGAAGATTAGCCTGGCGGCTGTTTCTGTTCTGCTGTCGGCGCTTCTCGCCGTATCCGTGGTGATGACTTTCCGAGAGCTGTCCGCCCGGCAGAAAGAAAAAGAGGATTTCGAGGAACTTGCAGAGATGGTACAGATTATTCCATCCCAACCGATACAACCCGAAGAAACACCGGCGCTGATCGATGACGAGCCGGAAGAAACTCTGCGGGATTTATCGGGGCTGTTTGCAGAGAACGATGAATGTATCGGCTGGCTGTGTATTCCGAATACGACGGTCAACTATCCTGTCATGTATACGCCGAATGCGCCGCAGAAATATCTGCGGCGCAATTTTTACGGCGAATACAGCCAAAGCGGCGTCCCGTTTCTGGATTATCGGTGCAGCCCTGACAGCGGGGATTTACTGATTTACGGCCATAACATGAAAAACGGCACGATGTTCTCCGACCTGAAAAAGTATCTGGATGCGGATTTCTTGAGCAGCCATCAAACCATTGAACTGCAGATCGCAAACAGCTTGTACCGCTATACTGTTACCGAAATAAAAGTGACCGATACCTCGGACAAATGGTATGAGGATATCGGAAAAAATCTGTTCGAGAACAGGCGCTTTCTTGTCCTCTCCACCTGTTACGGCGGCGGGAATGGCAGGCTGCTTATTATTGCAGTGAAAGACAATTAAACAACATCAATATATCAGTCGTTTTGCAGACAGCGGGACGGCTGATTTTTTATGCCCTCCTGTTTGCAAAGCGGCAGTCAGGAGGTAATTCATGTTCAAACGAAAACCAAAGGTGCTGACGCCTGCGGAAATGGAAGTGATCCGCACAAAGGATTTCTTCGACTGCATTCTCCCCGGCACGGTAAAATTCCTCTCCGACCACTATATTGTCGGGGACAGCTATCGTTCGGTGTGGGCAGTCAGGGAGTATCCGCCTTCTACTGAAGAACAGGCGATCCTCTCCCAGCTTGCCGACCGAAGCGGCGTGACGCTCCGCATTTACCACAGGCTGGTGGAGAGTATGGAGCAGCGGAAAATCATTCAGAACGCCACCCGTAAAAATAAGCTGATGTCCGGCGGGAACGATGTGAACGAAACCATCGAAGCAGAGGGCAATCTGCAGGATGTGATTGAGCTGCTGGCAAATCTCCGAAAGAACAAAGAGCCGCTTCTGCATTGTTCTGTGTTCATCGAACTGAAAGCAAAAAATATGGATGCGCTGAAAGAACTGCAAAGTGAAATCGCAATGGAATTGACACGCTCCAAGATATCGGTAGATCGTTTGACCTTACGGCAGAAAGAAGGATTTTTGTCTGTTCTGCCTGTGGGCAGCAATCAGTTCGGGGCGCAGTATGAGCGAGTCCTGCCCGCAAGCTCCGTGGCAAATCTGTATCCCTTTAACTTCTCCGGCAAAACCGATCCGAGAGGCATCTATATCGGCCGGGATAAGTTCGGCACAAACATCCTTGTGGACTTCGACCGCAGAGCCGAGGATAAAACCACAAGCAATATCCTCATTCTCGGAAACAGCGGTCAGGGAAAAAGCTATCTGCTGAAATTGATTCTGACCAACCTCCGTGAATCGGGTAAGCGAATCATATGCCTTGATCCCGAATCGGAATATGAGGAAATCTGTTTGGCTCTTGGCGGCTGCTATATCGATTTCCTGTCCGGCGAATACACCATCAATCCGCTGGAACCCAAAGCCTGGAATGACAGTACGGACGATGTCGATCCCGACGCACCCGCAGCATTCAAAAAGGTGACAAGGCTCAGTCAGCACATCGCTTTCCTAAAAGACTTCTTCCGTAGCTACAAGGATTTTTCCGATGCGCAGATTGATACCATTGAAATCCTTCTATCGAAGCTGTATGCCCGCTTCGGCATTACCGACAGCACCGACTACGGCGTAAAGAAACCGTCCGAGTTTCCCATCATGGAGGACTTTTACAATCTGTGCGAGGAAGAATTCTACAGCTACGATAAAAGCAGAAAATACCTTTATACAGAAGAAACCTTGCAGGAAGTGTGTCTCGGCATACACTCCATGTGCGTGGGTGCGGAAAGCAAATACTTTAACGGCCACACCAATATCACGGACGATGCTTTTCTTGTGTTCGGCGTGAAGGGCTTAATGGATACCAATAAGCGGCTCAAAGATGCCATGCTGTTTAACATTCTTTCCTTCATGAGCAATCAGTTGCTCGGCATGGGCAACACAGCGGCATCGATAGACGAGTTGTATCTCTTCCTCACAAACATGACGGCAATTGAATATATCCGCAACGCTATGAAGCGTGTGCGTAAAAAGGAATCCTCGATCATTCTGGCAAGTCAGAACATCGAGGACTTTTTGATTCCGTCTATTCGTGAGTTTACAAAGCCGCTGTTTTCCATTCCGACGCATCAGTTCTTGTTCAACGCCGGACAGATCAACCCGAAGGAGTATATGGACGCCTTACAGGTTGAGCCGAGTGAGTTTGAGCTGATCAAATATCCCGAACGAGGCACCTGCCTCTACCGCTGCGGCAACGAGAGGTATCTGCTTCAAGTTATCGCTCCCGATTACAAAGCGGCGCTGTTCGGAAAGGCTGGCGGACGATGAGTGCGACAGTAGCGGCGGCTCTGAAAAAAATTGCCGTCGCTCTGCTTACCAATCCGAAGGTCTTAAAAACCATCGGCGGGATCGTGCTGGGAATTATTATCATAATCATCATGCCCATCGTGGCGATTGTCTCCATCTTCAACGGCAGCATTGAGATTGACACCGACCGTCTTCAGACGATGGTGGTGGAAAACCTCTCCGCCGAAGAACAGGCGAAGCTGCAATTTGTCGAGGATACCATGTACGGCATTGAAGATGCGATGACGGAAGCCGGTCATTCCGCACAGAGAGTAAAGGAAGCGCAAGTGCTTTATGTTCTTGTGCTATCCGATAAGGCTCACGAATCGGATTTTATATCCAAGCTCGTGGGCTGTTTTACCGAAGATCAGACGGACGCGCAGCTCATCGCTGCTGTCAACGCCGCCTTCAGCACGGAACTTACCGCCGAAGATTTCACTAAGCTGATGAACAGCATCAACCAAAAGCTTGTGGAGGTAGCAAGGTCACAGCTCGGCAATGTCGGCGGAGAGCCGTATTGGAGCTGGTACGGATTTGAAACAAGAGTGGAATGGTGCGCCTGTTTCGTGAGCTGGTGCGCCAACGAATGCGGTTATATCGACAGAGAGGTCATTCCGAAATTTGCGGGCTGTGTCTGGGGCGTTGAATGGTTCAAAGAACGAGATCAGTGGCAGGACGGAAACTATGAGCCTCGTCCCGGCGATATTATCTTTTTTGATTGGGACAACCGTGGTTCGTCCGGACCGCAGGACGGATTATCCGACCATGTGGGTATTGTAGAACGGGTGGAAAACGGAACGGTGCATACCATTGAAGGTAACTCCAGCGATGAATGCTGTGCAAGGAGTTATCCCGTTGGACATTATGAGATTCTCGGCTACGGAATACCCATGCAGTAAATTTTACAGGAGGAATCAAAATGTCACAGACAAAAATGAGTGCCAGAACAAGGCTGAAACAAAAAGTGGCGGACAACTATGCTTCGTTCCGGGAACGCTGGTTGAAGCTGTCGCCTGCGGAGCTGATTGACCGATGCGAGGAACTCGAAGCGGTTACCCGTATGGCAGAAAAACTGCCCTCTGCCGTATCGGAAGAAGATGCGGAATACTTGCTCCAATTTAAAAGCCCGCTGGAGGTGGTAGGCGATGAATGAGTTAGCCGCAACGGAATCGACTCGCTTATCGTGGACGATGAAATGAGCCATCTGCTGTGGGCGCTGCGGGATCGCGGAGATGCGGAACAATGTTATGAGATGGAGCCGGAGTTCTCGAACGAAAACGAGACACCCACATTATCCATGTAGGAGGTGAACACAATGAGATATCGTGGCTTTGAAATTACCGCCTGCGATGACAGCGGAATAGAAAGGTATAACAGCGCCGAAAATCGTGATGAAATCTGTGAAGGGTATTTTTGCGAGGTCTATCCGTCAGGCGATGAACAGTACGCCGAACAGCTCGACGCCTTCTGCCTTGCGGAAGGATACGAAATCCCCGACACATCAGACGAGGCGCTTAATGCCGGGATCAGGAAATATGTAGATGATAACTACTATTTACTGCAGGAAGCAAAAAATGAAGTGAAACAAAAACGCTCAGAAGAATTGGTCGGCAGGTTTGTGTGCTGGCTGGGCGAAAGTGAAAGCGGTGCCGAACTGTATGATACGCTCTCCCAAAACATCGGTATGACCGATGATGAAATCCGTGCGGCCGGGTTTCGCTCTCTCGTCCCGTTTTTTGATCGGGAGCAGTATGCACAGACCATTGCGGACTGGCTGATTGAGGACGGAACGCAGAACACGCTTTCCGGCAGTTGGAGCGTCCACTATGGAAATATCGAAAATCGGTTCGGTGTGAATCTGCAAACAGATGAAGAACTGCGGAATATGGTCAGCCATCATTTATACGACAGCTCGGATGTCGTTGTGGATTTCTGCATGGATACCGATAAGGTGGATTTGGATTTTTTCCTTGCCTATTGTCCGTATGCCAATCAGGACGAGGAGGAAAACGAAGACATGGAACAGACCATGAGTTAGGAGTGAAAAAGAATGCACATTACAACGGAAGACAGAAAAGAATATCTTATCACAGAGGTGCTGCAACTTGACGGCAGCGCCTACGAAAACTACCGCAACAGGATTCGGAATCTGCCTGATTCATTGAAAGCTGATGGACCATAGTCAATAATCTGGACACAAAAAGGCGAAAAGAATTAAGAAGAAAG
>OLSX01004001.1_pt1 | contig 11346 bp, 9 predicted proteins | sample 1673141 | NCBI WGS metagenome assembly OLSX01 (sample SAMEA3136759, study PRJEB25190) | human gut metagenome | biome: human gut; feature: human-associated habitat; material: faeces | place: Austria | collected 2013
CCCAGATACGCTGCTCGGCATTGTCGCGGATCGAGCAGGTGTTGATCAGGATGACGTCCGCCTCCCGGGGATCGTCGGTGTAGCGCCACCCTTCGTTCTGCATGATCGACACGACGATCTCCGAATCGCCGACGTTCATCTGGCAGCCGTAGGTCTCTACGAACAGTTTTTTACCTTGCCCCTGTAACGGGCGCAGCGTATTGATTTCCAATTTGACGTTCAATTATTAATTGTCGGATTATCCCACCGCCTGGATGGTGTCCTTGTCGGGGAACTGCTTGAAGCCTTCGCCGAACGTCTCGTAGGCGTCGGTGACGACCATGAAGGCTTTGGGATCGATCTCCCGCACTTTGTTCTGCACCAGATGGACCTCCTTGCGGCTCACCACCACGAAGATCATCTCCCGGTCCTGATCGGTATACATGCCCTTGCCCTTGATGTAGGTGCCACTGCGGTCCATATCCTCGATGATGAAATCGCGCAGTTCGGCATGGTGATTCTCACTGATGATGAAAAGCAGTTTGTCGTACGACGCGCCGTCGATCACATAGGCCAGCACGCGCGACGAAACGTAGATCGTGATGAGCGAGTAGAACGACAGCAGCCAGCTGCCCCCCTCGACCGCCTCGCGGTCGGCGCCGCTTCCCACGCCGAAACCGATGACCAGAAGTCCCGACAGCACGACGCACGAATCGGCGAGCAGGATGCCCGTCGAGAATTTCATCTTGGCGAATTTTTGCAGATACATGGCGATGATGTCCGTACCGCCTGTCGTAGCCTGATTGCGCAACACCAACCCCACTCCCAGACCGATGAGCACGGCTCCCAGCAGCGACGCGAGCATCAGGTCGTTCGACAGGTCGATCACACCGCCGAAGAGCTGCTTGGGATCGAGCGCTTCGAGCGCCTCCTGGTTGGGAAAGGCGATCCACGAGAGCAGGTTTATCAGACCCGGCGTGAGGCAGGCGGCGAAGAGCGTGCGGCCGCCGAACTGCCGGCCGAAAACGATGATGGCGCTCGCCAGCAGCGGAACGTCGATCATATAGCCGAACGTACCGACCTGAATCGAGGGAAAGACGTTGTGCAGGACGATGCCCATGCCGTACACGCCGCCGGGAACGATGTTGTACGGGCTGACGAAATAGGAGTACCCTACCGCCATGATCAGACACCCCAGTACGATGGCGAACATCGAACGCCACCACGCGAAGGTTCCGACCGGTTCGAGAAGCGCTTTCAAATTCATACTCATGCGTCGTTTTAACTGTGCAAAAGTAATCAAATTCCCGGCAATATTCCACCCCTGCCCGGCCATATTTGAAAAAAAACGGCCCGATTTCCGAATTTTAATTATATTTGCAAATAGATTGCGATACATTTGAAGGCTTTTCATCTATGATCCTGACATATTACTGTGCTGTCTCCATGATACTTATAGCCTACCTGTTGGGATCGATTCCCAATGCGGTGTGGATCGGTAAGAAATATTACGGCATCGACATCCGCGAACACGGAAGCCGCAACGCCGGCACCACCAACATGCTGCGCGTGCTGGGCCGGCGGGCCGCCCTGCCGGTCTTCGCGCTCGACGTGTTGAAAGGCTTCGTGGCCGTCGCACTGCTCGGCCTGCTCAAATACGACGACAACATCTCCGACATCTGGCTCATCAACCTGAAAATCATCGCCGTATTCGCCGCCGTGCTGGGACACATCTTCCCCGTCTTCGCCCACTTCAAAGGCGGCAAAGGCGTGGCGACGCTGGTGGGCGCCGTGCTCGGTATCCATCCGATCACCGTCCTGCTCTGCTTCGGTATCTGGTTCATCGTGCTGATGATTACGCACTACGTGTCGCTCTCGTCGATGATCGCGGGATGCTGTTTTCCGATCTTCGTGCTGCTGTCGCCCAAAATCAACCACTCGGTGCCGCTCGTCGTCTTCTCGTTCGTCATCGCCGCACTGCTCATCTGGACGCACCGCAAGAACATCGACCGGCTGAAAAAAGGCACCGAGTCGAAAATCTACATCTGGCGCCCCGTCGCTTCCAGAAGGCGCAACGACCCCGATAAATAAGGCTTCTCCCCCTCCCTTCATATACCGAGACTATGCTGCAAGAGAATCTGATCCGAATGTACGAAGAGAGCTTCCGCACTCACCGCGAGCTGCCGGCGCTGACCGACTATTTCAAGGGCGAAACCTTTTCGTACTACGAGATGGCCAAAGAGATCGCCAAACTGCATCTCTTCTTCAAAAAAGCGGAGATCCGCCGCGGCGACAAGATCGCGCTCGTCGGCCGCAACAATCCGCGCTGGTGCATCACCTATCTGGCGACGATCACCTACGGAGCGGTCATCGTCCCCATCCTCCAGGACTTCGCGCCCGCCGACATCGTACACATCGTCAACCACTCCGAGAGCCGCCTGCTCTTCGTCGGCGACAACTACTGGGACATCATCGAGGAGGACGAAATCGCCCGCATCGACGCGGTGCTGTCGCTCACCGATTTCCACGTCATCTACGAACGCCGCGGCAAGTCGCTCGGCGTCTACATGCGCGACATGGTGAAAAACTACCGCGCCAAATACAAACGGGGGTTCTCGGCCGACGACATCAAATATCCCGACATCCCCAACGACCAGATGGTGCTGCTGAACTACACCTCCGGTACGACGGGCTACTCCAAGGGGGTCATGCTGACGGACGACTGCTTCAACGGCATCGCCCTGCAGTTCCAGGCTTACCCCAAGCTGTTCCACCGGGGGCAGAAGCTGATGAACGTGATGCCCCCCTTTATCGCCTACGGCTTTGCCTGCGGCATCCATCTGCCCCTGGTGCTGGGCTTCACGGTCATCATCATCCCCAACCTCGACCCGGCCAAGCTGGGCAGTCTGGTGCTCAAGTACAAGCCTGAGCATATGTTCGGCGTGCCCGCCCACTACCAGCAGCTGGCCGCTGACCCCAAGCTGCGGGATAAGGACCTCTCCTTCATCCTCAACTACGCCGCCGGCGGCGACTCCCTCTCGCTGGGCGCGGAGCAGACGGTGAACCAGTTCCTCAAAGCCCACGGGGTGGAGTTCCCGCTGGCAAAGGGCTACGGCATGACCGAGGTATCCTCGGCAGCTACCATTGCCGCCGGTAACGTAACAAAGCCCGGCAGCGTGGGCATCCCCATGGTCAACACGGTGGTCTCCATTTTCGAGCCGGGCACCGAGACCGAGCTGCCCATCGGTCAGCGCGGCGAGATCTGCATCTGCACCCCCACCGCCATGAAGGGCTACTACAACAAGCCCGAGGAGACTGCCTACCTGCTGCGCCGCCACGCCGACGGCCAGCTGTGGGCGCACACCGGCGATATCGGTTCCATGGACGAGGACGGTTTTGTGTATCTGGATGCCCGCATCAAGCGCATCATCATCCGGCACGACGGCTTCAAGGTGTTCCCCTCCATGATCGAAAACGTCATCAGCCGCCACCCTGCCGTGCAGCAGTGCTGCGTGGTGGGCTGCGCCGATACCGACCACACGCAGGGACGTCTGCCCTTCGTTTTTGTGGTGCTGGATCCTGCCGCCGCCGGCAAAAAGCGCCAGATCCTGCGGGAGCTGCGCCAGCTGTGCCGCGAGGAGCTGCCGGAGTATGTGCAGCCTGCCTCCTCGGCCTATAAGGTCATCGCCGAAATGCCCATGACCCCCGCCGGTAAGGCCGACTACCGCAAACTGGAAGAAGAGCTGGGGTAAACCCGCCTTCCCTTGAGAAAGAAGGGACCATCCATGAACCATCCCCGTTTTACCGCATGGCTGTGCAGCGCCGCTGCGCTGGTACTGCTGGCTGTGCCTGCCTTTGCCCAGCAGCCCGACGCCCTGCCGCCGGAGCAAGCCGCCCCCGCCGCGCAGGAGCAGCCCGCCGGGGCAGCTGCCCCGGACGCGGAAGCCACCACTGAGGAAGCTGCCCCCGCTGCGGACACCCCTGCCGCCGATCCTCAGCGCACCTATGTGGCGCTGGGCGACAGCATCGTTTCCGGCGTGGGTCTGCCGGATTTCAAGTACACCGAAGCCGCCATCGGCATAGACGCGGCCCCAAACTTCGAGGGCTACCCGGAGCAGTGCTATGTTTCGCTGGTGGGCAAGGGCCTTGGGCTGGACCGCCAGCACGCCATCAACCTTGGCCTGCCCGGCCTGACCACCGGCGACCTTGCGGATATGCTGCACACCGGCGCAATGCCCCAGATGAACCAGCAGGCGGGCACCTACTACGTCTACCCCCAGATGCTGGACTACCTCAAGCGCGCGGACGTCATCAGCGTGCAGGTCGGCTCCAACGATGCGCTGGTGCCCGCCCTTGTGGCGCTGGGCAACGCCACCAACTGGAAGAGCGAGCAGCTGGTAGCCACCATGGTCAGCGGCGTGCTGCGCGAGCCCAGCTTTGAGAACCTGCAGCGGCTGAACAGCGACCTTTCCCGTCTGCGGCTGACAAGGGAAGAAAAACAGGCCACCACCCAGCTGCTGCTGGGCGGCGGTACGGACGCCATCTGCGAGCAGGCGTATCAGGAAGCCGCCGTGCATATGCCGCAGGTCGTAGCGGAGCTGCGGGCGCTGAACCCGGACGCGCAGATCATCCTTTTGGGCTACACGAACCCTGTGCCCCTGCTGCCGGAGTGGACACAGCTGTTCCGGCGGCTGAATGCCCTTAGCAAGAGCCTTGCCGCCCAGAACGAGAATGTGACCTATGTGCCCATCCCCTTTGCCATGACCGCCACCGATGCCCACCCCACCGTGAACGGGCATAAGTACATCGCCAACCACATCCTGCGGGCGGTTAAGAAATAAAAGGATACGCAAAAACCGGGCAGCCCGCGGGCTGTCCGGCTTTTGCTGTCTCATCGTCCCAAAAATCGCACGTTTTCGGTGGATTACGCGGGGGGAAATACTTTGCCAGCTTTTGGCAGATTTTTCCCGTGCGGCGGAGGTTGTTGTGCGCTGCTGCGTTTGTTTTTAGTTTACAGCTGCCGCGCTTGTATTTACGTTGCGTATATCCCGTGCGTGATAATACGCTCTGGCTCCCAAAAAGTACACACTGGTTTTTCCGCGTCCATCGCCTTAGGATAAGGGTAGATACTTTATGTCCAAAGGAGGTTTTTACATGGACGCAAACAAGTACCGTACCGCCTACGACAAGGCGCAGGCCGTCCAGCACGAGGTTTGGACGGAGCTGTGCCAGCATCTGGAGCACGCGCCGGATGCCCAATTGCTCAGCGATTACACCGCCACACTGGTGTATACGCTGGACAAAGACCGCCGCGAGGAAGCCCTGCGGCTGCTGCGGGGGCAGCTGTACAGCCGTCAGCTGCGGGACACTGGCCGGGTGGAGAGCTGGTTCACCGACTGCGGGGCGCGCATGGGGCAGGATATCGAGGGCTTTGTGGCAAACGCCCGCCAGCAGTATGTGCAGGCCGGCCTTGCCGAGGAGCAGCGCGCCGAGGCCGAAGCCAAACAGAAGGCCGGGCGCGGGCGGTTCCGCATCCGTCCCGCCAGCGCCTTTGCGCCGGAGCGTGCCGCCTATCTGGTGCAGCCCTACCTGCCCCGGGGCATGATCAGCATTCTGGGCGGCGTGTCCGCTGCGGGCAAGACCAGCCTTGCGCTGGATGTGTGCGCCCGGCTTACCCGGGGCGCTGCCTTTGCGCCGGACACCCCGCCGCAGCCCCCCGCCACCGTGCTCTACCTTACCGCCGAGAACGACCCCAACAAGGTGCTGCGTCCCCGCGCCGAGGCCATGGGGGCAGACCTTGACCGGCTGTACTTTCAGGACGGTGCCAGTTACAGCATGGGCGACGAGGAGCTTGCCGCCCTGTGCCGGGTGTACCGCCCGGCGCTGCTGGTGTTCGACCCCATCCAGAGCTATCTGGGGCAGGGGGTGCAGATGAACCGCGCCGAGCAGGTGCGCCCCTTGCTTGACCATCTGGGTGCCCTTGCCAAGGAGCTGGACATGGCGGTGCTGCTCATCAGCCACATGAGCAAGCCCGGCCCCGGGGTGTGCAGCGCACTGGACCGTCTGCTTGGCTCCAGCGATTTCCGCAACGCCGCCCGCAGCATCCTCATTGCCGGGCGGGACCCGGAGCACCCGGAGGTGCGGGTGGTGGCCCACGCCAAAAACAGCCTTGGTCAGCCCGGCGAAAGCCAGCGCTACCGCATCTGTCCGCAGGGCACGGTGGCCTACGACGGCCCCTGCACCCTTACCGCCGACGCCATCATCCGGGAAGCGGGCACCCCCGCCACCGGCAATGGCCGTCCCTCTGCCGCCCTTGCCAACGCCATCGAGGCGCTGGAAAAGCAGCTGTCCTTTGTGGGCTGGGTAGAGGCGGGCGAGGTGTACCGCCTGTGCGCCGAGCGGGATATCTCTATTCCTACCATGCGGCGTGCCCGCGTGGCACTTGGCTTGAAGGTGCTGCGCGTTGGGATGCAGCCCAACCAGAAAAATTACTGGTACAGACCAGAGCTTACTGAATCAACTGTATGTGCGGAGGTCAAAAACCTGAATCAACAATTAAAGCTATCCGGCTGAACAATGTTGCCGGGCATTTCCAGCCTGAACAATGAGTAACTCTATTACAACTTTTTATATTTGATCAGTGTGTAAAAAGAAACTATTCTACGTCAAATGTTCACATCGTGCGGGTTGAACATTGTGGGTACGGAATGCGGCGTTTCCGGGTCTGAATGCCCACATTGTTCAAAACTCTGTGGGTCATAGGCGCAGGCCGCTGCGCTTGAACAGTGTAGCCCGCTGCGGGCAGCGGAGCCGAAGTAGGATGTGTTTGTCATGCGTTTATCATACTGGTTTTGCTTTGGAAGAGTTAGAAGATCTTCAAGGTAAAAACGGTCATTTTTGCGATTTTGCGCGATTCCGTCTGCACTGCATCCAGAAGATATCGTGCTTGTTGCCCGGCAAAAAGCGTAAAACTTTCCCATTTTATAATAAGAACGTTCTGGCAAAGACCGTCTTTTTCTGTTATACTCTAGCCAATGAATACAGCTGTAACAGGAGGATGTTATGGAAAAGAACGTACTGAACACCGATCTCACCGGCAAGGTAGCCGTTGTCACCGGCGCAAGCGGCACGCTGTGCTCCATTTTTGCCAAGGCGCTGGCACGGGCGGGCGCAAAGGTGGCGCTGCTGGGCCGCAACATGGATAAGCTCAAGGAGCTTGCGGACGAGATCGAAGCCGAGGGCGGCACCGCCAAGGGCTACACCTGCAATGTGATGAACAAGGCCAACTGCCTGCAGGTAGCAGAGGATGTGCTGGCAGACCTTGGCCCCTGCGATATTCTTGTGAACGGTGCAGGCGGCAATAACGCCCGTGCCAACACGGACAAGGAATATTTTGAGCTGGGCGATCTGGAAAGTGACACCGTTACCTTTTTTGATCTGGACGAGAGCGGCGTGGAGATGGTGTTCAACCTGAACTTCATTGGCACGTTGCTGCCCACGCAGGCCTTTGCCCGTCAGATGGTAGGCCGCGAGGGTTGCAACATCCTGAACATTTCCAGCATGAACGCCTACCTGCCCCTGACCAAGATCCCTGCATACTCCGGCTCCAAGGCTGCTGTGACCAACTTTACCCAGTGGCTGGCGGTGCACTTCAGCAAGGTGGGCATCCGGGTCAACGCCATCGCCCCGGGCTTTTTTGCCAGCGAGCAGAACGCAAAGCTGCTCTTCAACGAGGACGGCACCCCTACCGAGCGCACCAAAAAGATCCTTGCCGCCACCCCCATGGGACACTTCGGCGACAGCGAGAAGGACCTTGTGGGCGCACTGTTGTTCCTGTTGAACAATGAGGCAGCCGGTTTCATCACCGGCATCTGCCTACCGGTGGACGGCGGCTTCTCGGCCTATTCCGGCGTGTAATAAGTACCATAAAATATACAAAACCACCTCTGTCTCCCGGCGTAGAAGCCCGGCGGGACAGGGGTGGTTTTTTCAACGGGGGTGAAAGAAGGCTTCCCCCGGCTGGGGGAAGCCTTTATGCGGAAAATGGATTTCTACGGGAGTTACTTCTTCGGGTGCTTTTTGCGCCATGCAAGCGCCACGGCAACGGCAGCGCACGCCAGCACTGCCAGCGGCCAGACGGAAGCCAGCGCTACTACCAGCTGCTGCAAGCCGTTTACAAAGTTGCCCCAGCCAGCGGTAAAGGCGGAGCCGATGCGGGAGAAGAAGCCTTCGTCGGCGGGGGTGTAGGTCTGCACCTCGTTCAGGTCGATATACACAGTGCACTGCTGCACCTGATCGCTGTACCAGTCCAGCTGGCTCTGCCAGCTTTCAATCTGGGACTGCACCTCGGTGAGGGAGTCCTCGATCTGCAACAGATCCGAAAGAGTTTTGGCCTGTTCCTGCAATTGCTGTAAGCGGGTGCGCTGTGCCTGCAGATTAGAAAGCCGCGCGGACACGTCCATATACTGGGTGGTCACATCATCGGCCTGCTGGCTGCGATAGGTCACATTACCGGCAGCGGCCACAGCATCCAGAAAGCTCTGGTAGTTGGCCTGCGGTACCCGGTAGGTCAGGCTTACGGAGCGGCTGGAACCGGTGCGCGTGTATTCGCTGCTGGATTCCAGATAGCCGCCCGCCTCGGCAAGAGCGCTGTCCAGTGCACTGCGGGCGGCTTCGTAGTCCTTGCTTTCCAGCGTCAGGTTGGCGGTGTAGATGATCTTGGCACTGTCCACCGCAGGGGTAGCAGCCTCGGCGCTGCCGGTGCCGCTGTACTCCGTTTCCAGAGAGCGGTCGTCTGCCTCCAGACTGTAATTCACCGCCTCGGGGGTGCTGTCCAGCGCGGCATGCTGGAGATCAAACCCGCCCGCTGCCACAGAGGCAGCGGAGCTGTCGGCAGCGCCTTCGGCTGCGTACAGGGCGGGTGCGCTGCTTTTGGCGCTGCCCATCCCGATGCCTAGATGCAGGGTGCTATAACCCAGCACGCACACGGCCAGACAGGCAGCCAGCGTGCCCAGCTGCTTTACCGGGAAGTGGATGAGCTTTTTCTTCTTGGTTTCAGTATTCAGGGGTGCTGCGGGTGCAGCGGCCTGCGGGGCGGGGGCGGCCATCATGGGCTCAGCCTTTTCCTCCGCAGTCAGGGTGTCGGTCATGGCCAGCAGTTTTGCCTTCAGATCGTCCGGGGCAGTCAGGTCATCGACCTCCATCTTATATTCATACCACCTCATCTTCGATCTCCTCCTTCAGCATCGTATGTAACTGTGCCCGTGCGCGCCGCAGCCAGCTTAGTACCGTGTTTGTGGGCACCGCCATCATCCGCCCGATCTCTGCCGCAGTGTATCCTTCGTAGTAGTGCAGATAGATGGCGTTGCGGTAGTTTTCCGGCAGGGTGCGGATGGCATCCAGCACGCTGCCGTCCTCCGCAAGGACATCAGGGGCGGGCAGGTTCTCGTCCAGCTCGGTGTCCTTTTGGTGGGCGGCGCGGGTCAGGTCCCGGCAGCGGTTGATGGCCACCCGCAGCAGCCATGCTTTGAGATGCTCCTCACTCTCAAAGATGCCGTTGTAGTGCAGCAGTTTTTCAAATACATCCTGCACCACATCCTCAGCATCGGCTGTGCAGCGGCAATTATGCACCGCAGTGCGGTAGACGGTGTCGCTGTAACGCTGCACCGCCAAGGTAAATACTTCGTTTCTGGTCAGCTGTCCCATAGTTTCAAGCTCTCCTTTACCGCCTGTACAGGGCTGGTGGAATTCGTGTTCCACGGGGGACATTCACCCTATACACGGCTGAACGCCCCCGAAGATTGCATTGCTGGAAAAATTTATGAAAATCACCTTTTATATACTCTCTGCAGCAGGGCCACCCGTTCTGCAAGGAAGGTCTCGGCCTTCGGATGGTGCAGCCAGCGCTTGTTCGCCGCTGTGCCAGCCAGCTTTCTGCCCAGCGCTGCCGGGTCGGTATCGGCCTGCATCACATCCTGCATGGTCAGCTGCAGCGTCAGCGCCGCAGGGGTGTCCGGCAGCGGCGGCAGCGGGTCCTCCCACACAAAGGGCGGCAGCAGCTGCACCGCCACCGTGGCGCGGGTGCACTCCTCGGTGAGCAGCAGGGCTGCAGGCGTGCCGTCCGGCTGGACGTGCAGGGTGCTGTACAGCAGCTGCAGACTGCCCTCGGCCAGCAGGCGGATATCCCCCTCCCGCCCGGTAGGCGAAAGGCTCAAATATTCCCGCGCCTCGTCCAGATAGATGTGCCGGGCCGGTGCCTGCACGCGGGCATACAGCGCAGGCAGCGCAAAGCGGCCCGCTTTGTCCAGTGCGTGCTGCAAAAGCAGGTAGAACTCGGTCAGTGGGTAGGCCGGGTCCGGCTGCGGCATCCCGAAATCGGGGCGCGATACGTGTCCTCCACCCATAGGGAACCTCCTTGACAAATAACGCTGATGCGGTATAATAAATACAGAAGGGGCGCTGACTGCAAGGGTCAGCTTTCCATCCCGCTTGTTAAAAAGATTGACCGCACAGTTTGGAAGCAGGGCGGTCAATCTTTTTTGTTATCATCGTCTTTCTTCTGGGAAAACTTTGCCACGACCTCAATGGTCAGGCGGATCACATCCACGATCAGGCTCAACAGTGTGAGAATGAACGTGAGCAATGCGAGAGTCTCCAAAAGAGTCATCCGACATCCCTCCCTTCGCCTTCAAGGCTCCGGGCAGGGCACTTGCAAAAAAGTTTCCTCCCGGAACCTCTGCTTCATCCTAAGTAGAAAACTAGATAAGAAGAATCAGCGATAACGGGACAGAAAGCATGACCACCAACTTTGCAATCAGCGCCTTATTGACAGTATATCACATTTCCCGACTCGACACAATGTGTTTTGTCCCCCGGTCAGTGTGCCGGGAGTTTTTATTGTAAACCCCCTCGAAACTTTATTGTTGACCATCTGTCTCCCGCTGCGCTATACTCGAGCACAGATGCCTTGTAAATTTTTAACAGAGGGGAATTCTATTCTATGAAAAACAAAAAACTGACCACCTATCAGATGGCTGTCACTGCGCTGATGGCCGCCGCGCTGTGCGTGCTTGGCCCGCTGAGCGTGCCCATCGGAGCCATTCCCATTTCGCTGTCAAACTTTGTCATCTGCCTGACCGCATGGCTGCTGGGGCCCAAGTTCGGCACCCTGAGCGTGGCGGTGTACCTTCTCATCGGCCTTGTGGGCGTGCCGGTGTTCTCCGGCTACGGCGCGGGCATTGCCAAGCTGGCAGGCCCCACCGGCGGCTATCTGGTGGGCTACCTGCTGCTGGCCTTCATCGGCGGTCTGTTCATCGAAAAGAGCAAGGGCCAGCCGGTGATCTCCGGCATCGGCCTTGTGCTGGGCGA
>OLSX01004003.1_pt1 | contig 11341 bp, 10 predicted proteins | sample 1673141 | NCBI WGS metagenome assembly OLSX01 (sample SAMEA3136759, study PRJEB25190) | human gut metagenome | biome: human gut; feature: human-associated habitat; material: faeces | place: Austria | collected 2013
ATATACAGAAACACACAAAAAAAGGGTGCGTCACAGACTTATGACACACCCTCTTGTTTGTATTGCCAAAGAGAACTGCATCCGGATTATATGTTCTTTCTATTTTTGCCATAATCGAAACTAACTTTTTGTTTTTATGCCGCAAAGTTAAGATTATTATTTGGAATAAGCAAAGTTTTCAGGGCTTTTTCTTGGTGGTTTATCAAAAAATGAGTAGTTTTGCGGACGTGAATCTTCTCTGTAATAAGTGAATCAAATCTTCCTGATGATGAGGAGATTTATTCCTGATGCTGAGGGTATCTATTCCTGATGAGGGAGATTGAGATAAAACAAAATATAAATTATAACGAAAATAGCGAAAAGATGAATCAAATTACGATGCTCGGAACGGGAAATGCTACGGTTTCCCAGATTTATAATACCTGTTTTGTGCTCCAGACTTCCAGCACCCTGATGCTGGTGGATGCGGGCGGAGGAAACGGAATACTGGCGCAGCTGAGGAAGGCGGGTGTTCAGATTTCTGATATTCATCATCTCTTCGTTACCCATGCCCATACCGACCACGTGCTGGGTGTGATCTGGGTAATCCGAATGGTGGCACAATGCAAGGGGTACGAGGGATTGCTGCATGTGTATGGAAACGACAAGGTGATGAAGGTAATCAAAACCATCATCGACATGATTCTTGCCAAGAAGCAACTGGCTAAGGTGGCTGAAAGGGTGGTGTTCCATCAGCTGGAAGATGGGGATTGTTTCGAGGTGGGGGATATGAAACTGGAATGCTTTGATATTCAATCTACTAAGGAGAAGCAGTTCGGATTCCGGGCTGAGTTGCCTTCTTCTGATGATGATGCATCAGAAAATCATGCTAAACCTTTGGTTTTGGCGTGTCTGGGCGATGAGCCTTATAACGAGCAGAACCGCCGCTACATTGAGGGGGCGGATTGGATGATGTGCGAGGCGTTCTGCCTCTATGCCGACCGGGATACATTCAAGCCTTACGAGAAATGCCACAGCACGGCGCTTGATGCCGGAAAACTGGCGGAGGAACTGGGGGTGAAGAATCTCATCCTGTATCATACGGAGGAGAAGACTCTTGCTACCCGTAAAGAAAATTATACCCGTGAAGCTGCTGAGAACTTCAAGGGTAGAATCTTCGTTCCGGATGATTTGGAAGTGATTCTTCTTTCTGATAAGCACTAAGAGCTGTAGGATTTTCTTTGTCCCACAGATTTCACAGATTCTGGACCTGTTCGGTCTTTGGGAAAAATAGGCACGCAGATTTCACAGATGACGCAGATTTTTTTGACCTATGCGGTCGGGGATCTCGCAGATTTTTTTTGCTGGAGATTTGTGTCCTACAGATTTCACAGATTAACACAGATTTTTTGTTTGGATATTTGGGGGGAATCTTTCTCCCGATTATGGCAAGAATGAATCTGTGTAAATCTGTGGAATCTGTGGGACTTTTTAATGGTGAGTTTTTTCAACTTAATCGGCTGAATCCGATAGGAAAATTTCGGTTACTTCCCGCTCTCCGAAATCTATCATGGCGTTGAAGAGGCTCACTTTTTCTGCCTTCTTGAGGTCTTCTGGTGTGAGGTCGGCTTCCTCGATGATGCCGGCTTCCAGAAGCTGGGCACGCTTGGTTCCCTGGAGCAGGGGATGCTTGGGGGTAAGCCATTTCTTGCCATCAAAAAGGGCGAGGTTGGTGAAGGAGGTGTCTGTTATGAGGCCGTTTTTTACGATGATGATTTCATCGCAATCGCCCTTCTGGGCTACCAGGGCGTTGAGCGCACTTCGGTCTGTGCTCTTGTAGGTGTAGTCGATATTATTATCCTCTACCACCTTGAGGGAATGAATCTCCTTCATCTTGTAGGGGGCGTACTCGATGGCTTCCACGCCCTGGGCGCCATAAACTACTCGTGCCTTGTAAAGATTCATTTCTTCTTTGGGAGAAATGAGGGATGAAAGATTTATTTCTTCTGATGCAATGGATGGGAAGAACCTGCGGATGGTTCTCTCCATTCTTGCCTGATGATAGGGCAGGGCCAGGGCCTTGCCGTTCTTGATCTTTATTGTTTCTATAAATTGCTGTTTCATAATCTCTTTTATTTTTTCTAAGATGAAAGGTGGATTTAAAACGGAAGATAGATTTTCTGAATCACTTCCTCGTATTCCTTCCGGCAATCGCTCTTCGATGTGATGCCGCCACCTGCCTTGAAATACAATTCTCGGCTTGCCTCATCTCCCATACCTTCGCTTGCCTTGAAATTCTTTTTTCCGTCGGCTTCAAAATCAACTGGTGAAGTTTCTTCTTCTATGAATCGAATCATGACGGCGGAATTGAGTTCGCCTTGGTCGTAGATTCCCATGATTCCCGTGTAGAAGCCACGGTCGTAGCCTTCTGCCTCGTGGATGATCTGCATGGTTTTATCCTTCGGGGCACCCGTGATGGAACCGGCTGGGAGCTGGGCATCGAGGATTTCGCCCAGATGCTCCTGGTAATCTTCGGGCAGGCGACCGCTGATTTCTGAACTGGTTTGCAGGATGTCGCCCTTGTTGGTATGCAGCACGTCGATGTAACGATATTTATCCACCCTTACGTTCTCTGCCACCCGGCTCAGGTCGTTCCTGATTAAATCTACGATGGTGGCGTGTTCTGCCGCCTCCTTCTGGTCTTCCATCAGCTGCTTTTCGGCATCGGGGAGGGATGCATCCAGTGTTCCCTTCATCGGATAGGAGTAGATTCTTCCGTTCTTGATTCTGACGAAGGTTTCGGGAGAAAAGCAGACGAAGGGGGTGAGATTTCTCTTTCTTCTGAGCAGCAGTTTATACTTTCCTTTTGCTCGATGGAAAATATCCTCTAATGAAAGATTGCAGCTTACGGGAACCTTGCAGGTGAGATTCGTGAGATAGCTGTTGCCCGCCATGATGTTGTTCTTCACGATGTCGAAACTTCGCTCGTAATCCTCATAAAGGGGTGGGGCTATCTGCCAAGAAATCTCCGCAATCTTTTCCGAATTATTTTTCATCTCATCAGAAGAATTCCCTCTTCCTTCGAAATCGAAGAGGCATTCTTCGGGATTTATATCTGATAGCTGGCGGATGAACGCCTTGTCGCCCTGATAGTTGATGACAAAGAGAAAAGGCTCGTCCTGGTTTGCCAATCGGTTGATTTTATCTATGATTTCCTGTTTCATGCCTGCAAAGATACTGCTTTTCTTTGGATGGGCAAAAGATTGGTGATAAAATATTTCAAGGCTTTGAGTTGCTGGAACACAAAAAATCCCGAGACATGGAGAAATGCCCCGGGATTCCGTTGATAAAAACTATGCAAATTGTTATTCGTATTCTCAATACTTTTGCAAACTTTGTTATTCGTTTCTCAATTCCTTAGCAGCCTCTACCATTCTAATGAGCGATGCCTTGGTTTCTGCCCAGCCACGGGTCTTCAAACCGCAATCCGGATTCACCCAGAGCTTGCTCTTGTCGATGAATCTTTCCGCTTTTTTCAGCAAATCTACCATCTCCTGAGTCTCTGGTACTCGGGCAGAATGGATGTCGTAGACGCCCGGACCAATCTCGTTAGGATAGTGGAAATCGGCAAAGACATTCAGCAATTCCATCTGCGAACGGGAACACTCGATGGTGATCACGTCAGCATCCATCGCAGCAATATGTTCGATAATATCATTAAACTCAGAATAGCACATGTGGGTGTGAATCTGAGTCTTGTCTTCCACGCCGCTGGCTGAAATCCGGAAGCTTTCTACCGCCCATTTCAGATACTCATCCCATCCTGACTTGCGCAAAGGCAAACCTTCGCGGATGGCTGGCTCGTCTATCTGGATAATCCTGATGTTGTGGCGCTCCAGGTCGCAAACCTCATCACGGATGGCGAGGGCTATCTGCTTGCAGGTGAGAGAACGGGGCTGGTCATTTCTTACAAACGACCATTCTAGGATGGTTACCGGACCGGTGAGCATTCCCTTCATCGGCAACTGGGTGCACGACTGTGCGAAGGTGCTCCAATCCACGGTCATCGCCTGCTTGCGCTCCACGTCGCCATAGATTACTGGTGGTTTCACGCAGCGGGAACCGTAGCTCTGAACCCATCCGTTCTGGGTGAAGGCAAAGCCTGACAACTGCTCGCCGAAATACTCCACCATGTCGTTGCGCTCAAACTCGCCGTGCACCAGCACATCCAGTCCAATCTCCTCCTGCCATTCTATGCATTTTCGGGTTTCTTCCTTCAGCAGTTGATTGTATTCGGCAGCCGAAATTTCGCCCTTCCTGAACTTGGAACGCCATGAGCGCACCTCTTTGGTCTGAGGAAACGAGCCGATGGTGGTGGTAGGATAGAGCGGAAGATGGAGCTCTGAATGCTGAATCTTCTGGCGCACCTCGAATGCTGAATGGCGCTGCGAATCCTTATCGGTTAAGGCGGCAACCCGGGCTTTCACCTCTGGGTTGTGAATCAGCAAGGAAACCTTTCTGTCGGCAATATCCTTCTGATTTTCAGCGAAGTAAGCCTGGATGCCTGCTGCGTAGTCTTGTTCTGCAGTCTTTTCCTGATGAGAGAATCCCTCTTTGGTCTCACTCCCGGCAAGCGCCTTGATGGCAGCCAGTTCCTCTATCTTCTGTGCCGCAAATGCCATCCATCGCTTGATGCCGGCAGGGAGATTCTGCTCCTTGGTTTCGAGCGCCAGATCGTATGGCACGTGGAGGAACGAGCAGGAAGCTGCCACGAAGACTCTATCGGCTCCGAGCTTGCTTGTCGCCTTGTTTACTAGCTCGATCGACTTCTCCAAATCGTTCTTCCAGATGTTGCGGCCGTCCACTACGCCGAGCGAGAGAATCTTGTCTGCAGGCAGGATGTTGAGGATGGAATCCAACTGCTCCGGGCATCTTGCCAGGTCGATGTGGAGGGCTTCCACAGGCAGGTTTACCGCCAAATCTGCGTTATCTTTCAAGCCATCGAAATAGGTGGCTACGATAATCTTGAGGCGGGTGTTCTCTCTGATGTAATCGAACGCTTTCTGGATGGCGTTGCGCTGTTCATCGTCCAGGTCGAGGGCGAGATAAGGCTCGTCTATCTGAATCCATTCTGCTCCCTTCTCTTCCAGGGCTTTGAGAAGTTCGACGTAAACCGGGAGAACCTTATCGAGCAGATCAAGGCGATGGAAACCATCCTGCATTCCCGTGACATCCTCCTTCTCCTTTCCTAAAAGAAGGAACGATACCGGACTCAGAATCACGGGCTTGGTCTTGATGCCCAATTCCAGGGCTTCGCAGAATTCATCCACCGCTTTCGTATCGAAGAGTGAGAATTCCTGATCCTTTACAAATTCCGGAACGATGTAATGATAATTCGTATCAAACCATTTGGTCATCTCCATCGCAATCACATCTTCCTGCTCGTTCTGCTCGCCGTGGGCCATGGCGAAATAGAGGCGGAGCTTATCTTCCTTCAGACTATTGTAGCGCGAAGGGATGGCTCCGAGAGTGAGGGTGAGGTCGAGGGTTGTGTCGTAGTAGGAGAAATCGTTGGAAGGGATGAGGTCGATGCCTGCCTTCTGCAGCAAGTTCCAGTTTTCTCTGCGGAGATTTCTGGCGGTATTCTCCAGTTCATTACGGTTGATCTTACCAGCCCAATAGGCTTCGCAAGCCTTCTTGAGTTCACGCTTCTTACCAATGCGAGGATAGCCCAGCACATTTGTCTTGATGTTTTTGATACTACTCATATCTCTTGTTTTTTATGTTGTTATTCGTTTTCGGCTGCAAAGGTAAGAAGAAGAATCTTATCCGCCAAATATTCTTTCGTTTTCAGGAAAACATTCTGAAATATGCGGAAAACGATGACTGCGGCAGAATAATATTCTGTAAAAAACAGAAAGTGCCGAAAAGAAGAGTAGTCAATGGTGCTGGGCTTCCGGGGGCTAACTCTCGAAACTTCAGTTAATACGCTTCTCCCTGCTCTATTTCTTCCTGCGTGATGCGCTTGCGGTCGATGGCACGCCAGGCGAAGACGATGTAGGCTAGGACGAACGGGATGAGGAGGGAAACTATCGCCATGGTGCGGAGCGTGAACTCGCTGCTGCAGCTGTTGGCGAGGGTGAGCGAACTCTGAAGGTCGATGTTCGACGGATAGTAGGCGGTGTTGTTCCAGCCGGCTATCAGCAGAAGAACCAGCACGGTGAGCACGGTTCCGATGCCCGTAAACCAGATCCCCTTTCTATACTCCACGCTTCTCGATGACTTGTAAATGCCGAAGAGTACGAGCACTATTCCTATTAATAATAGGGCTGATAGGATTGGCATCTCCAGAAGATTGTGAAGATACTTCATGCTTTCTATCGTAATGCTGCCCGCAGATGCTGCGCTCATTCCTGCCTCTGCTGTTGTGCTGAATCCGTCCTTTACCATTAATCTGATGAGGAACGGCAGGAAGAACAGTAGGAAGAGCAGGGCATTCCATGGCAACTGGCGGGTGCAGCGCTCCTGAATCTGCTGGTGCTCGATGTTGTTCTTGATGTAGAGCATGCCCAGAATACGGACTAGCATCAGTACGGCAAGTCCCAGCACTACGTTCCATGGGTCGAGCAGGTCATCAAGACCATGGCTGGCATTTGCCCAGCGGCTGATGACGGGTTGCAGACTGTTGGTAATATTGCCCTTGTCTATCAGGAAATTGCTGCCGTTGAAGAAGGTGGCTACGGCTCCGCCAAGAAGCAGCGGACCCACGATGCCGTTGATAATGAGGCAGATCTGAAAGGTCTTCGGTCCAAGAAAATTACCTATCTTGTTCTGGAATTCATAGCTCACGGCTTGAATCACAAACGAGAATAGAATGATCATCCACAGCCAGTAGGCTCCGCCGAAACTGGTGCTGTAGAACAGCGGGAACGAGGCAAAGAAGGCTCCGCCGAAGGTGACGAGCGTGGTGAAGGTAAACTCCCATTTTCGTCCCGTAGAGTTGATGATGAGGCGACGCTCTTCTTCTGTTTTTCCCAAACAGAAAATCAAGGTGTTGGCTCCCTGTACAAACATGAGAAACACCAGCAGGGCTCCTAATAATGATACGAGGAACCACCAGTATGATTGCAAAAATTCGTATGTCATAATACTTTCGGGTTTTGTTGTTTACTGAAAAACTATCCTATGATTCTTTTTGGAATCTTTCTGAAAAAACATTGATTATCAGAGAGATTATTCGTATTCCGGTCCTTTCTTGATCTGCTTCACCAGGATGCTGATTTCTACGGCAAGCATGGTGGTGAAGAGTGCCAGGAAGATGAAGAAGGTGGTGGCCACGCTGCCTGCCTCGATGTCGGAGATGGCGGCGCTAACTGGCAGCAGGTCTTGGATGGTCCAAGGCTGGCGACCGATTTCTGCTACTATCCAGCCCGATTCTGAGGCGATGTAAGCCAGCGGAATCATGATGATGGCGGAAATGAGGAACCATCGGTATTGGGCGATTTCCTTCTTATAGACCAAGAATAGGCTGAGGGCGAAGAAGAGGATGAGCAGGCAGCCTACTCCCACCATCAGGCGGAAGGCGTAGAAGCAGATTGGGATGCTCGGTACCAGTTCCTTGGCGTCCTTGATGTAACCATATCCGAAGTATTTCATATTCTCCCTGAGGATAGGGAGCTGGTCTTTCGCCTTCGTTTCGCGATAGGTTTTCAGGGCAACTATCGCCTTCTTGCCCCGGGCTATCTTTTCCTGCACGGATGGTTCACGGGTGCCATCCTCTTTTGTGTAACCCTTGAGGATATCGTTTACGCCTGGCACGTAACCATCGGCTGTGCGGGTGGCTAGAAACGAGAGCATGTTGGGGATGGCGATGCGCATGGCTGGCTCCTGCTCGTTTTCGTAATCGGGCTGCCGGAAGGGATGAACGGCTGCTATCGCCGTGAGGCTTTCGCCGTTTCCACCATTATATAATGCTTCCATCGCAGCCAGTTTCATCGGCTGCACCTGTGCCACCTGGTAGGCAGAGTTGTCGCCGGTCATCGCAGCCAGCAGGGTGGCGATGAGTCCTACGCCGGCACCCATCTTGATGCTCGCCTTGGCAAGTTGGGTTTCTCTCTTCTTCAGGAGATACCAGCAGCTTACGGCTACCACGAAGGTGGCTCCGATGATCCAGGATGAGGTGACGGTGTGGGTGAACTTGTTGATGGCGAATGGCGAGAGTGCCACATCCATAAACGAAGTCATCTCGAAGCGCATGGTATCGGGATTAAATTCCTGTCCCACCGGATACTGCATCCAGGCGTTGGCTACGAGAATCCACCAGGCAGAAATGGTGGCGCCAAGTCCCGTGAGCCAGGTAGAGGCAAGGTGGAAGCCCCGGCTCACCTTATCCCAGCCGAAGAACATTACGGCTACGAAGGTGCTCTCCATGAAGAATGCCAGGATGCCTTCGATGGCTAGGGGAGCGCCGAACACGTCGCCCACGAACCAGGAGTAGTTGCTCCAGTTGGTGCCGAATTCAAATTCCAGGATGATGCCTGTGGCAACGCCCATAGCGAAGTTGACGCCAAAGAGTTTTTGCCAGAAACGGGTTACGTGCTTCCAGAACGGCTTGTTGGTGCGGTAGTAACATGTTTCGGCGATGCCCATGATTACTGCCAGTCCCAGGGTGAGCGGCACGAATAGCCAATGGTAGATGGCCGTGAGTGCGAATTGCGCCCTCGACCAGTCGATGGTGGCTGATGTAATGTCTAACAATAGATTTGTCATCATAGTTGAATGGTTTAAAAATTGTTATTATATAATGTTTTTGTATTTCTTCTGATAATATAGGATTGAAATTCAGAGTCTTATCTGTTGAGAATTTCCTTGGATACGAAGCCAGCCTTGTCTCCGTTCTTGGAATTCGTATTGATAAAATCTGGAAAGAAAAAGAGCTTGAGCACCAGGAAGATGATGGCAATCTTGATGAGGATGATGGTCCAGAGCGTCTTGCCCAGGGTCATCGTCCTGAAGCCATCGTAATAGAGATGGAAAATCCGGGACAGCAGTCCTTGTTTCATCGGTTTTACATCCGTTTTCATCAGGTTTTTATCCTTTTTCTTCTGCATAAGCATTCCTTCTTAAAAAAATCTGCTGCAAATCTACAATAAAATTATGTAACTACCAAATATTTTGTTGAAAAAGTTACAAAAAGTTTGTTTTTAGGTATCCCATAAGGGAGTTATTTTAAAGTTTTTCTTTTTTTTTATGGAATAAGTCTTGCCGTTTCTTCAGAATTCATTATCTTTGTCCCCTAAAACATAGAAACATTTTAATCAGAAATAATCAGAAGAAATAATGAATATAGAATCAGTTAGAGAGTATTGCCTCTCGCTTCCCCTCGTAACCGAGGCTTTTCCTTTTGATGAGCGGACCTTGGTGTTTCGCATTTTGGGCAAGATCTTTGCCTGTGTTGACCTGGAGCGCCCCGAGTGGGTTACGATGAAATGTAATGCCGATTACGCCCTCGAACTCCGGGAAGTGCATCCCGAAATAGAAGGCGCATGGCATTGGAATAAGAAATACTGGAATCAGGTAAACCTTTATGGCACGCTGGAAGATGATTTCATCCAGGCCCTGATTCGCCACAGTTATTCCGAGGTGGTGAAGAAGCTCAAGAAACAGGAAAAGCTTGAGCATCCTGAAATCATGGAGGTGGTGGAGTAGTTTCTACCACTCCACCTTATCGTTGAGAATCACGCCGTCGGTTGCATCTTCGGCTGTAAAGGTTTTGCCCTTATACTGCACGCAGAGCATCACGAGTGGTTCTGTACCATTGTTGCGAACAGAGCGCTTGCCGGCTGGTGCTACTCTCACCACGCTTCCCTCCTGAATAGGGAATACCTTGCCATCCACCTGGAACTCGCCCTTGCCGCTGAGGAAGAAATACAGTTCCTCATGGTTCTTGTGGGTGTGGAGGAATCCTGTCTCTGTGCCAGGAGCAAAGCTTTGGAATGAGAACTCACCACCAGTAGCGTTCACGCTCTGACCTCCGAATACCTTTCCGGGAATCTTAATCTCAGGACCCAGCTCTAAAGTGTAATCTTTGATTTCACTCATCTTGCCAAAATCCGTGGCTGTGAAGTTTTCAGCCTTTGCAATAATCTTTGTTTCTTTCATCTTGTCTGTTATTTTTAAATGTTTATATTTCTCTTTTTCTTTCTTTATTTCACTTTTTTCTTTCACTTTATGTTATTTCTTATTGTGAATTTGTGAATACTTCTGTTTTCTGCTTTCATTTCTGAATTGCGCTGCAAAGATACTGCAAAAAACTGGTTCCTGCAAGAGGGCACTTGGGGGTAAGATGGTTACCGGGAGGTAACTATTGCGTGGGAATGGGAGAAAGAAAAATGAAGCGTTAACTTAGATTAACTTGGTATGTTTGGTTTCTTTTCGGATATTAGTTACTTTTGTAGCCTATTGCAGAATATTATAGAGTTTTGCAGAACATTATTGCAGAATATTATAGATTATTGTAGAATATAAAGAAGATAGATTATGGGAAGAATGATAAAAGAAATGGTAGTGCAGGACTGTCCCATCCGTAACGTTCTGGCGCGCGTTTGCGACAAATGGTCGCTACTGGTAATCTACACCCTGAAATATCATCAGGATGGCCCCCTCCGGTTTAATGCCCTGCGTAAGCTGATTCCGGATATTTCGCAGAAAATGCTTACCAGCACGTTAAAATCGTTGGAGACTGATGGCTACATTACCCGCAAGGCTTATGCCGAAGTGCCGCCAAGAGTGGAGTATTCTCTCACACCCCGTGCTGAAACCCTTATTCCTATTATGGATCATCTGATAGAATGGGCGCTGGATAACATGGCTGTGATTCTGAAGGATAGGGATAAGGCAGCAGGCTGATTTCCAAGATGAGTTTTCCTGAAGAATATTTTAAGATGAGTTTTCCGGAAAATCATTCATTTTTTCTGTAGTTGGGGTAATGCGTGTTTTCGGAAATCTTCGTATCTTTGCACCCGGAAATCATGATCATCATATAATCATGATAGAATTATAACTATAAGTATAAAAAATATGTATATTGAGAAAATAAAATCGCCAGCCGACTTGAAGAAGCTGGATTTGAAGGAACTGCAGGTGGTGGCTGATGAAACCAGACAGGCTGTGCTGAACCGTGTGAGCAAGCATGGTGGTCATGTGGGGCCGAACCTGGGATTCGTGGAGGCTACCGTGGCACTTCACTACGTTTTTGATGCGCCAAAGGATAAGCTCGTGTTTGACGTAAGCCACCAATGCTATCCACATAAGGTGCTCACCGGACGAGCTGCGGGATTCCTCGGCGATGTGGATGACATGA
>OLSX01004017.1_pt1 | contig 11301 bp, 8 predicted proteins | sample 1673141 | NCBI WGS metagenome assembly OLSX01 (sample SAMEA3136759, study PRJEB25190) | human gut metagenome | biome: human gut; feature: human-associated habitat; material: faeces | place: Austria | collected 2013
GCTTGAGGGGAATGTTCCAGATGGGGAAGGTCTCGAACTTGGCGTAACCGGCCTTGACCCCGCGCTTGTATTCATGGTACAGCTGGGACAGGCAGACGGCCATCTTTCCGCTGCCGGGACCGGGCGCAGTAATGACCACCAGCGGGCGCTCGGTCTCAATGTACTCGTTGCGGCCGTAGCCCTCGTCGCTGACAATGCGGGCCACATCGTTGGGGTAACCAGGGATCTTGTAGTGGCGGAAGGTGCGGATGCCCAGACTGTTCAGCCGCTTTTCAAAGGCTTCCACCTCGGCGGCGGCGGTGTACTTGGTCACGCACACACTGCCCACATACAGCCCCATCCCCTGAAACGCGTCGATGAGACGCAGCACATCCAGATCGTAGGTAATGCCGTAGTCGCCGCGTACCTTGCTGCTGATGATGTCCTCGGCGCTGATGACGATGACGATCTCGGCCTGCTCCTTGAGCTGCAAAAGCATCTGCAGCTTGGAGTCCGGCTGAAAGCCGGGCAGCACGCGGGAAGCGTGGTAATCGTCGAACAGCTTACCGCCGAATTCCAGATACAGCTTATTGTCAAACTTCTTGATGCGCTCGCGGATATGCTCAGACTGCATCGAAAGATATTTGTCGTTGTCAAATCCTATTTTCATCGTTCGTTTCCTCTCTGGTGGCCGGGCACACCATACCCGGACTAAAAAATCACAAATATAAGTATACCACAGCCCGGGGTGGGGCGCAATGCAAAACAAAGCGCCGAACGCAATTCCGGCAGGATAGGCCGTTTTGGGCGGTACAGAGTCCTGTTTTTTGTTGCAGATGCCGTTTTGGGTCAGGTCTTTTGCCGGGCGGCAAGGTCTTTTTCTACCTTCCAGAAGGCCAGCAGCAAAAGCCCCGCCGCCACATAGCTGAGCGTTTCCACCCAGATATAACCGCCTGCGATCACATGGTGCACAGCGGCATTCTGGGCGGCAGTGCCCAGCGCCGTACTGGCGCACTGGTCATAGCCGGCGCGCGCCAGCACCCCGTTGAACAGTGCACTCATCACCGAGCCGCCCGCCACAGACTGGGAACTGTACACCGACATGGTAAGTCCGTCCGTACGGATGCCGCTGCGCCCCTCCACATGGTCCACCACATCGGTCACCATGGCAAGGAGCAGACAGCAGGTAGGCGCAGAGCCGAAGCACTTGAGCGCAACACCAATGGCAACAGGGACCAGTCTGCCCTGCCCCAGCCCCGCGAGTACGCCGCCCGCAGCGCCCAGCAGCAGAAACCAGCCGCACACCTTGCGCTTGCCGAACCGGTCGGTCAGCGGCACCAGCAGCACCGAGGCCAGCGCCATGGGCAGCGCACCCATCATGGTCAGCAGGGATTGAGATGCGCCCCATGCACCGGCGCTGCCCAAAAAGGTGTTGTCCACCACCCACTTGCAATAGTAGGTCATGGTGCTGTTTTTTAAAGATCCGCTCCACTGGAACAAAACGCATACACCCAGAATGAGCCACCACATGGGGTCGGCAGCCACCGCCCGCAGCTGGCGGCGCAGCGAGACCCGCTGCACCGGTACAGGCTCCGGCGGGGGTGTTTCTGTCTGCCGGGCGGCTTCAAATTCATCTTCCGGCCCGTACAGGCCTTCCAGAATGCGGCGTTCCTCGGTAACGCGCTCCCGGGTAAAGGCGAACTGCAAGTAGATGGTAAGCCCGGTGAACACCGCCACACCCAGCATGGTGAAAAACCAGCGGTGGATATTTTCCCGGAGGAAAAAGGACACCAGCATAGGGAACACCATGCTGCAAGTACCCATCACGCCCAGACCCACCATGCTGTTGATAGAGGCCAGCAACCCGCGCTGACGGCTGTCCCGGGTGGACACTGAGATCATGATGCTGCTGGCTGTGCTGTAAATGGGGGATGCAAACGAGTAGTACAGGTTGTACGCCACAGCGATCCACACCATGCGTGCGACGCCCTGAAATGGCACGATGAACATGAGCACGCTGGCAGAGGAAAAGGTAAACACCGAAAGCAGCAGCCACGGCCTTGCCTTGCCCGCCGTGGCGCGGGTGTGCTCGATCAGCTGCCCTACCAGAAGGTTTGCCGCCACGATGAGCACAGTGGACACCAGCTGCAACCGGCTGAGGAACCGCAGATCCAGCCGGAGCACATCGGTAAAGTAGCTTTGCAGGATGCTGCCGAAAATACTGCCTGAGATGGAAGCACCCATGGGACCCAGAATATAGCCGAAGAGCATCTCCGGCAACTGGACCTTCTCGCTTTTGATCCGGGTGCGGGTGAACCGGTGGTTCCAGAAGTTTTGTCTGTGCATGGAACGGATTGTTTCCTTTCTCCCCGCAAGTGCGGGGTCTTACACATTCCTATCATTTCTATGATAGCACATTTTCCACCGCCGGGGAACTGTCCGGTGCAAAAAACATCTTTTTACCGCAGACGGTCGGAAAACGCAAAAAGGACCGCCGCAGTGTGCGGCAGTCCCCTTTGCTCTTATGAAGAACTATCCGTATGGAGAAAGAAAATGGCTTGTTACTTTGCCTCAGCAGGCTGAGTCTTTTTGACAAGGCTCAGGATCACTGCACCCAGCGCACTGCCCACAGCCAACGCCACGCAGTACAGCGCAGCGTGATCCACCACCGGGAATACGAAGATGCCGCCGTGGGGTGCGCGCAGTGCGCAGCCGAAGGTCATGGAGAGTGCACCGGCAACAGCAGAGCCGACAACGCAGCTGGGCAGAACACGCAGCGGATCGGCTGCTGCATAGGGGATGGCACCCTCAGACACGAAGCACAGACCCATGACGTAGTTCACGATGCCGTTGCGGCGCTCGTCCGGGGTCCACTTGCGGGGGCAGAAGGTGGTGGACAGGGCAATGGCGATGGGAGGAACCATGCCGCCCACCATGACAGCGGCCATCACCTCGTAGTTGCCGGAGGCAAGGGCTGCGGTGCCAAAGACGTAGGCTGCCTTGTTAACCGGGCCGCCCATATCCACGCTCATCATACCGGCCACGATGGCACCCAGCAGCACCTTGGAGCTGCCGCCCAGTGCGTTCAGCCAGTCGGTCATGGCGGTGTTGATCATGCCCATGACCGGGTTCACTGCGCACATCATCGCACCTACGATGAGAATGCCGCCCAGCGGGTAAATGAGCATGGGCCGGATACCGTTCAGGCTGGCGGGCAGCTTTTCGGTGATCTTTTTAAGGAACTGCACGATGTAGCCCGCCGCAAAGCCGGCCAGCAGCGCTGCAAGGAAGCCGCCGGAGATGCCGGTGGTGCTGCCTGCGGCAAGGTCGGTGAAGTTGGTGCCGTTCATGGCCAGCACACCGCCGGCAAAGCCTACGGCCAAGCCCGGACGGTCGGCGATGGACATGGCGATGAAGCCGGCCAGAATGGGCAGCATATAGCCGAAGGCTGCGTTGCCCACCGTCTTGAAGAAGGCGGCAACGGGGGTGTTCATGCCGAAGTTTGCGGGATCAATGCTGTAATCATCCAGCAGGAAGGCCAGCGCGATCATGATGCCGCCGCCTACCACAAAGGGCAGCATGTGGGAAACGCCGTTCATCAGGTTCTTGTACAGGCTGCGGCCGAAGCTGTCCTTGGTGGAGCTGTCGTCCTCGGCTGCGGCGCCGCCCTCGGCGTGGTACACAGGCACCTCGCCGTGGGCGATTTTCTTAATGAGCTCCTCCGGCTTATGGATGCCGTCGTCCACGCGGGTGAACAGCACCGGTTTGCCGTCGAAGCGGGCGGTTTCCACCTTTTTCTCCGCTGCCACGATGATGCCGTCACAGGCGGCGATCTCGGCGCGGGTCAGAATGTTCTTTGCGCCGTCCGAGCCATTGGTCTCCACCTTGGTGGGCAGACCCAGCTTGTCACCGGCCTTGGTCAGCGCTTCTGCGGCCATGTAGGTATGGGCGATGCCGTTGACGCAGGCAGTCACAGCCAGAATGCGGTAGCCGTCCTGCGGGATGGCCTGCTGGGTAAAGCTCTCTGCGCCGAACTGTGCTTCCTCCTGCACGTCGATACACTCCAAAAACTCCTTGGGGGTCTTGGCGGCTTTGAGCTTTTCCACAAAGTCCTCGTTCATCAGCATCTGCATCATGCGGGCCAGCATATCAACGTGCAAGCTGCCGTTTTCCGGAGCGGCAATGGCAAACAGCAGGTCGGTGGTGCCGTCATCCTCAGCGTTGTACTGTACCGGGGTGCTCAGCCGCAGAGCGGCCAGACTGGGGCGGGTGACCACATTGGTCTTGGCGTGGGGCACAGTGATGCCGTTGTCCACATAGGTAGAGCCCTCGGCCTCGCGGGCGTAGAGTGCCTTTTTGTAGGCTTCCTTGTCGGTAATATTGCCGTGGGTGGCCTGCAATTCCACCAGACGGCTCAGGATCTCCTCCTGCGTTTGCAGCGCCTCGTCCAGCGCAATGGACTGTGCGGTGAATAACTCGGTGATGCGCATAAAATTTCCTCCTTTTTTCCTTTTATCCTATCAAAGCTGCGCCAGCAGCTCGTCGATCTTCTCCTTTGTGGCAAGCCCAAGGCTGAACGCCGTTGCGCTGCCGCAGGCGGTGCCCAGACGCAGCGCCTGCGCGTAGCTGCGGCTTTGCAGATACCCGGCCACAAAACCGGCCACCATGCTGTCGCCTGCGCCCACGCTGTTGACTACCTTGCCCTTTGGGCAGCCAATGCGGTGCACCTGTCCCTGCTCGTCCAGCAGCAGCGCACCGTCCCCTGCCATGCTTACCAGCACGTTGCGGGCGCCCTTTTCCTGTAAAGTACGGGCAGCAGCCACGATCTCGGCGTCACTGGTCAGCACCTTGCCCACGATCTCGCCCAGCTCGTGGTTGTTGGGCTTGATGAGAAAAGGATGGTAGGGCAGCACGTTTACCAGAAGGTCGCGGGTGGCATCCACCACCGCGCGCACGCCCCTGCCCTGCAGCCGCGCCAGCAGCCGTTCGTAGACGCTCTGCGGCAGGCTTGCCGGGATGCTGCCAGCCAGAATGAGGATATCCCCCTCGGTCAGCTTGTCCAGCTGGGCTTCCAGCTGCTGCAACGCACTTTCCGGGATGGCCGGGCCTGCACCGTTCAGCTCGGTCTCCTGCCCTGCCTTGATCTTGACGTTGATGCGGGTCATTCCGTTTTTCAGATGCACAAAGTCGGTCTTGAGCCCCTGTGCTGCCAGACCGCGCTCCAGCCACGCGCCGGTCTCACCCGCCACAAAGCCCAGCGCCACGCTCTCGCAGCCCAGCTGCGCCAGCACGCCGGACACGTTGATGCCCTTGCCGCCCAGCACGCAGTCCTCACCTTGGGCGCGGTTCACTTCGCCCACCTCCAGCGGTGCGTCCAGACGCACAACATAGTCGATGGCCGGGTTAAAGGTAACGGTATAGATCATACTTCTGTCTCCTTTACAAATGTTTGCTGCTTATACTTGGGGTTCGGGCAGCGGTTGGTCAGGATCGCACCGCCGTGCAGATCCGTGATGACCGCCGGGTAGATCTTTGCAAACTTGGCGTCGTCCACAAGGAACCAGCTTTCCCTTGCACGGCGGACTGCTGCTGCCTTTACGGCGGCTTCCTCTGGGTCCGGGGTGGTAAAGCCCGCCTCCAGCGCCACGCCGTTGGCTCCCATAAATGCCTTGGTGAAGTTATACTGCTGGATGCTGCTGACCGCCGGTGCTCCCACGATGGCCTCGGTCTGGGGACGCAGCAGCCCGCCGGGCAGATACACCCGGCAACCCTTCTGCGCCAGCATCCGGGCGTGCGCCACGCCGTTGGTCACATAGGTGGCCTTGAGTGCCGCACCCGTCAGCGCCCGCACCAGCTCCAGCGTGGTGGTACCTGCGTCAATGAACACAAAATCCTCGGCGGTGATGAGTGCTGCGGCGGCTGCGGCAATGCTGCGCTTTTCTGCCACAGCCAGTGTCTCCTTGGCTTCCATGGTGGGCTCGTCTGCCAGAAAGCGGCTGTCCGGCAGGGTGGCCCCTCCGTGCACCTTGGTCAGCCTGCCCTGCCGGTCCAGCTCGGTCAGGTCACGCCGGATGGTGGATTCGCTGGTGTGCAGCGCCTCGCACAGCTGCTGCACCGTCACGGTGCGCTGCTCGTTCAGCTGCTCTAGGATCAGCGCAAAACGTTCCTCTGCCAGCATGGTGTCTTTCCCCTTCTTTCCTTCCCACGCCTGACCGTTTCTGCACGGTCTTGGCGTGTTTTGGTTGTCCGTGTCTTTATTATAGCAAAAATCCCGTCAAAGTCAATCAGCTTCGGTCATTTTCGCGCACAAAGAATATCTTCGATTTTGTGCACCGTTGCCAGCATCTGGGATACAAGAGCGCTTTTGCGCCAAAAAAAGACCACCGCACTTGTGTATGCGGTGGCCTTTTCTGCGTTTATGTGACCGGTCGTGACCGGTTTTGGTGCTCAGGCTGGTTTACTTCAGGCATCCGAGCGGGAGTAGGCGTTCTTCATCTGGCTGCTCAGTTCAAACAGGACTTTGTCCAGCGTGTCGGCGGCCTTCTCCTGCAGCATGGCAGCGATGGCGGTGTTGGCTTCCTCCCGCAGGGCGGCGCGGCGGGCAGCGTCCGGCTCGGCAGCAAGCTTTGCGTCGTACTGGTTCACCAGGGCGCGGGCAGCGGAGAGCACGGCTTCCTCGTAGCGCTCGAGGTGGAACAGAGACTTATTATAGGAGGCATCTGCCATGGCAGCGATCAGGCGGCTGGTCCAGTAGAAGTTATCGGTGGACACAGTGCCGGTGGTGTTTGCCAGATACTCCGGGGTGCGCTCCACGTTGGCGTAGAAGGGCACCATGGTGTTGAAGGCGTTGGAGGCATAGGCCACCCACTCCACTGCGCGGGATTCCTCCGGCTGGTCGGGACGCATCTGCAACAGGGCCATAAAGTCGTTGCGGTTGATGCCGATGGAGCGGTATGCGCCCTTTGCGGACTTGTCGCCGTAGCTCAGGTAGGGGTCGTAGGGGGTGCCCTGATAGTGGCTGGACAGCATATACTTGATGTCCTCCGGGGTCACCTTGCGCTCCGGCACCATGCACCACGGCAGGTCGTCGGACATGGGAGTGTAGTCGGCGTCAGCGCCCTCCCACACCCATGTGCGGGGGTTGAGGTAGCGCAGCATGTACCATGCGCGGGGAGTGTTGTAAACGTGGTCGGCGTCATCATGACTGCCAAAGGCGTCCCGGGGGTTCAGCGCGCCGTCCAAAGAGAGATCGAGGTGGTTTTTGGCAATAAACTCCCGCAGGTCGGCAGAGCAGAGGTAATTTTCCTGTGCACCGAAGGCATCTTCCAGATCAAAGGTGTCGATGCCCAGTTGGTTGGGCATGACCACATACACATCGTCCGGCACACGGCGGGCGATCCAGTGGTGACCGCCGATGGTCTCCAGCCACCAGACCTCGTTTACGTCCTGAAAAGCGATGCCGTTCATCTCGTAAGTACCGTACTGTTCCAGCAGGCTGCCCAGACGCAGCACGCCCTCACGGGCAGAGTGGATATAGGGCAGCACCAGATAGACGATATCCTCCTCGCCGATGCCGCCGGGCACCTCGGGCTTTTCGCCCTTGGCAGGCTGGTACTCCACCAGCGGGTCTGCGCCCAGCACGCGGGGGGTGGAGGTGATGGTCTCGGTGGCGGTCATGCCCACGTTAGCGGCGTTGACGCCGGAAGCTGCCCAAATGCCCTTGCCCTCTACGGCGTTGGGCATGGCGGTAAACCGCAGTGCGCCCTCCGGCAGAGGGATCTCCACATGGGAGAGGACGCTGCGGTAGGTCTTGGGCAGCTCCTCCGGGTGGATCACGGTGAATTTTTTAGCGGTGAAATGGCCGGAGCCGGAGTCATCGTTGCGGGCGATCATGGTAGAGCCATCGTACGATGCTGCTTTGCCGACCAGAATGGTAGTGCAAGCCATAGGTTTTCCCTCCATATTCTATAATGTGCCTCTATTGTAGAACTTTTGCAGCGGAATTGCAACCGGGAAACAAAAACCGCCGCGCTGCGTACCACGGCAGAGCGGCGGGGGGTGGGATGCTTTTTTAGGCTGTTACTGGGCTGTCCAGTAGAAGTCCTCGCCGGGCAGCGTACCGCCCACGGCGGCAGGGTCGGCATCGTAGAGCACCTGCAGGTAACCGGAGACGTCTGCCTTCAGTTCCTCGCCGGTCAGGCAGACGATGTTGCAATTGGGCAGTGCCTTTTTGGCGATGGCGGCTTTTGCCACCACGCCCTGCTCCTCACACAGAGCGGCGGTGCCGTCCAGATCGGTGTTGGCGGCGTTCACGCTCTGGGCATAGTCTGCCAGAAAGGCAGCTACCACATCCGGGTGCTCCTCGGCGTAGGCCTTGCGCACCACGGTCACACCGGTGATCAGCTGGGTGTCTGCCACCTTGTCCCACTCAGCGGTCAGGTCAAGGGCTACCCGCAGGGTGTCGTCCTTCAGCCCGGCGGCGGTCACATAGGGCTGGGGCAGCACGGCAATGGCGTCCTGCGTGCTGGCCATCTGGGCGGTCACCTCGGTAGCTTCGCTGTAATACTGGATGTCCACATCCTTGTCCGGGTCAAGGCCGTTGGCGGTAAGCAGATAGCGCAGCACATACTCCGGGGTAGTGCCCTTGCCGGTGGACAGGATGGTGCGGCCCTTGAGGTCGGCCATGCTGTGGACAGTGTCGCCCTGCTCCACCACATACAAAACGCCCAAGGTGTTCACCGCCACGGCCTGAATGCCGCCATTTGTTTTCTGGTACAAGGTCGCAGCCAGATTGGCCGGGATGGCGGCCATGTCCAGCTCGCCCTTGATGAGCAGCGGCACGATCTCATCCGCAGCGCCGTAGAGCTGCAAGTCGTAATCCATGGCGGCGGTACCGGCCTGCTCCATTGAGAGCAGGTTGACCAGCCCCATGGTGGTGGGGCCCTTCAGCCCCGCGATGTGCAGCGGCTCGGTAGCAGACAGCGGCGCTGCGGTCTCTTCTTCCTCGGAAGCAGCCGCAGAGGAAGCAACTTCGGACACCGCTGCGCTGGAAGCGGCAGAGCTTGCGCTGCCGCCGCAGGCTGCAAGGCTCAGTGCAAGGCTGAACGCCAGCAGTAAGGATAGGATCTTTTTCATGAAATACTCCTTTTCACACCCGGCACGCCCCGCTGCGGGGACGGAAACCGGCCTTTTTTGAAAAATTTTGCAAAATCATTTGCTTTGCGCGTTCCAGTTTACTATAATAGGGGTAAAAATACCGTTGCGTGTGCAACGCAATTGCAGGAGGCTGCGGAGAACACTATCTTCTCTGCGGAGTTGCGATGAATAATTATCTGCCGCTGTTACAAACCACCACGCTGTTCGCAGGGCTTTCCGCTGCGGAGCTCAGCACGCTGCTGTCCCGGCTGGGGGCAAGTGTGCGCAGCTACGGCAAGGGCGAAGCCCTTGTGCTGGCGGGGGAGCCCAGCCGCCGGGTAGGCATCGTGCTGTCCGGCGAGCTGGAGGCCTACCGTCCGGCGCCGGGCGGGGCACGCATCCCCATTGCCCGGGTAGAGCCGGGCGGGGTGTTCGGGGATGTGCTGGGCGGTTCCAGCCTGTCCAGCCCGGTCACCGTGCTGGCTGCTGCCCCCTGTGAGGTGCTGCTGCTGCCCTACGAGCGGCTGCTGCTCTCGGACGGTAGCCCCGCCCACCAGCGGGTGGTGCAAAACCTTGTGCGCACCATCAGCGATAAATATTTTTCCCTCTCCCACCGCATCGACCTGCTGGTGATGAAGAGCCTGCGCGCCAAGGTGGCGGCTTATCTGCTCAGTGAGGCAGCCCGTGCCCACAGCCTGACCTTCAGCATCCCCTTCTCCCGCATCCAGCTGGCGGACTACCTCAACTGCGACCGCAGCGCCCTTTCCCGGGAGCTGAGCACCATGCAGAGGGAAGGGCTGATAGATACCTACCGCAGCAGCTTCAAGCTGCTGGAGCCGGATGCTTTGCAGCAGATGGTGCAGTAGCCTTTTGCCAACTATTTTATATTTAAGGAGCAATCAAGCAATGTCCAAGCCTGTTCTCTGGATCGTGATCCCCTGCTACAACGAGGAGCAGGTGCTGCCCATTACAGCACCTATGTTTCTGGAAAAGATCCACAGTCTGACCGCACAGGGGCTGGTCAGCGATAAAAGCCGGGTGCTCTTTGTCAACGATGGCTCCCGCGACAAAACGTGGGAGCTGATTCAAGGCTTTGCCGCACAGGACGAGCACTATATCGGCATCTCTCAAAGCCGCAACCGTGGCCACCAGAACGCCGTGCTGGCGGGGCTGATGGAGGCGCTGCACAGCGACAGCTGCGATATTACCATCTCCATTGACTGCGATGGTCAGGACGATATCAACGCCATGGATGAGATGGTAAAAAAGTATCTGGACGGTGCCGAGGTGGTGTACGGTGTGCGCAGCCGCCGGGACACCGACACCTTCTTTAAACGGTTCACTGCCGAGGGCTTTTATCATGTGATGAACGCCTTGGGCGCGGATATCGTGTTCAATCACGCGGACTACCGCCTGATCAGCACCCGCGTGCTGGAAAGCTTTGCGGATTACAAGGAGGTCAACATCTTTTTACGCGGCATGGTGCCGCTGGTGGGCTTTGCCCACGATGTGGTCACCTACGAGCGCCACGAACGTCTGGCCGGTGAGAGCCACTACCCCCTGAGCAAGATGCTGGCGCTGGCCTTTGACGGCATTACCAGCCTTTCCAACAAGCCCATCCGCATCATCACCGGGGCGGGCATCGTGGTAAGCCTTGTCAGCTTTATCGGGGTCATCTGGGCCATCGTGTGCGCCGCTATGGGCAGCAGCGTGGCAGGCTGGGCCTCCACCGTCTGCATCGTCTGCTTTATGGGCGGCGTGCAGCTGGTGTGTCTGGGCGTGATCGGCGAGTATATCGGCAAAATCTATAACGAGACGAAGCGTCGTCCGCGCTTTATCATCGAGAGCGTGCTGAACAAGGCGGATAGCGAGGCATGAAAAAGCACACCATAACCGTGGCGGCCCTCGCGCCGGACAGCGGAGATATGCTCGCCTGCGGCGTTTACGATGCGCTGAAAGCCGCACCGCGCCTGCTTCTGCGCACGGCGATACACGGCGTGGCAGACAGGCTGAAAAGCGAGGGCATTGCCTTTGAAACGCTGGATGCGCTGTATGAGCAGACAGAGGATTTTGACGAGCTTTGCGAGCTTGCGGTCAAGAAAATCATCGAGCTGGCGCGGCAGGAAGAAACGCTCTGCTACGCCGTCAGCGAACCGCAGAATGACGCGACGGTGCGCCTGCTGGCGC
>OLSX01004019.1_pt1 | contig 11299 bp, 7 predicted proteins | sample 1673141 | NCBI WGS metagenome assembly OLSX01 (sample SAMEA3136759, study PRJEB25190) | human gut metagenome | biome: human gut; feature: human-associated habitat; material: faeces | place: Austria | collected 2013
AAAGAATTAAAAATTAAAGAATCAGACTACACAGTATTAAGCATGCCGCATGGTAATTCTTTAATTTTTAATTCTTTAATTTTCAAATTCTATATTATTTACTTGTCATTATCTCCAATACCAATTTATCCGTTTCATTCATTCCTTTAGAACCGATTTTTGTCAGATTACGGATACTTTGATCCACATCCTCATCAATAATACCTTCTACGGAAGTTACACAACGGTTTTCCATGGCCATGATGGCTGAAAGCACTGCGGTTGAAACTCCGGTAGTTACTTTCAATGCACAACTGGGTTTGGCACCATCACAAATCATTCCGGTAAGATTGGCAATCATGTTCTGCACAGCATATGCCACTTGTTCATAAGTTCCTCCCATTAGCCAGGTTATACCGCAACTGGAACCCGTGGCAGCAACCACACAACCGCATAAGGCAGATAAGCGTCCCAAACTCTGCTTGATATAGATTACTGTTAAATGGCTCAACATCAAGGCACGAATCAATTCTTCTTCCGATTTTCCATTTTCTTCGGCATAGACCAGTACGGGAAGGGTAGCGGATATCCCTTGATTGCCACTGCCGGAATTGCTCATCACCGGAATCATGGCACCGGCCATACGGGCATCACATGCTCCCGAAGTGTAAGAAAGGATATGAGAGAAGACACTGTCGCCCATAATCCGGTGTTCGTAAGTGCCACGTAGGATTTTACCCAGTCCATGACCGTATTCCCCTTCGAAGGAACGTTCGGCGGCAGTCTTGTTCAGTCGTGCCGTATCAAGAATAAAACGGATATCGTCTAATGAGGTTGTCATGGCGAAGTCATACACTTTGCGTAAAGTCAAGTCCAATACATCCTCCTCTTCGATACAAGAGGCAATTTGTTTGTCCAATAAGATGTCACCGTTGCGCGTTATATAAGTAAAGCAAGTATGCCCACCGGCAATAATAGCTGTTGCCTTGTCCGTATCAGCTTCACAACATACTTCTATATAAAGCTTCTCTTCCATATCGTTTTTTAAAGATATATGAATGCGCTTTTCTTCTATGAAACGCTTTCCTGCCTCCACTGCATCAGGGGTACTGTCTTTCAAAACCTCCAATTGATATGCCGACTTGCCTATTAAAGCGCCAAGCGCCACAGCAATCGGTAATCCAATCATCCCCGTACCTGGAATACCCACTCCCATTGCATTTTTCAGAATATTGGCACTCAGCAATACAGTTATCTTTTCGGGACGCTTATTCAGCACTTCCGCAGCCTTTGCTACACACAATGCCACAGCTATAGGTTCTGTACAACCAATGGCAGGAATTACTTCAGATTTAACCAAAGCAATAATCTGTCGTCTTTCCGTTTCTGTCATATCATTTCTACAATTTGATTATTTATCATGCAAATGTAGGAAAAAACAAACAAAAATCCCTCCTCTATAACCTGAAAATCAGGAGACAAAGGAGGGAAAATTCCATATCGAAAAAAAAGTTATTTAGCGGCAGTCAAGTTCAAACCGATTTCCAAACGAGTTGTTTCATTAATTATTTCAGGTAAACCCTTCAACATACCTTCTGCCATACCGGCCATACTTCCAAAATCAGGATCAGCTTTCATTGCTTCGATAAGCATATTTACAAACTCCTCATCCGAGAATAAAGGAGCAACTATATTTTTCATCAAAGGCAATAACAAATCCGTATTCAAATAAACCTTTAATTTGCCTTCGTTCTTTTCGTAAGTCAAAGGCACACCGTCAGTTACCAAAGGAAGCAAAGACGTAACAGCCTGAGACAAAATTTCACTCATATCGATAGCCTTGGTAGAACTGCCCAGACGTTTTACATTGGCGATGATAGCATCCAGATTCAAATATACCTTCATTTGGGTATCACTGAGAACCACATATTGTGCAACATTCGCAGGAGTCTTAACAACAGAGGTACCTCCCTGAGCGGCATCCACATAAGAAGCAGAAATATTACCGTCAGCACCCAATGTAATATCATGCAACACACTACACAACATATCTTCTACATTCACTTTATCATCACCACCTGCGTCAATTAAAGGCATACGAAGAGCTAACGTCAAAATTGTTTGAATCGGCATCCCCAAGCCAGGCATTATTTCAACCTCCTTATTAGATTCCCAAATCAAATGAATCGGTTCTTCCGGATAATCAGAATTAAGGGGTGTAGGAACCCAAGTTGTTCCGGATAAAGCGGAATTTTTCAATGCGACATTAGTTAAATCCAATTTCAAGGAAGAAGCAGTAACCTTTCCTGCATAGTCAAAAGTACAATAATCGGTCTCACTTGTGCCGGAAAACGAACATTCATCACCTTGTATATTCAAAGTAACCGGAAGGGTTACAACCGGAGAACCCGGGAATACGCCTGCGCCAAAAGAACCGGAAGCCGCTTCACGTGTAAGAATACCGGAAAGATCCAAATTGCCAGCCAATACCAAAGTAGCCTTGGTTGCATCAGAAGCATCCGGAGTAAAAGTTACTTTCTTTCCCAACATTGTTCCACCGTTATAAGTCAAGTTCAAACCTGTTGCAACTGTAAACTCTGTTTGCGGCACAGGACATACTACCTTGTCATCGTCATCATCACTACAAGCCGTGAATAAACTCATTGAACAGATCAATGCAAATAAATAAAATAAATTCTTTTTCATACTTTTTTGAGTACTTGTTTAGTTAATAAAAAGCTTCCCAAGGGAGCTATTAATTTCCCATTTTAAATCAAAGGTGCAAAGTAACACTTTTTAAGGTTACAGTACAAGGTCTTTTCTAAAAAATAAATGTTCCTTTTTTCATCATTACGAGTGAAATTCGGATGCAGATTTCATAAAGAGTAAGCCATTTTTATAAAGAACAAGCCATTGGCCAAACTCTGGCAAAGGCAGGCAACTTTATGCGGAAAAGACTTTTTATCTTATTTCCTTAAACGTTTTATGAAAAAAAGTTGTTATCTTTATAAAGTCAAAAGCATTTCTTATAAAGCGTATTGGCACATTAACCTCATATATAAACCTTTAAAGCATTTGATATGTTCAACTCATTTGGAAATATTCTCCGTCTTACCAGTTTTGGGGAATCACACGGTAAGGGTGTGGGAGGAGTTATAGACGGATTCCCTGCAGGAATAGTCATTGATATGGATTTCGTCCAGGCAGAACTCGACCGACGCCGCCCCGGACAGTCACGTATCACTACCGCCCGGAAAGAAGGTGATAAAGTGGAGTTCCTCTCCGGCATCTTCGAAGGAAAATCCACGGGCTGCCCCATAGGATTCATTGTATGGAACCAAAACCAGCATTCTGACGATTACAATAATCTGAAAGAAGTCTACCGCCCGTCACACGCCGACTATACTTATAAAGTAAAATATGGCATCCGCGACCACCGCGGAGGCGGACGTTCATCAGCCCGTGAAACAATCTCGCGTGTAGTAGCGGGTGCCCTGGCCAAATTGGCGCTGAAGCAGCTGGGTATACACATCACGGCGTACACTTCACAAGTAGGTCCTATCCGCCTTGAAGAAAACTATACCGCATACGACCTCGACCTGATAGAGACCAATCCGGTCCGCTGCCCCGACCCGGCGAAGGCAAAAGAAATGGAAGAACTCATCTTCAAGATAAAGGGAGAAGGAGATACGATTGGAGGAGTGGTGACCTGTGTCGTCAAAGGATGCCCCATCGGACTGGGACAACCCGTATTCGGCAAACTCCATGCAGCACTCGGAGCCGCCATGCTCAGCATCAATGCAGCAAAAGCATTCGAGTATGGAGACGGTTTCAAGGGATTAAAGCAGAAAGGCTCGGAACAGAATGATGTGTTCTACAACAATAACGGACGTATCGAGACCCGCACCAATCATTCGGGCGGTATACAAGGTGGAATCAGCAACGGGCAAGACATCTATTTCCGTGTAGCCTTCAAACCCGTGGCAACCGTACTGATGGAGCAACACACCGTGAACATTGACGGTGTAGACACCACCCTGAAAGCCCGAGGACGCCATGACCCGTGCGTATTGCCACGCGCAGTACCCATCGTGGAAGCAATGACAGCAATGACATTGCTGGATTATTACCTGATTGACAGAACAACACAACTATAATATTCACCCATGGAAATAAAGAAATACATCACCGAGAACGAGCCTAAAATGCTGGAAGACTTGTTCAGCCTCATCCGCATTCCAAGCATCAGTGCCAAACCCGAGCATCACGACGATATGCTTGCCTGCGCCGAACGCTGGGCACAATTGCTGCTCGAAGCCGGAGTGGATGAAGCCCTCGTAATGCCCTCCAAAGGCAACCCGATTGTTTTTGGACAGAAAATCGTAGACCCGGACGCCAAGACCGTATTGGTATATGCCCACTACGACGTGATGCCGGCCGAACCTCTCGAACTTTGGAAAAGCGAACCCTTTGAGCCTGAAATACGCGACGGACATATCTGGGCACGTGGCGCGGATGACGACAAAGGGCAGGCATTTATTCAAGTGAAAGCTTTTGAATATCTGGTCAAAAACGACTTATTAAGAAACAATGTGAAATTCATTTTCGAAGGGGAAGAAGAAATTGGTTCACCCAGTCTTGAAGCCTTCTGTGAAGAGCACAAAGAACTACTGAAAGCAGATATCATATTGGTATCGGATACCAGTATGCTGGGCGCCGACCTGCCCTCATTAACCACCGGCCTACGTGGACTGGCTTATTGGGAAATAGAGGTGACCGGACCAAACCGCGACCTTCATTCCGGACATTTTGGTGGTGCGGTAGCCAATCCTGTCAATGTGCTCTGTAGCATGATAAGCAAAGTGATAGATGCCGACGGTCGTATCACTGCCCCCGGTTTCTATGACGATGTGGAGGAAGTACCTCAAGCAGAACGGGAAATGATTGCACACATCCCATTCAATGAAGAGAAATATAAAGCTGCTATCGGGGTGAAAGAATTATTCGGTGAAAAAGGATACAGCACCCTCGAACGTAATAGCTGCCGTCCGTCATTCGATGTTTGCGGTATATGGGGAGGATATACGGGTGAAGGCTCCAAAACAGTTCTTCCTTCGAAAGCATTTGCCAAAGTATCCTGCCGGTTAGTTCCCCACCAGGATCATCATAAAATATCAGAACTGTTTGCAGATTACATCCGTTCCATTGCCCCGGAAACAGTACAAGTTAAAGTGACTCCGATGCATGGCGGACAAGGGTATGTATGTCCGATTTCCCTTCCGGCTTACCAAGCTGCTGAAAAGGGATTCGAAGTTGCATTCGGCAAGAAACCGTTAGCAGTACGCCGTGGAGGAAGCATTCCTATCATCTCTACTTTTGAACAGGTATTGGGAATCAAAACCGTATTAATGGGATTTGGTTTGGAATCAGATGCCATCCATTCTCCCAATGAAAATTTCTCATTGGATATCTTCCGAAAAGGAATCGAAGCGGTAGTAGAATTTTATAAGGAATACGGAAAATAGTGAGGAGTTGGTAGTTAGGAGTAAGGAGTTAGAAGTTCCATGCGGCATATAGCGCAGCCTACTACTAACTACTTACTACTTACTACTAACTACCAACTACTAACTATCAACTACTCCCTGTCTACGGAAGTCTGAACAGGAAATTAAAGCCTTTGCTTTCCTTAAAATCCTTATTCGCTTCACCGGCATAAATTTCGCCATTAGTCAGTGTTAACTTCTTCACACCAACTTTCGGACTAAAGTCTACCTTCTTTAAATCAATCCAAAAAAGATTGGGAGTCAATGTCGACTCAAAGTAATAGACCCGATCCTTTTGGTCGGAAACAGAACGCCAACGGGTAGACGAGATATGTGGCTTATCCGGAGTAGAAATACCGAATGGCACAGATACATTCCGCATTATGCTCAGTACACTGGGGACTGCTATTTTCGGATCGGCAGTCTGCGGTATGGCATGTACATAAAATGAAGCACGCACAAAACGGTCGCTCGAACGATTGGTACCGGGCAACATTTGCAGACCACCCACTTCCTTCCAATAATCATTCACAGCCAACTGAAGATCATAACGTGGTGAATTAGTCATCACTTGATATTGTTTACCTTCGTGAATAATCAGATTTCCGTCGATATACTCTAAAACAGCCGTATTACCCGTTTCATCGGTAATTGCCATGTGCAACGTTGAAGCCGCTCCATTGGGCAGATGAGGTGCATCGATACGGAAAGTTTCTTTTTTCAATTCTGCCACAGCCTCACTCACTGTAGCAAAATTATCAAGCACATATTGAGTCCAGATCCCGATTCCCATCACCGGACGTGTATCATTCGGACGCGTATAAATTGATTCCGGCAAGAAAAGCAGACTTGCTACGAGTCCTTTCTCATTCATTCCGTCACAAATACCGAGATCATAGGCAGAAGCAACAATACTTCCATATTTGGAAGTCCAGTTCACCACCTCTCCCTTATCATAACTGACCCGCTTTACACCACGTGGAAACAAATAAAGATTGGACATGATATCTTCTTTCCAATCCATTGTACGCCCGGTTATCACCATATTATCCGGTCCAAGATACACCGCACGTGTACATGCTTCGGACTTCTGTGCAAACATTAAAAATGCAGCAGCAAGCGCCATCAAGGCCGCCATTCCTTTTTTTGATTTCTTCATCACTTTACTATCTTTATTAAATCTTTAACCTGAGTCCGACATAACTCTTATCCCGCATGGCTTTCCCTCTTTCCGGAAAGGAGGAGAAACGATGCAGCATGATTCCTTATATCGAATTAACGTTATCTTTAATAAGAACAAATGGAAGGAAGAACAAGTTTTCGAAAAGATAGTTTTATTTATACAATCCGTAGGTGGTACGCAATACTTGGAACTCGGTACGGCGGTTAATCGCATTACATATTTCCTGCTGCTCCGGAGTAAGTGTCTTAATGAATTCCTCTGTCAGCACATTCCCCTCTTTCAAGAAAGGAGCTGTCTTCAGCACCGACTTATTCACAACTTTCGGTTTGCTCTCTCCGTATCCTTTTGCCGTAAGGCGATCTTCGGAAATACCTCCTTTAATCAAATAGCGAACAACCGATTCCGCACGTCTCTGCGAAAGACGCTCATTGTAAGCGTCATTTCCTTTATAGTCACAATGAGCAGCAAGCTCGATGGTTACATTCGGGTTATCGTTCAACAAAGCGATCAGTTCGTCAAGCGCAGTAGTCGATGCAGGGGTAAGGTCTGCCCGGTCGAATTCATAGAAAATATTCTCGATTAGCACCGGACGGGTAATGGAGGCCAATGGGAATTCAACCTCATAACTGCGGTCAACTTGGGCCGTATCCGTTACAAGTTCCTGTTTCCCGTTCAGATAACCACGGCAAGAGGCCAACATTACATAATGCTGTCCGGAATTGAGACGTTGAACGAATGACCCGTCTCTCTTCACATCTATTTTCAGATAAGTACCGTCGTCACCGACTATGGTTACCATAGCTTCCGGCAGGGCATCGCCTTCTTTATCATATACCCAGCCGGTAAGAGTATGATTCACTTCCGGCAATTCAAAGCTATAAATATGATCCCATCCGCGCGCATCTCCCCGGTTGGAAGAGAAAAAACCACGCTGCCGCCCCGGCTCATAAGTCATACCGAAATCATCTCCGGCAGAATTAATAGGCGAACGCATATTTTCCACTTTCCACCGCCCGGATACAGAGTCGAGCACTGCACAGAATATATCGAGCCCTCCCATACCGGGATGCCCGTTCGAAGAAAAGTATAACTCCCCCTTAGGGCCGAACGTAGGAAACATCTCGTCACCGGCCGTATTGATATCAGGCCCCAGATTATCCACATATCCGAAACCGTCCTTCACTACATTGATGCGCCACAAATCAAGTCCGCCGAATCCGCCGGGCATATCGGATACAAAATAAAGAAAATCTCCCGCCGGAGACATGGCAGGATGAGCCACTGAAGAAAGAGAATCATTCAGAATGGCACATTTAGTCGGTGTCCCCCAATTGGCTCCGGTACGTGCGGAAGCAAATATCTCGGCATACACAGGTGCCTCGGGCGATGTCCGGCAACGGGTAAAATACATGGTTTTACCATCCGCCGAGAAAGAACAGGCACCATCTTCAAACTCGCTGTTCACTTCCGACTCCAACGGTTCGGGCTTTTGCCAGTTTTTCTTCTCATCACGTTTGGAAGAGAATATATCGGCACTTTTCATACCGGTGATACCGTTCAGATCATTCCCTTTTGCCTCATTCCGGGTGGAAGTAAAATAGATGATATCCGTATCGTCTCCGGCATACATCGGGGAATAATCGCTGCGCCGGGAGAAGAAAACGGCTTCCCGTTTCACTATATGTCGTGTAGGGTGCTCCTTCCATTCCTGTGCCAAAGTGCAGGATTGCAAGCCATTCAACGCCAATGTATCATTAGGACGATATTGGAGATAGGTTTTATAGGAGGCAATAGCCGGTTTATACTCGCCATTCTTCCGCAAACTCTCTGCCAGATAGAAATGGGTTACCGAATCCGGATAGTGATAACGGATGGCATTCATGTAAGCCCCTTTGGCACGCACATTATAATTGATGAGACGATAACAGCCGGCCATCTTATAAGCGATCTCTCCACGCTGTTTCCGTTGCTTCGGGGGAGTGGCCGCATAGGCTTTCCGATAATATTTGGCTGCATCAAAGTATTCGCCGCGGGCATAACTTTGCTCGGCTCTCTTCAAACTGCGTCCTGCACCACAGGAAGCCAGCAGGAAAAGTAGAAGTATATAGATAAGTTTGCGGCACATAATCTTAGTATATAAACAGAAAAAAGAGAGGTTTATTGTAAACGGTTATCATCTTTTGCTATAACGATGTGATCATTCGGTATACCTGCCGGATGTTTTCCGTATTCGCTCCTTTCTTCAAAGCGTTTCACAATTAAGAGACGCATGTTTCACAATTATGAAACGATCGTCACACAGTTGCGAGACGCACGTCTCACATCCATGAAACGTGCAAAACTCCCAAGTAATTGTAAAGCTATCTCAATCGAATGCCCTTCTAAAAGTACACCCATTCTTCCATTCAGAACAACCATAAGCCGCCTTCCCCTTGATAATAGTGCCTTTACCGCACACCGGGCAAGGCTGACCGACCAAGAGATCCGTCTCACCGGTAACTGGCACTCCCTCCTTTCCGGATCCTTCAACTGCCTTTTCCGCACTCTTCTCTTCCTGCTTCTTTTCTTTTGGAGCAGCCGGTTTGCGGGTACGTTTTTTGGGCTCTTTCTTCGGCTTTTCTTCTGCTATTTGTGCCGCAGTTTCCTGTATGGTAATGCGACGGTTGGTATTATCAGACAATACACTTGTCACAATCTCCGAAACCATCTGTTTCAATTCTTCCAGAAACTGCCGGGCATCATAAGTTCTTTTTTCAATCTCACGAAGTTTCTTCTCCCATATACCGGTCAATTCGGCAGATTTCAGGAGTTCCTCATGGATAAGTTGTATCAGTTCCACACCCGTAGGGGTAGCTATCAGATTCTTTTTCTCCTTACGGATATAGTTTCGCTTGAACAGGGTCTCGATAATGGCAGCGCGTGTTGACGGACGGCCAATACCATTTTCTTTCAAAGCATCGCGCAATTCGTCGTTATCCACCAATTTACCGGCAGTCTCCATGGCACGAAGCAGGGTAGCTTCCGTATAGGGTTTCGGAGGTTGTGTCCACTTCTCATTCAAATCCGGCACATGCGGCCCGCTCTCTCCCTTCACGAAAACCGGCAATACCCGCTCTTCATCCCCCTCTTTCTCCTCAACCTGTTCTTTGGCAAAAACAACCCGCCAACCCGGTTCAAGAATCTGTTTACCGGTCACCTTAAACTCGATCTTATCCACTTCTCCCAATACGGTGGTAGTAGACACCTTGCAATCGGGATAGAATACCGCAATAAAACGGCGGGCAATCAAATCGAACACCCGGTGTTCCATATCCGTCAGATTCTGTGGATATACTCCGGTCGGAATAATAGCGTGGTGATCGGTCACTTTCGAACTGTCGAATACTTTTTTGGATTTTGGAAGCTTGGCACCGTCCAACGGTGCAGTCAAAACTTCATAATCCCTCAGCCCCTTCAGAATAGCCGGACACTTCGGATAAATATCATCACTAAGGAAAGTCGTATCGACACGCGGATAGGTAGTCACTTTCTTTTCATAAAGCGACTGGATCAGTTTCAGAGTCTCATCAGCGGAATAAGCAAACTTTTTATTGCATTCCACCTGTAGTGAAGTAAGGTCGAACAGACGGGGTGCATACTCCACCCCTTTCTTTGCCGAAACATCCGTCACCACAAAATCCGATTGTTTTACCGTTTCCAGAAACTCCAGTCCCTCCTCTTTGGAAGTGAATTTTCCTTTCGTCGCCGAGAATGTAGTTTCACGATAGACCGTTTTCAATTCCCAATAAGGCTCCGGCTTGAAGTTTTCAATCTCCAACTGCCGGTTGACGATCAATGCCAGCGTAGGAGTCTGTACACGGCCGATAGAAAGAACTTGCTTGTTCTGCCCGTACTTAATAGTATACAAACGGGTAGCATTCATCCCCAACAACCAATCTCCCATTGCCCTGGAAAGCCCGGCTTCGTACAACGACTGGAAGTCCGATTGATCTTTCAACTTCGCAAAACCCTCTTTAATAGCTTCTTCTGTCAATGAAGAAATCCACAGACGTTTCACCGGACAGCGTGCACCGGCTTTCTGCATCACCCAACGCTGAATTAACTCTCCTTCCTGTCCGGCATCACCACAATTTATAATCATGTCGGCTTTCTGCATGAGGGTTTCTATCGTATGGAATTGCTTCTCGTAAGTAGGATTACTGATTAGTTTTATTCCGAAACGGGGCGGTATCATGGGCAGGCTTCCCAGGCTCCATGATTTCCAGTTCGGGGTATATTCATGCGGTTCTTTGAGTGTACAGAGGTGACCGAAAGTCCAGGTAACCTGGTATCCGTTCCCTTCGATGTATCCGTCTCTCCTGTCTTTCGCTCCTAATACATCAGCAATGTCACGCGCCACAGAGGGCTTTTCGGCAATACAAACTATCATTCGTTATTCTTTTAGCGGGACAAAGGTAATAAAAAGGGGGCAAGAACGAAACTATAAGCAAGAAACGATAACATAGACCAGGTGATTTTTCTCCCCCAAAGCTGACGTACGGACATAAAAAAAGGAGTACCGCTGTACTCCAACCTTTGTTAACCTTAAATCTAA
>OLSX01004027.1_pt1 | contig 11281 bp, 11 predicted proteins | sample 1673141 | NCBI WGS metagenome assembly OLSX01 (sample SAMEA3136759, study PRJEB25190) | human gut metagenome | biome: human gut; feature: human-associated habitat; material: faeces | place: Austria | collected 2013
TCGTATCAATCTTGGTAATTGTGTATGAATTTCAGTACAAAATATTGCCAAGAAAAAGACGTTTGTCTGACATATAAGCGCGGTATTTTTGCAGATACATCGTGAAAAGGAATGTAAATTGCATAAAAATATTTTTTTATACATGATAGGCACCGTCAATTCGCACAAAGGGTCTTTTGTTAGAAACATAACGGTTTTATTTCCATTTTGCGGTTGAAATCATAAGAATTTGATTGTATAATAAACAGGAACTTGAAGCAGTGCTGCGGTCAGGCAAAAGAATGCTGTTGTATGACAAGGCTTTTGTCATAAATATACTCTTTCCGGGCAGGCAGCACGGCATGCACGGTTTTCCGTGCAGACCTAGGGGTTTCCCGAAAGCAAAGTTTTGTAAAATACAGAAGATTTACAAAATAAGGAGGAGAACAAAAAATGTCTAAAGTAATGAAAACGATGGACGGTAACGAAGCTGCTGCATACGCTTCCTATGCGTTTACAGAAGTAGCTGGTATTTTCCCCATCACACCTTCCTCCCCAATGGCTGAAAAAACAGACGATTGGGCAGCAAATGGCAAGAAAAACCTTTTCGGTCAGACTGTTAAAGTAGTAGAAATGCAGTCTGAAGCAGGTGCTTCCGGTACTGTACACGGTTCCCTGGCAGCTGGCGCTCTGACAACAACTTATACAGCATCTCAGGGTCTGCTGCTGATGATCCCCAACATGTACAAAATCTCCGGTGAACTGCTTCCCGCAGTATTCCATGTAACAGCTCGTGCGCTGGCAGCTCACGCTCTGTCTATCTTTGGTGACCACTCCGACGTTATGGCTTGTCGTCAGACAGGTTTCGCTCTGCTGGTTTCCAACAGCGTACAGGAAGTTATGGATCTGGCTTGCGTAGCACATCTGTCCGCAATCAAAGGCCGTGTTCCTTTCCTGCATTTCTTTGATGGTTTCCGTACATCTCACGAAATCCAGAAAATCGAATGCATCGACTATGATGAACTGGCTAAAATCATCGACATGGATGCAGTTAACGCATTCAAGAGAAATGCGCTGAACCCTGAACATCCTGTTATCAGAGGTACAGCTCAGAACCCTGACATCTACTTCCAGGCTCGTGAAGCAGCAAACAAATTCTATGATGCTCTGCCTGCAGTAGTAGAAGAATACATGGGTGAAATCAACAGAATCACAGGCAGAGATTACAAACTGTTCAACTACTATGGTGCTCCCGATGCTGAAAGAATCATCATCGCTATGGGCTCCGCTTGTGAAGCTATTGAAGAAACAATCGACTACCTGGCAGCGAAAGGCGAAAAAGTTGGTCTGGTTAAAGTTCACCTGTTCAGACCTTTCGTAGCTGAAAAACTGCTGGAAGCTATCCCTAAAACAGTTAAGAAAATCGCTGTTCTGGATAGAACAAAAGAACCCGGCGCACAGGGCGAACCTCTGTACATGGACGTTTGCACAGCAATGTTCGAAGTAGAAAACGCTCCTGTTGTTGTTGGCGGCCGTTATGGTCTGGGTTCCAAAGACGTTACACCTGCACAGTTCATCGCTGTATATGCTAACCTGTCTCTGGACAAACCCAAAAACCACTTCACAATCGGTATCGTGGACGACGTAACCAACCACTCTCTGGAAGTTGGCGAAGAAGTTAACGTTACAGGTGATGACGGCACAATCAGCTGCAAATTCTGGGGTCTGGGCGCTGACGGTACTGTTGGTGCTAACAAGAACTCCATCAAGATCATCGGTGACCACACAGACATGTACGCACAGGCTTACTTCAGCTACGACTCCAAAAAGTCCGGCGGTATCACACAGAGCCACCTGCGTTTCGGTCACAAACCTATCCGCTCCACATACCTGGTTAAGACAGCAGACTTCGTTGCTTGTCATAAACAGGAATACGTTCACCTGTACGACATGGTTACAGAACTGAACGAAGGCGGTACATTCCTGCTGAACACAACCTGGACAGTAGAAGAACTGGAACAGCACCTGCCCGCGAAACTGAAAAGACAGCTGGCTGCTAAGAAAGCAAACTTCTACATCATCAATGGTACAGAAATCGCGAAAGAAATCGGTCTGGGCAACAGAATCAACACTGTACTGCAGGCTGCATTCTTCAAACTGGCAAACATCATCCCCATTGACCAGGCTGTAGAATACATGAAAGCTGCTATCACAAAATCCTATGGTAAGAAAGGTGACACAATCCTGAACATGAACTACGCTGCTGTTGATCGTGGTGTAGACGGTGCAGTGAAAGTTGAAATCCCTGCTTCCTGGGCAACTGCAGAAGATGCAGAAGTTGCAGCTGCTAGAAAATCCACAGAATTCGTTGATAAAGTTGTAGCTCCTATGAACGCACAGGAAGGCGACAAACTGCCCGTATCCGCATTCTCCGGTAGAGAAGACGGTACATTCCCTTGCGGTACAGCTGCTTACGAAAAACGTGGTGTTGCTGTTGACGTACCCGAATGGAACGCTGAAAACTGTATCCAGTGTAACCAGTGCTCTTATGTATGTCCTCACGCAGCAATCCGTCCCGTACTGCTGACAGAAGAAGAAGCTGCAAAAGCTCCTGCTGCATTCAAAGCAGTAGACGCTAAAGGCGGCGCTGCATTTGCTGGTCTGAAATACAGAATGCAGGTTTCCGCTCTGGACTGCCTGGGCTGCGGTAGCTGTGCAGTAGTATGCCCTGCTCCTAACAAAGCTCTGGTTATGAAACCTCTGGCTACACAGGAAGCTGAAGTTGCTAACTGGGATTACGCAATCGACGAAGTTGCTCCTAAAGCTAACCCTATGGGCAAAGGTTCCGTGAAAGGTTCTCAGTTCGAACAGCCTCTGCTGGAATTCTCCGGCGCATGCGCAGGCTGCGGCGAAACACCTTACGCAAAACTGGTAACACAGCTGTTTGGTGATAGAATGTACGTTGCAAACGCAACAGGCTGCTCCTCCATCTGGGGTGGTTCCGCACCTTCTATGCCTTACACAACAAACAAAGACGGCCGTGGTCCCGCTTGGGCTAACTCCCTGTTCGAAGACAACGCAGAATATGGTCTGGGTATGGCTTCCGCTGTTAAACAGATGAGAAACGGTCTGAAAGATAAACTGGAAAACCTGAAAGCAATCGACGCTTCCGTTGCAGGTGTTGTTGATGCTTGGGTTGACACAATGTTCGATGGTGAAAAATCCAGAGAAGCATCCGACGCTCTGGTAGCTGCACTGGAAGGCTATGCTGGCACAGATGCAGAAGCTAAGAACATCGTTTCCTACGTACTGGAAAACAAAGATCAGCTGGTTAAAAAATCTCAGTGGATCTTCGGTGGTGACGGCTGGGCTTACGATATCGGTTACGGCGGTCTGGACCACGTACTGGCTTCCGGCGAAGATGTAAACGTTCTGGTATTCGATACAGAAGTTTACTCCAACACAGGCGGTCAGGCTTCCAAAGCTACTCCTGCTGGTGCAGTTGCTCAGTTCGCTGCTTCCGGTAAGAGAGTTAAGAAAAAAGACCTGGGTATGATGGCTATGAGCTATGGCTACGTTTACGTTGCACAGGTTGCAATGGGCGCAGACAAGAACCAGCTGGTAAAAACTCTGCTGGAAGCTGAAAGCTACCATGGTCCTTCCCTGATCATCGCTTACGCTCCTTGTATCAACCATGGTCTGAAAGGCGGCATGAGCGGCGCTCAGAACGAAATCAAACGTGCAGTTGAAGCAGGTTACTGGCATATGTACAGATTCAACCCTACTCTGAAAGAAGAAGGCAAGAACCCCTTCACTCTGGATTCTAAAGAACCCACAGCAAGCTTCAGAGACTTCCTGCTGAGCGAAGTTCGTTACAGCGCACTGCAGAGAACATTCCCCGAAGTAGCGGAAGAACTGTTCGAACAGTCCGAAAAGAACGCAAAAGAAAGACTGGAAAACTACAAAAGACTGGCTAACCAGTAATCAGGTTTCACAGGATTTCAAAATGAAATAAAAACAGGCTTTGCCTGATGAAATGGAGAGATTTCTCGAAAGAGAAGTCTCTCTGTTTTTTTATGGTTTCTTTCAACAATGTTACAATTTTATTGAGATTGGAAAAATTGCTTTTTTCCAAAAGGAAAATAGTGTATACTCACAATATGGAAGTGAAGGAGGGGGTTATTGCATATGCGTCAAACGCTGAAAAACTGTAAGAGAATCGTCATTAAGGTAGGTACTGCAACCATTACCTATCCCAATGGCAGATTGAATTTGAAACGGATCGAAGAACTGGCATGGGTGCTGACAGACCTGCGCAATCGCGGTATGGATGTGGCACTGGTCACCAGCGGTGCCATTGGTGTAGGCGCTGTGCGTATGTCAATGCCTTCCCGTCCCACTATTACCCGGGAAAAACAGGCGGCGGCAGCAGTTGGTCAGGCAATGCTGATGCAGATCTATCATAACTTTTTTGACCGGTATAATCAGACCGTTGCCCAGATTTTGCTGACAAAGGAAGAAATGGGTACGGAAGAAAGATATACCAATACCCATAATACATTTGAAACATTGTTTGAAATGGGTATCATTCCCATTGTCAATGCCAATGACACCATTTCTACATATGAAATTGAATTTTCCGATAACGATCGCCTCTCTGCTATGGTAGCGGAGGTAACGGGGGCTGATCTGCTGGTATTGCTGACAGATATCGACGCCCTGTATGACAAAAATCCCAGAGAACATGCAGACGCGAAGAAGATTTCTTATGTGGAAAAAGTAACGCCGGAAATCGAAAAGATGGCAAGCGGAAAAGGCTCTGCCTTCAGTGTCGGCGGCATGCAGACAAAACTGGAAGCGGCAAAAATCTGTGAAAAAGCCGGGACAGCCATGGCTATTGCCCATGGGGAAGACCCCACGGTGATCCATCGGATTTTGGCTGGCGAAGATGTAGGAACTTGCTTTGGAAAAGGAATCAAAAGGAGAGATGAAATATGAGTTTTTGCCCGAAATGCGGAAGAGAAATTATTGATGAAAGCCTGGGCTGCCCTATTTGCGGTGTAAAAGAAAACACCTGCCCCGAAACAACGCAGCCCGATGAGCAGCCTGCGGAAAAAGTGGATTCTTTTACGGTAGAGGATGCCAAAGGCACTTATCAGAAATTTGAAAGTACAGAAAATACCAGCAGCGGTACATGGGCAAGCGGCGGTACCAATACAGAATATAAGCCCGTTAATGAAGGCATTCATCCTGCACTGAAAGTCATTGTGATCGTATTGATCATTTTGGTAGGCGGCATTGGTGCCATTGCAGGTCTCATTGCTGGTATTGCGCTGATGAAAAGCCCTGTGGAAGATAATCAGAAGTTTGGTAAACTGATTACCATCATCAGTGCCATTATGCTGGGTCTGAGCCTGATCTGCTGCATCATCGGTGGTCTGTCTGGTCTGGCAGCGGTACCTTATACTATTACCTATAACTTCTGAGAATCATGAATGAATTTGACTTTTTTGGCTCTGCTGTCTGCCACCAGATGGCAGAGCGCAGTTTTTTCTGGGGGAGCTGTCAAAGCCCCCTCTGTGCCCGCTGTACAGCCATTGAAGGCGGTATCATACTGGGTGTGATATTCTTATGGCTGGCAGGAAGAAAAGACGGAAATCGACCGTTTTCGCCATCTGGTGTGGTGCTGGCAGCGCTGTCTTTCCTGCCCATTGCCATTGACGGTGTCGGCAGTTATCTGGGATTCTGGCAGAGCAACAATTTGCTTCGTGTGTTGACAGGGGCGTTGGCTGGCTATGGATTGCCAGGCTTGTTTTTGCTGGCTGCCAATTTTTCTCCTGCCAAAGAAAATGTAAACCCTGTTTATAAAAATACAGGAGAGCAGATAGGTCTGCTTCTGGCGGCAGTGGCTTATGGTCTGCTGGTATGGCTGGGTATTTTGCCATATTTCCTTGTTGCCATTGTGTCGGCAGTGGGGGTTGTCTGTTTTTATGGCTGCTTCTGGTTTCTCATATTGCGAACGATGACAGCAGGAAAGAAATTCCCTTGTTTCTTATGCTCGCTGGCAGGAGGGCTTTTCACTGTATTTGTAGTGGCAACAATTGTACAAAGAATTTCATAGAGAATCGAAAAAAAGCTGTTTTTTTCCATGGGATACAAGTATAATGGAAAGAAACGGCTTTTTGATTAAGGAGGCAGTTATATTTATGAGTATGTTGACAGAAATGGGAAAACAGGCAAAGGAAGCGGCAGTGGTTCTTTCTGTGCTTCCCACACCCAGAAAAAATAAAGCCCTTTGTCATGCGGCAGATGCTTTGCTGGCAGCAAAGGATGAGATTTTGGCAGCAAATAAAGCAGACGTGGAAGCGGCAGTGGAAGCAGGTATCAAAGGCGCATTCATTGACCGTTTGACACTGACAGAAAAACGACTGGAAGAAATGGCAGACGGCTTAAGACAGGTGGCATCTCTGGATGACCCTGTAGGCAAAGTCCTGTCCATGAAAACATTGGATAATGGTTTGATTATCGGTCAAAAACGTGTGCCCATGGGCGTGATCGGCATCATTTTTGAAGCACGCCCTAATGTAACAGCAGACGCTTTCGGTCTGTGCCTGAAAGCCGGCAGTGCAGTTATTCTCCGTGGCGGTAAGGAAGCCATCGGCACCAACAAAAAAGTAGTTTCTGTATTCCAGAAAGCATTGGAAGAAGAAGGTCTGCCCGGTGCATGTGTACAGATTGTACAGGACACCAATCGGGAAACCGCAAACGAAATGATGCGTCTGAATGGCTATCTGGATTTGCTCATTCCCAGAGGCGGCGCAGGACTCATTCAGAATGTGGTGCAGAACAGCACCGTTCCGGTTATTCAGACAGGTGTGGGCAACTGCCATGTTTATGTGGACGAAAGTGCTGATCTGGAAAAAGCAGTGCGCATTGTTATCAATGCCAAAACACAGCGTCCCGGCGTTTGCAATGCCTGCGAAAGCCTGCTGGTGCATGAAAGTCTGAAAGATACGTTCCTGCCTATGATTGGTAAGGCGTTACAGGAAAAACAGGTGGAAATCCGTGGGGATGAAGACACCTGTGCCAGAGTGCCCGGCGCCGTAGCGGCTACAGAAGAAGACTGGGCAACAGAATACGAAGATTATATCATTTCCACAAGAGTGGTGAAGGATTTGGATGAAGCCATCAGCCATATCCGCCGTTATTCCACAGGTCATTCCGAAGCCATTGTGACAGAAAACTACACAAATGCCCAGCGGTTCCTCAACGAAGTGGACGCAGCAGCAGTTTACGTGAATGCATCCACTCGTTTCACAGACGGCGGACAGTTCGGCTTTGGCGCGGAAATCGGCATCAGTACCCAGAAACTCCATGCCCGTGGGCCTATGGGTTTGACAGAATTGACTACCACAAAATATATCATTTATGGTGATGGACAGATTCGTGAATAAAGAGAGAAGGGAAACATATGAGAATTGGTATTTTGGGCGCAGGCGGCGTTGGTGCCACCGTAGCCGGTGCCGTTGCGAAAGATAAAAACGCGGAAATCGTTTTGATTGCAAGAGGAGAAACAAAGGAAAATGTTCTGAAAAGAGGCTGGATTCTGGAGTCTGAAGTTTTGGGAGACCAGGTCATCCATCCCGCTTTGGTCAGCGATGATCCGGCAGAAATCGGTACCGTAGATGTGCTGGTATTGGCATGCAAAAGCTATTCTTTGAAAGATGTATGTGACAGATACAGCAGTATCGTTCGGGATGATACACTGGTCATTCCTTTCCAGAATGGCTTTATGGCTGCCCAGCAGGCACAGGAAGCATTGGGAAAAGGTCAGATTGCCCATGGCTTCATTTACTGCCTGTCTAAAATTGTAGAGAAGGGGAAAGTTGTCAATGTGGGTACACTGCTGCGTGCAGGTTTTGGTTTCCCTGACGGACGGAAAAACGAAAGAGCAGAACAGTTGGCAGCAATGATGCAGGCAGGTGGACTGCCTACCATTTATACAGCGGATATTCTGGAACCCATCTGGGCAAAGTTTATGATGATCTGCGGCAATAGCTGTGCCTTCCTGTATTATGATTGTCCTTCCGGTGGTATTCTGGAAGATTCTCAGCGGATGGCTTTTCTGAAAGGGACTTATGACGATCTGTATCGCTTGGCGGAAAGCGCAGGGGTACATCTGCCGGAAGATATTCAGAAACGCTATCTGCAGGAATTTGCGGAAATGCCTCTCAATTCCACATCTTCTCTCTATCGTGACATCAAAGATGGTGTACCCCAGAATGAATTGGAACAGATTGTGGGCAACGCTGTCAGATTGGCAAGAGAAAAGAAAATTTCCGTGCCTTTCATTGCGGCGGCTTATGATAAAACATTACAGACTATGCTGTAAGAATCTGGACATCATTGAACAATCCTCATAAAAAATCATAGCCGGAATCCTTGAAATACAAAGGATTCCGGCTATATTTGTTTTTTATGAAACAATCAGGTAGAAATCAAGGGTTGCTCTTTGGAGCCAATTTTACAAAGTGATAACTTTCTAAAATCTGAAAATACTTGGCAATACGGGGGTAGAGGGGTTCTGCCTCTTTTCCGAATTCTGCCTTTACTTCCAGTGCCAGATCCGCAACGCTTTTCTGTCCATCCATACGAGGCCAGAGAAAACTGCCCATGGTATCCAAATGAACCTGTGTGTATTTCGGTTTTTTGAATACCTTCTGTGCAATGCTGTTGAACAGTCCGCTGTTTTCTACCATCAGGGTTACGACACCATCCTCTGCTGTTTGCCAATTCTCGATGTTATGGGATGGAATCATATCCAGATAATTGATTTGTGGTGTTTCTTTTTTCTTTTTCATGCTTATTTCTTCACCCTGTTTTTACCCCAAAGGGAGGATTTCAACAGTGTCAGAATGATCAGAGCCAGTACAACGATGCTGCCGATGACACCCAGGCTGAAGCCGTTCAGGAGATTGGAAGGATCGATTGTGAATACTGCCAGAATTGCCAGTGCGATACCAACCAGACCTTCGCCGGCGATCATACCAGCGCAGTACAGAGTACCGTCGTTGAGCTGTGCGTCTTTTGTTTTCTGGTCTACGTTCTTTCTTCTGTTCATCAGCAGATTGATGATACCGCCAATCATGATACATGCATTCAGCTGAACGGGAAGATACAGACCAACAGCAAAAGGCATTACAGGTACACCAACGATTTCAATGCCGATGGCAATGAATACGCCGATGAATACCAGAGACCAGGGCAGGTCGCCGCCCATGATACCTTCTACGATCATTTTCATCAGTGTTGCCTGAGGCGCAGGGATTTCCGCTGTGCCGTAGCCCCATGCTTTGTGCAGCAGATACAAAACGCCGCCGATAGCCAGGGAAGAAGCAAGGATACCGATCAATTCACCGATCTGCTGTTTTTTAGGTGTTGCACCCAGCAGGTAACCTGTTTTCAAGTCCTGAGAAGTGTCACCAGCCAGAACTGCGATAACACAGATAACGGAACCGATGGCAATGGCGCCTGTCATACCTTCGATACCTGTCATGCCCATGGATTTGAGCAGCAGTGTTGCAATCAGCAGTGTTGCGATTGCCATACCGGAAACAGGGTTGTTGGAGCTGCCTACCAGACCAACCATACGTGCGGAAACGGTTGCAAAGAAGAAACCGAATACAACAATCATGATTGCGCCTGCCAGGTTAACAGGGATTGCAGGGAACAGCCAGATAACCAGTGCAACTGCAGCGATGCTAATCAGGATGACGTTCATAGGCAGATCCTGATCTGTACGAGCTGTGCCGTGTGCGCCGCTGTTTTTCAGACCCTTCATTGCCTGCGCGAAAGTACGGCAGATCAGAGGGAAAGATTTGATCAGGCTGATCAGACCACCAGTAGCGATGGCACCTGCACCGATGTAACGAACATAGCTGCCCCAAATGCCGCTGGGACCGCTTTCTGCAAAAATCTGCGCGATGGTTGTGGTACCGGGATACATAACAATGTCGCTGCCGAACAGCAGAATAATAGGAATCAGTACACACCAGCCGAACAGACCACCTACGAACATGTAGGAGGAAATTCTGGGGCCTACAATGTAACCAACACCAATCAGCGCAGGGTAAATCTGGGTACCAATCTGACCGCCCAGACTTTTGAATGTGTAGTTGATTTCACTGGGAACCAGTTTCAAGCCATCTACAATGAATTTGAAGATAGCTGCAAAGCCCATGCCTTTGAATACGGTGGAAGCGTTGGAACCGCCTTCTTCACCAGCCAGCAGTACGTCTGCACATGCTGTACCTTCGGGGTAGGGCAGAGTTGCATGTTCCTTTACAATCAGCGCGTTACGCAGGGGTACCATGAACATAACGCCCAGGATACCACCGCAAAGTGCGATGACTGTGATTTCCAGAAGACCAGGGTTTTCCCCTTTACCTTCCGCTGCCCACAGGAACAGAGCAGGCAGAGTGAAAATTGCACCGGCTGCCAGGGATTCACCGGCAGAGCCGATTGTCTGTACGATATTGCTTTCCAGAATGGAGTTTTTCTTCATGACGATACGGATAATTGCCATGGAAATAACTGCCGCAGGAATGGAAGCAGATACTGTCAGACCAACACGAAGACCTAAGTATGCATTTGCTGCACCAAAGATAATCGCTAACAGGACACCGACGATAACAGATGTCACTGTGATTTCCGGGGTTACTTTCTCCGCCGGAATGTACGGTTTGAAATCTTTGTTTTCGCTCATGTTTCTCTTCCTTCTTTATAATTCTTTTTGATTGACCAACATGTATCAGTATAGTATAAAACGATATGTACGACAAGTGTTTTATGCATATTTTCATATGTTTTTTCGTGAAATTATCGTTATTTCCATTTATTTACAGTAAGATTTTTGAAATTTTTTATCTAAATTGTACATTTTTAAATACCTTGTATGATAAGAAAGACGGAAAATCAATGGTTTGCGGATATGAAGCTTTAAAAAGTGGCTAATTACATGGCGTGAATATAAAAATGTATGGTTGCATAAAAAGAAAATCTTTGCGAAAGATGAAATAAATTGAAAATTAAAAATGAAATTACACTTTTTGTGTAGTAATTTTCAAGAAAGCGTAAGAAAATGTATACCGATATATCTGACAAATGACCGACAAATAAGCATACACAAAATAGGTTCACAAAGGAACTTTCCCTTAAGAAGACATTGATTTTCTATTTCCTTGATTTCTTAAGAGAAATTGCGATGACTTTTTTTAGACGAAAACATATCAAATAGAATTTC
>OLSX01004032.1_pt1 | contig 11271 bp, 11 predicted proteins | sample 1673141 | NCBI WGS metagenome assembly OLSX01 (sample SAMEA3136759, study PRJEB25190) | human gut metagenome | biome: human gut; feature: human-associated habitat; material: faeces | place: Austria | collected 2013
TATCTATTTTCTTATCTGTTTGGATTCCTTTTTACACAAAAATTTCCGAAGTGCCTATTCGGCTTTTTTGTTTTGCCACTACCTGATATAATCCGATCTTTCTGTTTTCATACTTACGGCACTTCTTTAACATCTATTTGCACCTTTTCTCCCGGTTCCAGTAACTCCGGATACCGTCTTTGCACACGGCTTTTCTTCTGCGTTTTCTTTTGCTCTGTCAGTACTATTCTTTTAGCTGCATATACCATTCCCGAAAAACTGCGGCTGTATCCTTTACGGAGCAAATCGCTGTAAACTCCGTCCCATCCGTAGCGTGCATAATGCTTTTTAAATGAGTTCTTTATCTGCCGTTCTTCATTCGGTGTGTGTCTGTTCGGGTGACTGTGCGGTCGATGTGATTTCTCTAACATTGACTGCCATGTTCCATCGTATTTTTTACCCCATCGTTTTAATGTTGATAAACTTACTCCGTGTTTCAGGCTTGTTTCACTTTTTCCGTTTTTTATTGCTTGTTTAACTATTTCTTGCTTCTTGTGTTATCATATTCATGAGAAGTACTTCTTTCTTGGTTAATGTTTTGTAGCTAATCCATTATACCATATTTTGAAGTTACTTCTCTTTCTTTTTGGGTCACATCATTTTAACACATACAATTGATTTCCGTGTCTTGAGGCGAAACATATTGACAAAACCTTGCTGTTATGATAGAATCATACCGAAAAAAACCCTGAATTAAGGGTAAAATTCTTATGGATTATAAAGAGTTAAAAAAGAATTTCGACAGCATTTTTGCAGATAACGAACAAGCAAAGAATTTTGCAGAAAACCGCTCAAAAATGGCTTGGAAAGAATTTATAAATTCAGGCGTTTGGGGTGATTGTTGCGAAAGCGTAGCAGAGGTTGACACTTCACATTCAACCCTCGAAAATGCAGCAATCCACCCGACAGAATCGGCAAGCTACTGCCTTTCACCAAACGAACCGATTAAACTTCACATCTTTGTTGACAAGAGCGTTGTCGAGGTCTTTTCGGGCGGAAGGTCGGTTGCTGTAAGGAGTTATCCGCCATTAGAGGAAAACAACGGAATTTCGCTTTTCGCAAGGGGTACAGACGCAGTTATAAGTTACGATTACTACAAAATGGGAGACTAAAAATATGAGCTTTCGACCGAATGATAAACGCATAAATTTAGGCGACACCTGGGCATGTTTTGACGGCAAAAAGATACACGCCTTCTTCCTTCAGTTTCAAAGAAGCGGTGAAGAATCAGGAGGTACAGAGGTTGGTGCAATCGGTCACGCAACAAGCGACGATATGCTTCATTGGGAGCAGCTGCCGACAGCAGTTTGCCGTGGTGAAAACGGCTCTTACGATGACCTTGAACATTGGACGGGTTGCACCGTTTTTAATGACGGAAAATATTATGTTTTCTATACCTCTCGTTCCTCAAAAAACCCCGATTTTTCCAACAGCGTGACGATTTCCGAGGACGGAGTAAACTTTAAAAAGTACGAAAACAATCCGCTTTTTACCCCCGACGAAAAATACTATTTTGGGGAGAATGTCCGCCCCGATATTCGTTTTCATGGAAACTATTACCCAGGTAAAAAGGACTATGACTACCGTGATTTTGCAGTGGCTTACGATAAGGAAAACGGCGAGTGGCTCGGCTACTATGTCGTGCGGCTAAAGGGTGACAACTGTGCCGAAACAGCGGCAATCGGTCTTGCCCGTTCAAAGGATTTGCTTAATTGGACGCAGGAGCCGCCATGCTTTGTGCCTAAAAGATACCACGTTTTAGAAACGCCTGATGTGTTTTATATGGACGGCAAATGGTATCTGTTATGCCTTAGCGGAAACCTTTACGGACAAAGACATTGTTCTAAGGACACCGTTCAGTATGACCGCATTACCTTCTTTGCCGTTGCGGACAACCCGAGAGGCCCATTCCACGAGGTCTCTGATAATCTGCTTGTTGCAAATATGAACAGCAGTGCCGCTTGCGCTAAAACGATACTTGTCGGGGACAAGCGTTTTCTGTTTTATACCGAGGTGCTTGAGGGTGCGCCTACTGAGTACGACCTATTTATGTCCACACCGAAAGAGGTTGCAACCGAGAACGGCAACCTTGTGCTAAAATGGTATAACGGCGTTGAAAATTATTATTCCAAAAAATATAATTTAAACGCCCAAAACAAAATCTTAAATGACGGGCTGTGGGGCACTATCGGAAATTGGGACATTAAGGACAATACCGTAAAAGGTTACTGTGAAAACGATTGGTGTTGTCAACCGTTTGATGTTTCATTAAAGAACTTTGTTTTCGAGGCAACGGTATGCTGCACGGATGCTGAAAGCGCCGCTTTTTTGTTTGATTTAGGTGATAGCGTTTTCGGCGGCGGTCACTCGGTTATACTCGATTATTCGCTTAATCAGGTACTTATTACTGAGTTTAGAAGATTTAATATATTAGACGCTCACGATTTTAAGTTTCAAAAGGCAGAATACAATCTACGTGTGTATGTAAATGGTTTTGCGGTCGAGATTTACCTTGATAATAAGCTCGTTTTACACCACCTTTTACAACGCGAAGGCGGAAGATTAGGGTTATTGGTCGAGCGTGGCTCGGCAGAGTTTAAAAACACCGTCATAAACGAATTGACTCCGTTTTAGAGAGGAATAAAAATATGAAAGTGCTTTCTTTCGGAGAGGTTTTATTTGACTGCTATCCCAATAAAGACTGCATAGGCGGTGCGCCGCTTAACTTTGCCGTATATCTTACAATCGGCGGAATTTAAACCTATCTATTGTCGGCTGTCGGCGATGATGTGCTCGGCAAAGAGGCAGAAAAACAGATTTCCGCTTTCGGTACGTTATCGCTTAGAAACGAGAACAACCGCAAAACCCTAAATGAAATCATAAAAAAACAACAGTTTTTCGGATATTTATGTCGATTTAAATCTCAGAAAACCGTTTTATTCGGAAGAAACGGTCAGGTTTGCGCTCGAAAACGCAACAATTTTAAAATTGAACGATGAGGAGTTGCCGTTTGTCGCAAAAATTCTGCCAATTAGCAACACAGACGAATTGATCGCACTAAAATCCGTTTCAAGCGTATATAATAATTTAAAGATTATTATATTAACAAAGGGTGCAGACTGCTCTTTAGGGTACGACTGTGTGACCGAAAAAGCGTTTTATCGCCCTGCCGAAAAGTGCGGAGGTTGTATCGACAGTCGGTGCAGGTGACGGCTTCGGCATAATGCCGAATTTGTTCCTCCCGTTGCATTAACGACAGCATTCCGCTTCAGCCGCGGAACACGCAGCTTACTTAATGCAGCTCGTTAACGCCAACGCCATAATTATATACCAATAATGTGCGAAGAACCCGCTTTTTCGTGAAATGCAGCATTTTCGGCGTGAAATGTAAATTTTAACATAAGCCTGTATTTAACAATCCCTCAGCCGCCTTACGGCGTCAGCTCCCTAACCACCGGGAGCCCTTGGTCTGTACAGAAGCCATCTTTAGGCACATCCGATATCCACCGTCCGAAATCCGTTATCTGAACTTCTTTCCCGCAATAACATTAATAAGAATATATATTCCTATAAGCAGCGCTACAGAGGCGCAAAGAATGATATACATTCCGCCGATTCCCACGCTTTTTCCGAAAAAGTCCACGCTGCAGTCTACGCTTTGCTTAATTGCATCGACCGTCTCAGGCGGGAAGCCGATGTCTGCCATTTCCGCAAAAACTCCGCGCATTGCGTGATTTCTCAAAAGACTTGTTCCGTATGTTCCGGGCAAAAACGAAAGCACTTTTTGAAGCCCCGTGCCGAAATTCGATATCGGCATATAAGCTCCGCAAATAAAGCCGTAGCCCGCGCTTACAATCGTTCCCACGGCAGATGCCTGCCCGTCGGTCGATAAAAAGAAGTTAATGCATGAGGAAAGCGCCGTTCCGAACATCGTCAGCAAAAATACATCAAGCACCATGAGCAGAACATCCGACAAAGATAAATACCAGCCCGCCGCACCCAGATATAAAAGGCAGGCAAAAAGCGCGGCTGCGGTAATTATCATCGTTGATATAAGCGTTGAAAGATAATAGCCGAGCCCCAGCGTTCCGAAGCGCACCGGAGTCACGGTAAGGTCGTGCCTTGCGCCGCTTGTTTTATCCTTGATCATTAAAAGGTTGGAGCAAAACGACACGGTTACGCAGCTTACTGCCAGCAGCGATGAAATCAACTGCCCGCCGACGCAGCCGTTTATAACTGCATCCGAAGCCGACGCGCCCGCCGATATCAGCGCCGAACGGAAGGAATCGTCATATACCTTTTTCAAAAAGGTCGAATAAAGCACAAGCAGGATTATCGGCGTGATAAGTGAGGAAAAAAACATTCCCTTATCCTTGAAATAAAGCTTTGTATTGCGTTTCACAAGCGAAGTAAGTCCCGTCATTTTCCGTCGCCTCCTGTTAAAACCTTACCTGTGACCGCAAGGAAAACATCGTCCATTTTTCCCTTTGTCACCTCATAATCCCTGAAAATTTCGGGATATTTCATTATAAGCTCGGTAGCCGCCGCCGTGTCGGGTACAGTCACCCTATAGGCGTCGCGGATTGCCTCATACGGCCGCCCGAGCCTTTTGATTTCGGCTTCATCAGCGCCGTAAACGGTGATAAAATCACCCGCATATGTATTTTTAAGCGCCAGCGGAGTTCCCTCGGCGGCTATTTCGCCGTGATCCAAAATCACAACATAATCCGCGTCCGCCGCCTCCTCCATATAATGCGTAGTCAAAAATACCGTAAGCTCTTCATTTTTACGCAGCTCGCCTATGACCCTCCACAAAAGATTCCGCGTCTGCGGATCAAGCCCGGTTGTAGGCTCATCCAGAATAAGTATTTTCGGGTCGTGAATCAGCGCGCGCGCAATATCTATACGCCGCCTTTGACCGCCCGAAAGCTTTCCCACGGGGCGGCGCAGCAGCTCATCAAAATCCAAAAGCGCGGAAAGCCGGGCAAGCCGTTTTTTAAAATCCGCGCCCCTTATTCCGTAAAGCGCCGCGCGGCTTTCAAGATTATCCCTTACTGAAAGCTCCTTATCCAGCACGGAATTTTGAAAAACAACGCCTATACCGCGCTTTATGTAATCCGAATCGCGCTCGGAATCCCTGCCGCAGATTTCCACCGTTCCGCTGTCCTTTGAAAGCTGACCGCAGATTATGTTTATGGTCGTTGATTTTCCCGCACCGTTTACGCCCAAAAATGCGAAGAATTCGCCCTTTTTGACCTTAAAGCTTAAATCGTTTACCGCCTTTTTATCACCGTAGCTTTTACATAGATGTTCGATTTTAAGCAATACTATTCCCCCTTTTCGATATATGTGCCGACAGCACAACCGAAGCTTTTTTAATTATACCACCGGCTTATTGAAAAATCAAGCTTTTTGCATATAATAATAAGCGTAAAAAGAAATAAGAAAGCGATGACACCGATGTGTTACAAAAAAATATTGAGAATTAAATAATAAATATTCGGAGGTATGACTTATGTTTGAAATGAGACCTTATGCTAAAAGAAATAATTCCCTTTACAACCCGTTCCGCGATATGGATGAATTTGAGAAGAAATTCTTCTCATCGCCCTTTGGATTCTTCGACACGAATATGCTTGATGAATTCAAGACCGACATTAAGGACGAAGGCGACCGCTATGAGCTGGAAGCCGATCTGCCGGGCTTTGACAAGAAGGATATTCACCTTGATATAAACGGTGATATGCTCACCGTGAGCGCCGAAAGACATTCGGAGCACGAGGAAAAGGATAAAAAGAATAAATATGTGCGTTGCGAGCGTTCTTACGGCTCCTACAGCCGCAGCTTTGATTTATCGGGCGTTAAAGCCGATGAGATTAAGGCAAAATACGAAAACGGAGTTTTGAAGCTGACGATGCCGAAGAAGGAAAACACTCTTCCCGAAGCCCGTCATCTTGAAATCGAATAAGCGTTATGCAGTGATCCCCCTGTCGGGCAACAGTCCGACAGGGGGATTTGTTTGTAAGTCCGGCTTATCTATACATATCTTTTTAAAATACTCCTCGGTTTTCCCGTTTTTGATTCTTGTAAGCAAGACCCTGTAGATATTCAAAAACAGCTCGGAGTATGGCGAGCTGTTCCTGAACCCGGCATCGCATTTCGCGACCTTTTCCATACGTTATTCCCGGTAATCCTTACGCCAAACAAGATTGTCCTATCGGATAAGACCGACATAATCAAAGCCTCGCATCCGTTCATTATTACATTTTCTTAATTGTCCTTCATTCCTTAACTACAATATTGCGGATCCAGGTCCCTCGCTTCAGCATAACGAAGCCTATAACGCACTTAAGAATTTCCGCACCCTGGCATACTGTGTAAAGCGGCAGAATCGGCACGCCTGTAAAGCGGCTGAGCGAAAATGCCAGCGGCACGCTCACCACCCATACAAAGCAGCTGTCAAAAAGCAGTGTGGAAAGCGTTTTTCCGCCTGAGCGCAGAGTGAAATATGCGGCGTTGGCATAGGCGTTAAACGGTATTATAATCGAATTTATGCATATTAAGGATGTCGCAAGCGAACGGACATCTTCATCGGTTTTGTAGATCAGCGGGAAAATGCCCGAGACCGCCGCCATCACAAGACCGAAAACCGCGCATGAGGTTACCGAAAACGCAATAAGCTTGCTATCGCAGTCCCTTACCTCTTCGGGCGATCTGCCCGCGCCGAGCATTTGACCGATTATTATTCCGGTGGCGCTGCCGAGGGATATAAAGCAGACCGAGAAGAGATTCCAAAGCGCTGAAGCGATATTATTCGCCGCCACAACATTAAGCCCCCGCGTCGAGTAACACTGATTGAGCACCGCCACGCTTGCCGACCACAATGCCTCGTTGACAAGCAGCGGCATGCCCTTGAGCGTGATTTTTTTGAGCAGCGGCAAAGCGATTCTTAACGAGCGGTAAACGCCCTTTATATAGGGATAGCGCTTACCGTGACTGTGCAGCCATGCGGCATTGACCGCAAGCTCGGTGTAGCGAGAAATAACGGTTGCGATTGCAGCGCCCTTAACGCCGAGAACCGGCATTCCGAGCTTTCCGAAAATCAAAACATAGTTTAAAGACATATTGACCGCTACCGCAGCAATCCCCGATACCATCGGCACAACGGTCTGCCCCGTTTCGCGCATTGAGGAAGCATAAGCGTTATTAAAGCTAAAGGGAACAAGCCCTATCAGCATAACCGCAAGATATTCCCTGCCGTAACGCAGCGCATCCGCTCGCTCTGCGTCGGTCGCCTCTCCGTTAAGGTAAAGACTTATAAGCGCTTCTCCGCGAAGCAGCAGCAAAGCAATACCCGCCGCGCCGATAACCGCGCAAATCATAATTTTAAAGCGGAAGGTCTGGCGGATACCCTCGTCGTCCCGCTGTCCGTAAAACTGTGCGGTAAAAATACCCGCACCCGCAACCGCGCCGAAAATGCACAGATTATATACGAAAAGCAGCTGATTTACAACCGAAACCCCTGTCATCTGCAGTGTTCCTACACGCCCTACCATAATATTATCAAGCAGGTTCACAAAATTGGTTACCGCGTTCTGTATCATCATCGGCAAGGCGATCGTCAAAGCCATTTTATAAAATGCTCTGTCGCCGATATAACGTTTAATCATTCAAATTCCCCTTTTTGCGTTGTAAGATTTATTATATATGTTTATACCGAAAAGTCAAGCTGTTGCATTAATATACAAATTATGCATCCTCAATTGCATATTTATCTAAATATGCAGATTTATGCGGATAAATTTTAAAATATTCAAAAAAATATCATAAATATGCAAATTAGGTATTGACAAATCGATTTTGCGGTGCTATAATACCGTCAGACTCAAAAAAAGAAATTATTAAAGGAGACTTCTCTTATGAAACTCACAACAAAAATTATCTGCGGCGTTTCCGCTCTGCTGATGCTCTTAACCTGCGGCGGCTGCGGCAGCAAAAAGGACACTTCGTCCGACACAAAAACAAACAGCAATTACACCGCCGAGGCTGGCAAGCTCATAATGGCTACAAACGCCACCTTCCCCCCATATGAATACAAAGAGGGTGAAACGATTGTCGGCATAGACGCCGAGGTTGCCAAGCTTATAGCCGATAAGTTGGGTCTTGAGCTTGAAATTGCAGACGTTGAATTCGATTCCATCATTCCCGGCGTTCAAACCGGCAAGTATGATATGGGCATGGCAGGTATGACCGTTACCGACGAGCGCAAAAAGAGCGTTAATTTCTCGGATTCATACGCTAAGGGCGTTCAGGTTGTAATAGTTAAAGAGGGCAGCGATATTAAAACTATCGATGACTTAAACGGCAAAAAGATAGGCACACAGCAAGGCACTACCGGTTATATTTACGCTTCCGATACACCCGAAAACGGCGGCTACGGTGAAGAAAATGTTGTAGGCTACGACAGCGGTACGGTTGCGGTCGAGGCGCTCAAGAGCGGCAAGGTTGACTGCGTTATAATCGATAACGAGCCGGCAAAGGCTTATGTAGCTGCCAATACGGGTCTTAAAATTCTCGATACCGAGTTTGCCAACGAGGATTATGCAATCTGCTTCTCAAAGAAAAACCCCGAGCTGCAGAAAAAGGTAAACGACGCGCTTAATGAGCTTAAGGCAAGCGGCGAATTCCAGAAGGTAGTTGACAAATACATTAAAGCAAACTGATTAAAAATACAACAAAGCTGTTATCGGGTGAACCTTCACGTTTCGCGCCGTGCCACCTCCCTCGTCAGAGGGAGGCTTTGTTGTACAGAATACTATTTGTAAAAGGAGATGCTTTTTTGTTTTCAACCTTAAACGTAACGGCATGGTATCCCAATTGGTTAAACGATTTAAAGGATCAGTTTGAACTTACATTTATAGACGGCAAGCGCTACAAGCAGCTGATTACCGGCTTTCAAAATACCTTAAAAATCACCTTCGGCGCTCTGCTTATAGGTATTGTAATAGGTATTGTAATAGCCGCAGTACGCTCCACTTACGATAAAAATGCCGAAAAGCTGCGCAAAAAGGGCGGTATAGGCTACATATTACTCAGCATACTCAATGCGATTTGCAAGCTTTACCTTACCGTCATTCGCGGAACGCCTGTTGTGGTTCAGCTTATGATTGCCTATTTTATAATTTTTGTTTCGGTTCGCGACGGCGTGCCGATAGGCATTCTGGCCTTCGGTATAAACTCCGGCGCATATGTTGCCGAAATATTCCGCGGCGGAATAATGTCTATTGATAACGGGCAGTTTGAAGCCGGCAGGAGCTTGGGGCTTAACTATATTCAAACCATGGCCCACATAATAATACCGCAAATGTTCAAGTCGGTTCTGCCTACCCTCTGCAACGAGTTTATAGCGCTTTTAAAGGAAACCTCGGTTGCGGGCTATGTAGGCGTTGTTGACCTTACAAAGGCGGGCAACGCAATAGCAGGGCGCACATACTCCTACTTTATGCCCCTTATTACGGTAGCGCTCGTGTATCTTGTAATCGTAATTGTGCTTACCAAGCTTGTAAGCATTCTCGAAAGGAGGCTGAGGAGCAGTGAACGCTGACAGCGTGCTTATTAAAACCGAGGGGCTTGAAAAAGCCTTCGGCAAGGTGCAGGTTTTAAAGGGCATAACAACCGAAATTCATAAGGGCGAGGTTGTTGTTATAATAGGACCCTCGGGTTCGGGTAAATCCACCTTTCTGCGCACCCTCAACCTGCTTGAAGAGCCAACGGGCGGAAAAATTTATTTTGAGGGCGTTGACATTACAGATCCGAAAATAAATATAAACAAGCACCGCCAAAAAATGGGAATGGTTTTTCAGCAGTTCAATTTATTCCCGCATATGACGGTTTTAAAGAATATGACCTTAGCGCCCATGAAGCTTTTAAAGCTTTCCAAAGCCGACGCGGAAAAGCGTGCAACAGAATTGCTTGACCGCGTAGGGCTTGCCGACCGTGCGAATGCATACCCGAATCAGCTTTCGGGCGGACAGAAGCAGCGCGTAGCAATCGTAAGAGCACTTTGTATGCAGCCGGACGTTATGCTGTTTGACGAGCCTACAAGCGCGCTTGACCCTGAAATGGTAGGCGAGGTTTTGGGCGTTATGAAAAATCTTGCGGAGGACGGCATGACAATGGCGGTAGTAACCCACGAAATGGGCTTTGCCCGAGAAGTTGCCGACCGCGTGCTGTTTATAGACGAAGGTATTATTATGGAGGAAGGCACGCCTGAGGAGGTTTTCGGGAATCCCAAAAGCCCGCGCCTTAAGGACTTTTTAAGCAAGGTAATATAATATAAAAAACGGGGCTGTCGCTATAATGCGGCTGCCGCGTTTTTTATTATTTCCTCTCTATCACAACCGCTTGGGAATGCAGGGCTTCATATGCCCTTTCGACCGACGATTTCGGATAAGCGGTCTTATCCTCCTGCCGCGTCGGGTCGCAGAAAATATAATTATCCGAATCGTATCCTATAAGCAGCAGGCAGTGCTCGGGCCTTATCCAGGTTATTTTTTTACCCTTAAATTCCCATGACTCCCCCTTAAACGGCTCTGCCATTTCAATAGTTCCCCAAAAAATCACGGGAGTGCCCGCCGATACATATTTTTTGCAAAGCTCCTCCGCGGACAGTCCCTTCACCTGCTTCGCATGAAATTCGGTGCCCGCAAGCGCTTTATCAAGCGCCGCCCTAATCACTGGAGCATAGCACCCTCTGCCGCTCTGCGAACGAGGGTCTCCCCCGAAGGATTTTTCGGGATCAAACGGCGGCTCTGTGCATACAAGGTAATCATCTATAAAATCATCCACCGAAATTTCAATTCCCGCCGCATTCAAAGCCATTACGGCGGTTACGCCTTCGCAGCCTGTAGGCCAGTTATCCGTCTGATAAATGTGTTTGGTATTTATAAGCACCCTTTCGGGCGCATCGTGCTCGATTTCCTCGAGATAATCCTCGCAGCCGCAAAACGAAAAAAGCAAAGCTGCCGCCGAAAAGACCGCTGTGACAGGCTTTAAACAATTAATTTTTGAAAAACTGCGCCCCATTTTATTAAGTCAGCTCCTCAAATTTTCCGGCGACCGCATTAAATGCGGCGCCCCCAAAGCTTATTTAATGCCTGCCGAACAATTCAAAAGCACCTTAACCCAGCATGTTGGTGTAAACTTTTGAATTGTTCAGGTGCAAGGTTTTTG
>OLSX01004046.1_pt1 | contig 11251 bp, 11 predicted proteins | sample 1673141 | NCBI WGS metagenome assembly OLSX01 (sample SAMEA3136759, study PRJEB25190) | human gut metagenome | biome: human gut; feature: human-associated habitat; material: faeces | place: Austria | collected 2013
CACGCTATGACATCCGGATTAACCGCTTTTAAACCTGCAAAATCAATTTCTAGATACCTATTCTTAGGTTCCTCCTTTTCTTTCTCAGACTCCGGTGATTCTTCTTCCTCTGGTTCCTGAACATATTCCTGCAGTTTCTCGTAACTTACGTCCCCTTTCTGATACTTCAGATAAGCACCAAAGAGTTTTCCTGCCGCTGCGAGAAAAACAAGCAACAGGCAGATAATGAGTCCTGCAAGAACCGTATTTCCTTTTTTTCTCATGATTGTTCTCCTTTCGGAAGAGCCGAAGTCTGTGCCCCGGTTCCTTCCTTCTGTTTGATGGCGGCTAAATAGTCATCAATCCCCTTGTGTTTCCCGTTCCACTCCCCGCTCTCGTCCATATCCCAGACCATCCGGTTCATCGGCAGGGAAAGCTCCCGGCAGATTTCATAGACCTTATTGCAGCCGTTCTGGATAATCCTCCGTTTCTCCGCCTTATGCTGGCAGATAACAGGGGAACGCTCAAAACAGACCGCACACTTACTGTCATGCTTATTGCAGGCTACTTTCATCTTCTTATCCATGTCATACGCCTCCAAAAGCTGTTTCATCCCATATCCTTTCATCCGCTCCAGCACCGGTTTCAGATTCCGGTACTGGTTCACTCCGGCAACGCACACAAAGGTAGCGCCGGACAGATAATGGGCTATGGTCCCTTTTAAGGCTCCTTCGGTCAGATAGACACGTTCTGCGGCAAGATCACCGATCACATGTACCGGACTTCCGGAGGAAACTCCCTGGTCATAATTGACACTGGACAGCCAGATATATTTTTTCGTGTCAGTCACATGATCTACCCGGATCTGAAAACCCTGGATGAACCCGTCCAAAGAAACTATGGGAATCAGGATTCCTGAGTTTTCTGCTTTGAAGTTAATCGTCCAGTTTCCGTCTGTATCCCGGTAGAATCCCGGCACGCCTTTCACCATATATCCTTCTTCTGCCAGCCTTTTGACCAGCTTCTTCATTCCAAACAGCGGGACACTCCGGTAACGCTGTGCTTCGATCTGTTCCGGTTTTAATCCTCGTCTTTGCAGATCCTCCTGATGCTTCCTGTTAAGCGTGAGCATGGACAGCATTCTCTGATACGTCCGGTGGATTTCCTCTATGGGTGCAAGCTCTGCCGTTGCCTTTTCTTCCTGTACCGGCGTTGCTTTGATATAATCCGTCCGGTATTCTCCTTTTCCTAATGCTTCCCGGATCTGCTGATTTGCTTCGGAGAGTGTAACATTGTGCAAATCCGCATAAAGCTTCAGCATCCCCCCGGACGCATCACAGCGGTTGCACCGGAATACATTCTTTTCCACATTGATATTCAGTTTTCCATGCGTCTCTCCACAAAACGGGCAGTCATAATAGTTTCCCCGCCGCTTTCTGAGATGCAGCACCTGCACCACATCCAGTATTCCATAATCAAACCCAGACATATCATAATACATCCCGGTCTCTTCCTCCTTTCCCCCGCAGAAAAAAGCTCTCTGCGGGGTTCTTCCTTAACCAGCCATCGGCATTGCTTTTTGTAAAATTACCTTTGCTGCCGCCGGAACCAGATTGTTCGGTCCGGAATATTGCTCGGCAAACCACTGGATCGTTGACGGGCTTTCAACTGCCACCTGTCCCATGGTCTTTCCGCCGTATTTTCCCTTTCCCGGAATCACAGTCCCGACTGCCATTTCATAGTTCATGTGTTTCATCAGTTCTTCTACCGGAAGGGACGTATCCAGATTCTGTAATGCTCCCTGCAGCATCTGTCCGGTCTTTGGCGGCGTAGAGGCAGCCGGAGCGGAACCGTAGCCAGGCATTTGTCCACTGCCATGGTAAATGGTGCTTCCCGCCGCCTGTGCCTGCTGATAGAACTGATTCATCATCTGCTGGCCTGCATATTCCGGCTGACCTGGCATCTCTCCATAAGTTGGCATAGGGGCATTTGGCATGACACCCGAATCCGGCATGGCTGCATTTTCCATGGCACCTGAATCCGGCATCTGTGGATTCTGATATGGAATTCCGGCATCTACCTGTGCAGGATCATTTTCCTCTCCCACATCCGCAAACTGCACACCATATCCGGCATCCGATAATGCCCTTCCTACGGCTGCTGTTTCTGCCATTTCCAGAAATTTGTCTCCAAACTTCGGGTCATCGCTCCGGAATTTCTGCGAAAAGGAATTGGCTACATAATTGTCTTCCTGATCACATTTATCCAGATAGATACGTGCTTCCACAACTGCCATGTTCTCTGTGAAAGTGATAATCCGGCTGATGATCTTTCCTGCCGGATTGACCAGACGAAACCATAGCTTCCGGTATTTCACATCCAGATAAAGCTGCTCCTCCTGCCCTTCTTCTCCAATCTTTCTTGCCAGTTCCATCGGATGGAAGCCATCCACACGGTTCAAAGCGGCAACTGCCTCTGATTTCTTATACAATAATTCTTTCATTCTCTGCTCCTTTCATTTAGAAAAGCAGACGTTCCCCTATATAAGAGTAATAGTCCGCTTATTTCAAAAATTGAAAAATATTTTTAAACAACAAGTTTTAACTGCTCCATTTCCGGTTTCTGTTCACTCTGATACTGATCGTAATACTGTACGATCCGCTCACTCAGAATGGTGTTCCTTGTCCCGCTGTCATCCGTATGGATTGCCTGACAGACTGCAGCCCATTCCCCTACCAGATAAACCTTGCTTTTCGCTCTGGTCACTCCGGTATAGAGAATATTGCGCTTCAGCATCATATAAAAGGCTTTTACCCAAGGGATGATGACAACCGGACATTCGGAACCCTGTGCCTTATGGATGGTTGTTGCGTTAGCATGTTCGATCATTTCCATCTGGTCAGCTTCATATTGCACCTGCCGCCCATCCGGGAATCCGATCACTGCCCTGGCATTTCCATCCTCATCCGTGATACAGTCCAGTATCCTGCCCAGATCGCCGTTACTCGCCATCTCGGTATTTTTATTCTGTAAAATCTTATCGCCAACCCGGAACACCTGACTGCCGATATGCAGTTCCTTCTTCCCTGCGATTGGCGGATTTACAAAATCCTCCAGAGATTTGTTCAATTCATCCACTCCGGCAGCACTGCGTTTCCGATACGGAGTCAGGATCTGTACCTGATCCATGCCGTTTTTTGCAATCTCGTCCAGATAAATCCTCCGGACAATCTCTGCCGCTTCATCTGCTCCTTTACAGGCAATGAACTGAAAATCCTCCCCAAAGCTCAGATTAGTCTTATTCTCCTGCATCAGTTTTGCATTATAAGGTATGCTGCTCAAAGCGCCCTGCCGGTAAACCAGATCCAGTACCGTGACCGGAATCAGCCCGCAGGCAATCAGTTGCCGGAACACATCCCCGGCTCCTACGGATGGAAGCTGGTTCTTATCCCCGACTAAAAGGACTCTGGCATGTCTGCTAACCCGCCGGAAAAATTCATAGGCAAGATGCATGTCCACCATGGACACCTCATCTACATTTAGAAATCCGGCAGACAGGTACTCAAAATCCGGTTCAAAATCCGTATCATCTCCCAAAAGCCCCAGGGCCAGATGCATCGTGGATGCATTTTCACAGCCGGTACTCTCCACCATACGTCTTGCCGCACGTCCGGTCGGAGCCATAAGCTGTACCTCTGACCTGCATAACGCCTGATGGATATAGAGAATCACCTTGAGAACCGTTGTCTTTCCGGTTCCGGGACCTCCGGTAATAATACTGATGGGATGTGCAAACACCATCCGCACTGCCTGTTTCTGTGTTTCTGACAGCGTGATCCCCAGTGTCTTCTGTGCCTTTTCCAGCTCCGGTTCAATGGACAGCAAAACCGGCTTCTCCAAAAGCCGTCTGGCTATCATGGAAGCGGTCTGTGTTTCTTCTTCATACTGCCGGATAGAATAGATCCGTTCTTCCTCCACAACAATGCTTTTTTGCAGCACCAGCCGGTAAAGCACCTGACTGACATCCTGCTCCGATACTGCCATGACCTGCAGATCCCGGTTCAGCATTTCCAGTGCTTCCCTGATAACCTCCTGACGCTGCTTAAACAGATGTCCTTCTTTCATTGCCTGATTCATGATATGTCCGATGCACCCGGATATCCGCATGGGATCATTGAGTGCACAGCAGCACTGTCTTCCGATCGCATCCACAGTCAGAAACCCGAAGCCTTTGACTGCACTCAGCATGTAAGGGCGGTGCCGGATAATATCCACCGATTCATTTCCGAATTTCTTCAGAATCATATTCACTTTTTTGGGTGTTACCTTAAAAGGCGCCAGAAACGTCATCAGTTCCCGGAACACCTGGTTTTTTCCATAGGACTCCACAATAGCAGCCAGCTTCTTCTCGGAAATTCCACGGATCTTCAAGAGTTCCTGCGGGTTGTTTTCCATGATTTCCAGTGTCTGAAGCCCAAACTTCCGGAAAATAGTATCTGCCATCTTGGGACCGATACCTTTGATTGCACCGGAAGAAAGGTATCCTAAGATACCCTCCTTTGTCCGTGGTACAACCTCCATGAAATTTTCCACCTGATACTGAGTTCCATGCTCTCCGCTCTCCCATCTGCCTTCCATCTCAAGCTCAATCTCGTCTGTAAGCGGAAGACCGAATCCAATCGCTGAGAAGCCGATGATATTCCGGGATGCCAGATATTTGTCTCTGGCTGACAGGGGGACAGACGTATCCTGTGTGGTGAATATGGCAATCGTATACCCATTCTCCTCATTCTGGAAAATCTTATGTTTAAATCTGCACCTCATTGTTTATATCCCTCCAGCTTTTTATCCGCATCCGTTCATTTGGTTTTCTCATTACGCCGCCTCCTTCTTAATTCGGAAAGTACGGCTCTCCGTTGTTTTTGTATATTCCTCATAGATATCCGGATGCTGGTTTTTCAGCTTCTCCATCTGGTCTTTCCCAACCGAAGTACGTCTGGTCGGATTATAGGTAATACGGTAACGGTTCGTACCGTCCTCCAGCACTGCCTTGCAGCCCTGCCCCAGCTGTTCCACAAAAGGAACACTGATTGCCCGCTGTTCTGCTTCGATTTCCTTTTTCCGTTTTTCCAACTGTGACTTTTCCTCCGAAAGGGTAAGATACTTCTCAAGATTTTTTGATTCCAGACCGGAAAGCACAATTTCCGGAATAGATTTGTCTGCAAAACCACCATAATTACGGATATTTGCCAGAACCAGATCGGAATTCCCGTTATGCGGCGGTACTACATTTTTCAATACATGTTCCTGCCAGAAATACGTTTCCTGATCAATGATGTCTTCTTCCTCAATCAGATCACGCTCAATGGTGCGATACACAAACTCATTCTCGTTATTTCCATACAGGCATGCGATAAAGGCTTTCTGCATATTCATCACAGACAGATAATGCCTTACCTGCAGCACATAATGAGCTGGAATACCCTCATCAGCCCACTTATCTTTCGCATTATAATTGCAGGTTTTACATTCCAGAATCGCAAATGTCCCATCCGGCATACGAACAAAAAAATCCACATCTGCAAGCATGAACGGATATAATGGATGCCGGAACATGACACGTACCGGAAATACTTCCAGTCCGGTCTTTTTGGAAAAGATTTCTGCCACCAGATCTTCCAGCCGGTGTCCGACTTCCTTGGCAACCCAGTTGCTTTCCTCTTCCTCCTGAATGACCGGCTGCACACCTGTTTTGTTGTAAAACAGATCCCGGATAGTGGCAAATGGAGAGATCCCCATGATTGCCGCTACATCACTGCCGCCGATTCCTTTTTTGCGGTATTCCAACCAGTCTTCTCTTGACAGGTTACTGATATCCACAACCTTTTCCGGTGTATACTCTGCTTTGTTATTCATTCCAATTCCTCCTAACATTTGACTGCTCCATAAACGTCATATTTTTTCCAGTCTTTTATAAGCGCCTTCGTAATATCCTCCTCCAGCTTCAGGATGCCCTGTCCGGACATTCCTTCACAGGCTGCAAAAAAGGAGGCTTCATTCATGGCATAATAAAGATCATGTGCCGTACAGGCACCTTCCCCGTTCTGGGATACAAATAGCTCCACCACCTCATTCCGGATCTTCTGTTTAATGCCAAGTTCCTTCATCAGCAGCTTCAGGCAGTTCACCGGATTACGGATCTCAATGTCCATAAGCTGAGTAAGATTCTTCATCGCATCCACATAGCGGGCGCATACCTGCTCCAGATTTTTCCGGAAGTCCAGAATCGTTGCCCCTTTATCGTGAGCCAGCTTGATTGGACTTCCCAGACTGATAACGCCGTTTGGTCCGTCTGTCAAAAGCATCGGATACAGATTTGCACCGCTCGCTGCCACGTCAGATGTGGTAAAACGAAGTGCCGGTGACAGGATCTTCTCATCCATTCCGTGTGCATCCAGTGCTTTTCGGTAAGTATCCAGAAGTTCCTGACTTCCTCCGAGCTTCCACATGGCAGATACAATGGAATGGTCATAGATACCAGAGCCCTCCATGTAAACACTGCCTTTGAAATTCAGATTCAGATATTCGCAGGTTGTCTCAAACATGGCTTTCATATCAAGGATGCAATAATCATGTTTATCCCCGCCATGTACTGCGGAAACCTTTCCGTCCGCAATCTTAATCAGGGCATCCCCTTTTGCAACCCGCAGGCAGTAATTGACTACCTTCGCATATGTTGCCTTATCCAGCTTGCGAAGCCCGTCTCCATTGACACCTGCGCGGCTTAAAATGGTGCGGATGGCACAGTCACGTACCGGATAGGATTCTCCTCTCATTTTCAGTACAAGCTGCGTATTCTTCTCTGTATCCTCCAAAATTTCTTCCATGGATGCATCTGCCGCATCCAGATTTTGAGCCTCCTTTTCCAGTGGTGCCAGCCGTAACGTATTCGTTGGCTTTCTGATCCATTTGGCATTTCTTCCTCTCTCTGCCAGAAACTCCAGCAGATCTTTTACTTCTGCAAAGGATCTCTCAAATCCATCTGCATACACTCTTGCTTCATTCATGTTCTTATTCCACCTTTCTTAAAATAATATTTATCCATCAACAGCCGAAGCTGGTTGTGGCATGCAACTATGCCGAAACCTAAATGTAAGCACAAAAAAAGAATGAAAAGAGAGTCTTTTCTCTGTTCATTCTTAAAAGTCTGGTTTCTTCCTGAAAAAACAAAAGTGCCACGCAGCCAAAAAAGGCATACCGTGACACTCACTACAAACATAAACTACTTATGCCAGGAATCAGCTCCTGCTGTTTCCTGTAAGTTTGGAGATTCTTATGAATCCCGAAACTCCCCAAAAAGGGTGTGCATAAAATAAACTATATCAGTATACTAGCACAAGATATTCCTCATGTCAATTCAGGCTTATACTATATATGGTGTTTATATTTGTTCAAAATACTACATCTATTTTTCTACTACGAATTCAATCTTCTCTTTCAGATACTCCCGGCAGCCAAACCGAACCGTTCCACACTGCTTTGACTCCTCTTTCGCCTTTTCATTACAGCAGTCCAAGTAGGGACAATCGTTACATTGATTCCGCAGTGCTTCCTTCGCCCATTCAATTTCCTGCTCATTTCCTATAATCCGCACAGACATCCACTTCCTTTGCTATCATCATACCCCAAAATCCATTTTCTATCATCCATAATTTCTTTTTTTGTATCATTTTAGTAAATTACGGTTATATTACGGAATAATCACTATATTTCAAATATATCTCTATTTTATTCCGTAATTTGCTGTAAGTAAATAGTTTAAAATGTGGAATAGAGGTGTAAATGTATGGATAAAAACTTTATTGGAGAACGCATCAGCGAACTGCGTTTAAAGAAAAATGTATCTGAATATCAGATGAGTCTGGATCTTGGCAAAAATAAAAGCTACATCCAGTCCCTCACTTCCGGACGTTCTCTGCCTACCATGCAGAGCTTTCTGGATATCTGTGACTATCTGGAAGTCACTCCTCAACAGTTCTTCGATTCAGAGCTGCACAATCTTCCTCTGATTGACAAAGCAACTGATCTGATGAAACAACTCGATGACGAGGATATGCTTGCGCTCATTTCCATGCTGAATCGTCTGGCTCTAAAACGCAAATAGATTTCCGTGGCTGCCAAATCAAGGCAGCTTTTATTTTTATCATTTTTTCTTAAAATTTTTCAATCTTAAAGAAAAGCCCCCTATTCCTTAATTGAATGGGTAATATATCCATTCGCCGTACCTTGAAAACAAAAGAAATCTTTCGGGAGATTGATATAGGTGACTGCAGATAGTTTGCATCTTCGCACGCCTGCAGCTTAATAGTTACAAAGTAACACCGTTTTACGTGGCCGGAACGGGCATAGGAACTGGCTTCTGAAAGAATAACATAGACTTTTGGGATTTTAGCTTATAGCGCTTTTATTAGAGAACTTTTACTCAAAATTTGATATAATAATAGACAGGTATCAAGTTGATTCCCTGTCTGTGGAAAGGAGATTCATGATAACTGTAACAAAAAGGGATTTGATTGAATTAGGCTACGGTCCTTCCTTTGCTGCTGATATTATCAAAAAAGCAAAGGAACTTATGGTAGAAAAGGGGCATACCTATTATCAATCCAGAAAATTAGACAGGGTTCCAAAAGAAGCCGTTGAAGAATTATTAGGGATTACTTTGCCCGATAAGCAAGAATGATCGTGCTTTTTGCATTTTAGTAAGGAGTGAAATCATGGCAAAAGATCCAATTAAAAAAGCAGAAAACGGCACTTATTATTTTCGAGCCAACCTCGGATATCATCCTGTAACCGGAAAACAGATTCAAAAATACCGCAGCGGATTCTCAACAAAAAAAGAAGCCCGTGCCGAGTATTCCAAATTGATTCTTGCATCAACGGAAGAATTAGCTGATAAGAAGGAAGACATTACCTTCAAAAAGTTTATTGAAGAAATCTATCTTCCGTGGTACAAAACTCAGGTGAAAGAAAGTACCTACAAGAATCGTTACTCGACCATTCAAAAACACTTTGCCTATTTCTACAAGAAGAAAGTGTCCGAAATAGAAGCGATAAATGTACAGACCTGGCAGCTCAAGTTGGCAAAACAATTCAGTCCAAACTATGTACGCATTGTTCAGGGAATGTTATGTTTAGCTTTTGACCGGGCGATTATCCTCGGACTTGCAAAGAAGAATCCTGCCCGCATGATCGGCAATATCAAATCTAAAAAAGTAAAGATCGACTTCTGGACTTTGGAGGAGTTTCAGAAGGTAATATCCCTGCTGTACAAAGGTGACTACTACGAGCACTATCTCTTCATCTCGTTCTGGCTTTTATTTATGACTGGAATGCGTATTGGAGAGGCTGCCGCCTTACAGTGGGATGATATTGATTTTGAAACAGGTATGCTGATTATTAGTAAAACACTGTACTATAAAACAATGAATGACTACAAATTCGTTGAACCTAAGACGCAGGCAAGCAACCGTACCATTTATATTGATGCTGATACCATCAAGGAATTACAAGAATGGAAGGCGGTCCAGGCAAAGGTTTTACCAAATTGTGGATTCGTACTGAGTTATAACAGTACACCCACCAGCAAAACAACGCTTCCAAGAGCATTAGAGAAATTGGCAAATTTAGCTGGTGTCCACAGAATCAAAATTCATGCCCTGAGACATTCGCATGCTTCCCTGCTTATCAGCATGGGCGAAAATCCACTGCTGATTAAAGAGCGTCTTGGACATGAAAAAATACAGACGACACTAGGAACTTATGGTCATCTGTATCCAAACACCAATATTGAGATTGCAAAGAAGCTGACCGGGGTTCTCAGCTACCAGTCAGCTTCTCAAAGTATTGCTAATTATACCAGTAATCAGCATACTGCAATGTATCACAAAGAAATATAAAAATGCAATGATAATGCAATTTCAAACACCCAAAGCCGCAAAGCCCCGTGGTTACGGGCTTTGTAGCCCAGCGTCAACTATTCAAACTCGATGTATCCTGCGCTTCATCCACACATATATATGGATATCTATTTTGAAAATATGCAAGCACACCCAGATCTTTTCGCAGAATATTATAGGCATACAACATCTGATCGTCATAATCCATCAGCTTCTGTTCTCGCATCTGCCTACAGTATTCACGGTAGATTCCTACAATCCGGATATCTGACTCTTCCTCTAATTTTTGAAGTTCTTCTTCGTTCAGCATCATATTTTTTATATATGTGATCAACGTTCTTACATTCTTAAGATCACTCTCCGTCGGATATCCCATGCCATGATCCTGACAGATTCTGATCAGCATCCCCGTCGTTGCCTTTTCATCCTTCACAAGTTCAAACCCCTCTGGGATTTCCCTCGGATAATATTCCACAAAGTCATACTGTTTCTCCGTATCCACTTTCATATCCACATCACTATTCTTTGTAATCAAATCCAGCCACCAGATGCGCCAGGCGCTTGCCTGTGGTACGGGTACGACCACGCTGGCTGCAAAGATTGCCACTAGCAGAATGGCGGCATAACGCAAGATTCGTTTTTGGGGTTTGACGTAGCGGCGTTTGCCGTACCGTTCTATATTCTTTTGGTAATCGGGATCTTCTGCCAGAATCGCGTCAAATGCATCGGCATACTGTGCATCCAGCTCGCCCGCATAAGCACGCAGGATGTCTTCTGCCTGCTGCTCTACCTTTTTATTCTCTTTCACCTGCGCCCGCCTTTCTCCATATTCTATATCCCCGCGCCATTCGCCTCATTGCTGCCAAAGCCATGCTGTTCCGCTTCTCGCGCATCTGTCCCATCCGGCTTGTTGCTGCCAAAGCCGCGCTGCTCCGTTTCCCGCCTATCTGCGCCGTCCGGTTTGCTGCTTCCAAAGTCATGCCGTTCCGTTTCCCGCGCATCTGCCCCATCCAGCTGACTTCTCCCAAAGCCGCGCTGTTCCGCTTCCCGCGCATCTGCCGCATCCGGCTTGCTGCTGCCAAAGCCGCGCCGCACATGTTTCGTGCTTCTTTGGCTACTGCATGTCGCCACGCGGTTTATCCGCATCATACCACAAACTGATTGTGAAGTCCACAGAAAAAACAAAAACTATGCAGACCGTCCGCGGCGCGCATAGTTTTTGGCTGCTTTATGATTCTATCAATTCTACCCCATGCAGGATATATCGTGCCATCTTCTCGGTATCGTCCACGCGCTCTGCCAGACGAAAGGCTCTG
>OLSX01004047.1_pt1 | contig 11247 bp, 13 predicted proteins | sample 1673141 | NCBI WGS metagenome assembly OLSX01 (sample SAMEA3136759, study PRJEB25190) | human gut metagenome | biome: human gut; feature: human-associated habitat; material: faeces | place: Austria | collected 2013
ATGAAAAAAGGTATGTCTTTCGTTTGTGAAAAACACACCTTTTTCAGTGCCCTTGTAAAATCAAGGGTTTCCGGCGTTTTTTCATTTTTACGGGAAAAGACAAAAATCGTGAAATTCACAGATTTTCATTAGCAAATTCTCCGTCAGCTAATGGAAATTAGGACTAATGTCGTCCGCCTTCGGGGTGGACGGCTTGCTAATAAAAATCAGCAAAAAAATCGCCGTTTTGCTAATGAAAATACACTCTCTGCTAATGGCGGGAAAAACCGAGCCAAAAATCCTGCTAATGGACAAGGCGGTCGTTACCCTGTTAATTCGTTCATTTAAGGGTTGGCAAGAGAAAATCGCACACTACTTCTATGCCCTTTCTTATTATATAATTGCGGTAACAGGAGGTGGTTGTATTGAAAGAACAGAAATATCATTTATACCTTTCCGATGACGAATACAGCGAAGTGTTGCAATCACTTATCCGTTTGAAGAACAGCTTGATAGCACAAGGCAGATACACTGATGAAATTGACGATGTTCTCTGTAAGGTGCTTTCTGCCAAGATAAGAAGGCTCAAGATAAAATATACCTGAACACGAAAAGAGACCGCCTACACGATGTAAGCGGTCTTTGATTATTTAAAGTGAGTATAAAATGCGAATAATCGGCGGTAAAAATTTTTCGCGAAGCATATTAACCGAGCAGCAGCCGCCCGCCGTCAGCTCTTTTAAAAATGTATACCCACACTCACTATTTGAAACAAATATCATATTTTTGAGGTAATATTTCATAGTATTCTGTTTTTATTTATGGTATATTACAATTGTTTTAAAGTTTAAAGTGTTTCCCTGCAAATAAATTCATAAAAACGGAGTTATTATGAAAATAGCGAAAAGCTATATACGATGTTAAATCCGAGATACGAGCTTATATTTTGATAAATAATAAATGGTTGTGATATTAATGTATAAAATTTCAGTGCCGGTAATGAACGCAAATGTAACGCGCTGCGGGCGGGAAAAGGTATTAAAAGAGCTTAAAAGATTCGATACAGAACGTGTATTTCTGGCGCTTGACAGATATGAGGCGGATAAAGAAAAGCGCAGGCGGGTAATGAAAGAGCTGCGTGAAAACTGCGCGTATTTTAAGGCAAACGGCTTTGAAGTGGGCGCGTGGGTATGGGCGTTTATGATAAACGGCGATAACAGCTACACATGTATGCGCACAATAAACGGTACGGAGCTTAGGGAAAATATATGCCCGCTGGACGAAGAATTTGTTGAGTTCGCGGCGGGTTATATTCGGGATATAGCCGAAACCGGCGTGGATATTATCCAGTTTGACGATGATTTTCGCTACGGCTTTTTGGGCAATTCCCCCGCCTGCCTGTGCGACAGGCACATATCGGAAATATGCAGGCTGACGGGGGGTAATGTTACCCGCGAGGAAATACGCGGGCATATATTAAATGGCGAAAAAAACAAATATCGCGACGCATACCTTAAAGCTAACGGCGACGCTTTCAGAGCCTTTGCCGCCGAAATGCGCAAAGCGGTGGATTCGGTAAACCCCGAAATAAGGCTCGGGGCGTGCGCATGCCTTACCTCATGGGATATTGACGGAACAGACGCCGCCGAGCTTGCAAAAATACTTGCGGGAAAGACCCGCCCGTTTGCGCGGCTTATAGGCGCGCCGTATTGGGCGGCAAAAGGCGCATGGGGCAGTAAACTTCAGGACGTTATAGAGCTTGAAAGAATGGAAAGTTCGTGGACTAAGTCGGAGAATATAGAAATATTCGCTGAGGGGGATTCCTCCCCGAGACCCAGAACCCGCTGCCCCGCAAGCTATTTAGAGGGGTTCGACATGGCTATAAGGGCTTCGGGTTGTACCGACGGTATTCTGAAATACGGAATGGATTATTCTTCAAATACCGATTATGAAACGGGATATGCCGCGTTTCATGAACGAAACAGGGAACTGTATGGAGGAATAGACAGGCTTTTCGGTGATAAAAACTGCTGCGGGGTAAGAGTGTACGAGACTCCTGCCAAGCTGGCGGATACTGTAATGCCCACCGCTGTTAATAAGAATATAAACATTGAATATATGTTTTTCTCAAAAGCTGCCCGCAGCCTTGCTTATAACTCCGTGCCCACGGTTTATGTTGGACAGGGAGTCTGCGGCATAGCCTTTGATGAAAACGCGCGGCATTTACCCGCCGAAGCCTTTGAAAACGGGCTTATAATAGATATTGCCGCTGCGGAAATTCTTATGTCGCGCGGGATAGATGTGGGAATAGAAAAGATAGGTGAGCCCGTAACCGCCGGTACATGCGAACATTTTATAAATGACGATAATTACATACTGTCAGACGGCGTTCCGGTTTGTGATATAAGGCTTAAAAACGGAGCTTTGATATTGAGCGATACGGAAACGTCGCACGGAATAATCCCTATGTCTTTCCGCTATGAAAATGGGAACGGAAATAGGTTTTTAATTTTAAACGTAAATACCAGAAGCGACATGGACAACGTGCTGAAGCACTATGCAAGAAGCAGGCAGTATGCCGAAAATGTGCAGTGGCTTTCGGGCAATAAGCTCCCGGCGTATGCTTACGGAAATCCCGAATTATACGTTTTGTGTAAAAAGGATAAGAACGCTATGGCGGTGGGGCTTTGGAACTTCTTTGCCGATATAGCTATTGAACCGACGGTTGAACTTGACAGAGAATATTCGGGTATATCCTTTCTTAATTGCAGCGGTATGCTTTGCGGGGATAAGGTGCGGCTTTGCGATATTCCGCCCTACGGTTTTGCTGCGTTTGAGGTAAGATATTAAATTTCGGGCTTGCCGTATTTGAAAACATAATATTTTACACAATTCCTTATAAGCGCCATTCGTTTTTAATTTCAGCTATGTTTTTAACCTTGGGTATTTACTTCTCGTCTTGCTTTATAAAATAACCGGCACGGATCTTTGCAATTTTGAGAAAACGACGATTATCGCTTTTGGTATTTTTTCGGCGTTATTCCGAAACGCCTTTTAAAAAGTGAAATAAAATGTGAATAATCGGGAAACCCGCTTTTTTCCGCGGCTGCCTGAACGCTATCTCCGCGTTCAAGCAGCTTTTTTGCGTTTGCGAGGCGGCGATTTTCTATATATTTCGAGGGGGTTATATCAAGCTCATCCATAAAAGCCCTGTAAAGCGAGCTGCGGCTTATAAAAAATTTTTCGCAAAGCATATTAACCGAGCAGCCGCCGACGAAGTTATTGTCCGTATATTCCAAAATTTCGCCCAAGCGCGCCGATATTCCTACCGACGGCTCTGTTCTGTCCCTGTTTTTTTCTATTATATCAAGCACACCAGCCACCGCCGCCAGATTTTCCGCCGACATAGGCTTTTTATCCTGGCAGGCAAGCATAGTATCAAAAAGCGTGCGCAATTTTTCTTTATCGCTTCGGCTTAGGGTTATGCGGTTTTTCTCGCCCGCCGCGCGCTGTAAAAAGGGCGAAAGCAGGTAAGAATACTCCGCCGACGCCTTTACCCAAAAGCAATAGCAGGTATGTATTTGGTCGGAGTGATAAATGCAATAATGTATCTCGTTCGGCTTGGAAATTATAATATCCCCCGTATTTACGAGATAAACCTTATTTTCCACCGCAAATGAAACGTTGCCGCTTACATTGAAATAAACCTCGCAGTAATCGTGAATATGTGCGTCATCCGTCGGGTGCAGCGAACCGTTAATATTATGCTCACCGTATTCCGTTACCGCGCACAGTCCGCCGTCAGGCAGTATATTTTTTAAATAATGTATTTCCACAGCCGCACCTTGAAACAAATATCATATTTTTAGGGCGAAATCTCATGGTATTTCGCTTTTGTTTATGGTATACCACATTATGCTGAAAAAGTAAAGCTATAATTTTTTTGGGGTGTGCCTATGTTTTCTTTACCAATACCGTTACTTATCGTTTTATCCGTAATCACAGGCGCGCTTATCAGCGTTTTGCGCGGTAAATATGCCAAAAGCTACCCGATGTCCGGCGTGTATTTATGGCGGTTTAATTTTTATCAGAACATATTTTGTTTTTTATCTATACTGTTGATATATCTTTTTTCGGGAACAGAGTTCAGCTTCAGCGTATTTTCCGTGCTGCTCGGCGCGCTGCTTGCCGTCGCCAACATTTTAAGCCTTGAGGGAATTTTAAAGGCTCAGGCCTGCGGCTCGTTTGCCTACACGTCCGTTATAGTAGCGCTTTCGGCAATAATACCCAGTATGAGCGGACCCGTGCTTTTCGGTGAAAAGGTGACCTTTTCGCAATTCGCGGGCATAGCGCTTATGGTGATATGTATTCTTCTCTCACCCGCAAAAGATGAAGGTGATAAACGCTTGTTCAGCCTTAAATGGCTGCTTTTCTGCGCGGTGGCTTTTGTGTTTTCGGGCGCGGTGGGCGTTGTGCAGAAAATACACCAAAACAACGCCGTCCACAAGGCGGAAATGCCCGCACTACTGCTTACATGCTTCTTTGTTTCCTTTGCTCTTTCAGGTATAAGGCTTATTACAGAACGCGGGCGAATAAAAAAATCGGGTGAGAGTCTTATTAAATTAACCCTCGCTGTTTTGCTTTTTCCTGCGGTTTCGGGGCTTTGCTTTGCCTTTCCGCACACAATAAACCTGTTTTTATCGGGCAGGCTTGCCTCGGTTGTATTTTTCCCCACAATAAATCTTTGCCCTATGCTGCTCACAATGCTTTACGCCGTTTTCGGTTTCAAAGAAAGGCTAACCGCCAAGCAGTGGGCGGGAATTGCCGTAGGCATTTTATCCACCGTGTTTGTAAGCGGAATTATATGAGCATTATTTCCAATATCAGGGGCGCAGAATGTGTAATCTGCGCCCTGTTCTATGATTGCCGCGGTGCCTACGGTATTATTCTCGTTTGCCTAGTGTGACAGGACTCGAACCTGACGCTGTTTTGCTCGGCAACAAGTCGCCCTGTGAGGCTACGACCGATAAAAGCATATTTCGGTTAATGGAATTGATGGGCCTGCGCGGATCCTGCCGATTTATTTGAGCTGCGAAATAAAACCGCAATGCAAAAGGGACGCATCGAGACAGCGTATGTGAAGGTAGATTATTTTGCGGATTTGTGCTATAATCTGTTTAAGAGCTGCATAACGGCTCGGAAATCAGGAGGCAAATTAAATGAGTAAAGGGCAAAGATTTGAAAAGATTTATACTCAGGGTGCAATGACAACCACGGAAATTTGGGTGGATAGTGTGACAGGACTCGAACCTGTCGCGCCTACGAAACAAAATTTTTTGTTTCGGTAGGTTAAAAGTTTCTGCCGCCGAATTTTTCATTCGGCGAAGCGAGAAATTTGCAGCAAGGCTAACGCCTTGCAAAAATGAACGCAAAGCCGCAATCTAAAAGGCGGCGAGCGAAACCGCGGCAGGTTCGAGTCCTGTCACACTAAGGAAACGGGGGTCAACTATCTGTTTCATGCTTGCGGGACCGCGGGCGGCATGACTCCGCTTTTGGACAGAGACGGAAAGCCTATCGTTTCGCCGATTATGAACGGTTGATTATTGTGAAAAATAAAGGAGCATTTCAATATGAATATTACAGTGTATCTCGGTGCAAACGAGGGTAATGATCCGAATTTGCACAGTGCGGTAACGCAGCTCGGAGAATGGATAGGACAAAGCGGCAATACGCTTATCTACGGCGGATCGAAGAGCGGATTGATGGGTGCTGCAGCCGACAGCGTTTTGAATGCGGGAGGCGAGGTTATCGGGGTCGAACCGCAATTTTTTATTGAAAGCGAGTTTCAACACGACGGACTTACCGAGCTGATTGTTACAAAGGATATGTCGGAGCGCAAAAATAAGATGATTGAGCTCGGTGACGCTTTCATAGCGTTTCCCGGCGGCACAGGCACACTTGAGGAAATTACGGAGGTTATGTCGAAGGTGTCCTTGAAACAGCTTGACGCTCCGTGCATACTTTATAATTTGGATGGATATTATGACAGTCTGAAGGAGCTGCTGGAGCTTATGATCAAAAAAGGACTGTCTTCTGAAAGGCGGCAAAAAGGAATATTCTTTGCAAATAATCTGGGGGAGATTATAAGGCTGCTTGAAAGCAACTGAAACCGGTGCAAGGAGCTTTACCGAGTTCAGAGAAATTCGCAGAAAAAAGGAAATTAGTACAGAAGCGGCAGAGGCTCTTATACGGCGCGGTCGGCGCGGTATTTTGGCAGTGAACCGGGAAAACGGCTGCCCTTATGCGGTTCCTATAAATAATCTTTATGACGGCGATTAGAAAAAAATATATTTTCACGGCGCGCGGGTAAAGCGGCGCAGCTGTTTGAAATAAAGACCGAGCATATCAGCGGCAAAGAGGTGCGGAAAAAATAAATTTATGTGCCTGTGGGTCGGAGTTTTTTTGCTTGGCTTACATTAAGGAGGGGCTTTAAATGATAAGATTTAACAATGATTACAATCGGGGAGCTTTTGACTCTGTATTACGCGGTTTAGCGGACGCAAACACGGTCAGCTACCCGGGTTACGGAGAGGATGAATGGTGCGGCAGGGCGGAAAGCATTATAAAAAAGCTTATTTCATCGGATGACGCGCTGATAAAATTTATTCCCGGGGCGACACAGGCAAATATTGTTGTAATTGCGGCGGCATTATCCTCCGTTCAAAGCGTTATCGCTGCCGATACAGGGCATATTAACTGCCATGAGGCGGCGTCGATTGAGAATACGGGGCATAAAATTCTTGAGCTTCCGAATACCGAAGGCAAGATTACCGCCGAGCAGATTGCCGAGTGCGCGGCAGAGTATTACGACGGCGGCGCGCCGGAGCATCTTACCGAGCCGAAGCTGGTGTATCTCTCCTTTCCGACCGAGAAGGGCACGCTTTACTCAAAGCGCGAGCTGAAGGAAATAAGAACCGTATGTAAAAAATACGGTATGTATTTGTTCGTAGACGGAGCAAGAATGGGCTACGGCTTGGGCGCGGAAAGCAATGATTTGACGCTTAAGGATTTTGCACAGCTTACGGATGTGTTCTATATAGGCGGAACAAAGTGCGGCGCTCTTTTCGGTGAGGCGCTGATTATTACCGAGGATTCCCTTAAATATCGCTTTAAGGCGTATATGAAGCAGCACGGCGCGGTGCTTGCAAAGGGATGGCTTATGGGTCTGCAATTTGCAATAATGCTGGAAAACGGCGAGTATTTTGAAAGAGCAAGACAGGCAGATAAGCTTGCAATGCAGATAAGAGGGGCGTTTGAGGCCAAAGGCATACCGTTTTGGGCGGAAAGCTTTACCAATCAGCAGTTTGTAATACTGAATGAACGGCAAAGGAATACGCTCGCACAGAGCTATTATTTTGAGGAGATGGGTACAATTCCGCAGGGTACTGTGGCGCGTTTCTGCACAAGCTGGGCGACGAGTATTGCAGAGGTGAATTCTCTGCTTGCCGATATAGCCGGGCTGTAATCAGCCTTTTTCCGACCGAAGAACGCTTTCAAATAATATAAAATCTATCCATACGCACGGTGACATTTTACATTAAAATGCATCTCAGAGAAAAGCTTTTGTTTAAGGAGGCTGCCGCATTAATACGGCAGCCTCCTCTTTAATGGTTCTGAATATTTGCTTTAGATTCGCTTTTTATCCTCGGCGGCGCGCGTGATGCTTGTGCTGCCGAATTTTTTTCGCAGCTCGTAAATGGAGCTTTCTATTTTTTCTTCCGTTTTCCGTTTCTCGGAATCACCGAAAATATCCTCCTGAATCGCAGTTTGGTATCCCCTTAAATTGATTGCTCGCAGTCCCACCGAGCGCAAAGGCTCCGTAAAACCGAAATGCTCGTTTAAAAGCTCCATTCCGCGCTCTGCAATGATTTTGGCTCCGTTGACCGAATCGGGATAGCTGCGGCTGAATTCCTTAACGGATAATGCCGCGTTGCGTATATGCACCTGCACGCCGCCGGCATAAAGCCCTTGCTCGCGCAGGGAATCGGATATTTCGCGCGCCAGAGACAAAAACATCCCCCATATTTCATCAGGCGTTTTAAAATCCTGCTGCCGTGTGACCGAGCGCCCTATACTTTTGGGCGTTGCCTTTTCATGCTGCCGCGAAACGGGAGAATTATCCTCGCCTAAAGCGTACCGCTTTAATTCGAGTCCGTTCTTGCCGAGCAGGCGTTCAAGCATTTCGTCGGAGCAGACGGCGGCGTCGCCTATTGTGCAGATTCCGCAGGAATGCAGTCTGTCGGTTGTTTTTCTCCCCACAAAAAGCAGATCGGAAATCGGAAGTCGCCATATTTTTTCCCTGAAGTTTTCGCGGGATATTACCGTTATACCGTCAGGCTTTTTCATGTCCGAGCCGAGCTTTGCAAAAACCTTGTTAAAGCTGACTCCTACCGAAACGGTAATTCCGAGTTTTTGCTTTATTTCGCGGCGTATCTTATCGGCAATTTCCTCTCCGCTGCCGAAAAGCAGGCGGCTGCCCGTCACATCAAGCCAGCATTCGTCAATGCCGAACGGCTCTATCATATCGGTATATTCCTCGTAAATTCTGTGCGCCTTTTCGGAATACTCCTTATATTTATCCATCATCGGCGGCAGAATTACAAGCTCGGGACATTTTGCCCTCGCCTCGAAAATTGCCTCCGCGGTTTTAACGCCGCAGCGCTTTGCAGCCTCGTTTTTGGCAAGCACAATGCCGTGCCGCTGCTCCTTGTCCCCGCATACGGCGACCGGCACGGAACGCAGAGTGGGATTGAAAAGCAAAGAAACGGACGCAAAAAAATTATTAAGATCACAGTGAAGAATTACTCTTTCCTCCGTTTTTGCCACCCCACCTTCCCGGAACATCTGTTCTTATTATAGCTTATTTTCCTTATCCTGTAAAGCGGAAAATTTTTCGAGCGCCATGCAGTGCAGGCGTTCGGTTTGGCGCTGGCTGTAGTTTATTTCAAAGCTTATTTCGTACAGAGTTTTTCCGAGAACATATTTGAGATAGAGTATCTCCGAAAGCAGCCCGCCGTCGGTTTTCTCTATCTTTTCCTCAATGTCGCGTCTTATCGCTTCCGCCTGCGCTATAAGTCTGCGGTAGTTATCCGCCTTTTCGGGGCAGAGCGCAATTTGATCCTCAAGTCTTTGAATTTTAATGTGCTGCAGCAAATACAGGGAAAGATATTTCTTTGCCTCCGCTCTCATATCTCTTCTTCCGGCATAATGTAAGCCACAAATTCGCCGTAGCTGTAATTTGTTCCGTGAGCCGCATTGTATTCATCGGCGGCTTTAATTATGCGGCTTATCGGGTTTGCTTTCAAAAGCCGCCTGCGAAGGCGCTCTCTTCTCCACATGGCTTCGCCTCTTTCACGGCAGCGGTCGCTGCAGTATTCGTCGCCGTTTATAAGCCTTGCGCCGCAGCAGCGGCAGTGCGTGAGGCTCTTTTCGTGTATGTTTTCGCTTTTGCAAAACGGACAGCAGCGCCTTTCCTCAAACGGCGGCGCCGAAAGAGAGTGTGCCTCCCTGTAAATTTCAGGCTTTTCAAATTCGCTTCCGCAATCCGAACAAACAATCATAATGTAAAACTTCCTTTCGTTTTTCACCTAAAAGAAAGCTTTCTGCCGCCGTTTTGTAAACGCCTTAGGACAAAACAAAATATATTAAGTTTATTTATCTTTTATTAACAAAAGGCGGTGCGGAATGGCATATAATATATTAGGCAAGCGAGAATAATCCGAATCCGCCCAAACGGCGTATTTTCGGCGTATTTTCATTTGTCGTCTTTATAAGGCGAAAGCCTTATCGCATCCTCCGCATAAAAATCCACACGAAAATCACGCTCGTTTTGGGTCGCTGATTTTTTGAGTAGCGGATTTTTTGCAGAGCGAGGCACAAAACGCAGTTAATCCTAACGGATTAACGAGTATTTTAACGCGGCAATGCGAGAAATCCGCGCTCAAAAAACGGGTTCGGATTATTCTCGCTTGCCTAGGCTGACGAGGGTCGAACCCTGTCACACTAAGAAAAGGAAAGGAGCGGTGATATGGACTTCAGATACAGGCTTATACGCTTTATGTCCGGCAGAAACGGTCCGGATGAGCTTTTTGTGCTCATATTCGCGGTCTCTGTTGCTTTGGCGGTTGTAAATATTTTTGTTCGCTCCTATATATTGCAGGCGGCGGTTTATGCCGTTATGCTGCTTGCGCTCTTTCGTCTTTTTTCCCGCAAGACCGATCGAAGGCGGCAGGAAAACGAAAAGCTTTTAAAGCTGCTTAGCACGTTTCGCCGCAAGAAGGATTTTAACGAGCAAAAGCGGGCGGATAGGTGCCATGTATATAAAAAATGCCCGTCCTGCAAGGCGGTACTTCGTCTGCCGAAAAGACCGGGAGTTCACAAAACCGTTTGCCCGCGCTGCGGCAGGGAATTCACGGTGAGGGTGCGGAAATGAGAAAAATATCCCTTCGGCGCTTCCTCGCCGTACATACTGTCGCTGCGGCTGTAGTCGCGGCTTATATTTTTCTTCCGTTCGGCTGCCCGATAAAATATTTTCTGCACATCAATTGCCCTGCCTGCGGCAGCACAAGGGCGCTTGTTGCACTTTTAAAAGGGGATACAGCCACTTATTTTTTCTATAATCCCATAGCTTTGCCGCTGCTGCTGATCGTTCTTTTTGCACTGCACAAGGAGCTTTTCTGTCTCAGCCGCCGCACCGAATCGCTGATTCTGATACCGAGCGCCGCAGTCGTGATTGTTGTATATATTTTCCGCCTTATAATTATGCAATAATAATTATTGCAATATTTCCGCTTATATGGTATACTGATTTCATAATCTAAATTATAAGGGGATAAGGATTATGGATCAGAACAAAGTAGATATGTATGTCATGACAAACCAGAAGTATTTTCCGGCAGAGAAAATAATGTATCTTAAGGAAAAGCTTGCCGCAATGGACGAGAATAAGTTCACAATGGTTTCAACCGTTGAGCTTAAAGACCCGACCACAATTCTTTTGGTTTCCATTTTCTTGGGCGGACTCGGAATCGACCGTTTCATGTTAGGCGATACCGGAATGGGAATACTTAAGCTTCTTACCGGCGGCTGCTGCGGAATACTTACCATTATTGACTGGTTCACGGTTTCTAAAAAGACTAAAGAGCTTAACTTCAATAATATTATGACCATTCTTTAAAAAAATATCAGCCCGCCCTTATAAGGCATCAT
>OLSX01004048.1_pt1 | contig 11246 bp, 7 predicted proteins | sample 1673141 | NCBI WGS metagenome assembly OLSX01 (sample SAMEA3136759, study PRJEB25190) | human gut metagenome | biome: human gut; feature: human-associated habitat; material: faeces | place: Austria | collected 2013
AAGTAACAGCGAATATAATAATTAGAACAAAGAGCTCTTGTTCATTTGTCATTTTCATAACTCCTTTTTTCCAATAGTTTAGCATAAGGGAATAAAAATTACAAATTCTAACAAAAATGACACCTCTTTCAAGGTGTCATAATATCATATATAATTAAAAGTCAGTGTTCTTCCAGCTGAGCTAAAAAACCATACATTTTTTAACAGATTTTTTATAAATTTGCGATTAATGCTGCAATTTCATCCGGAGTCATCATTTTGTTTGGATCTGACATATCCGGAATCAGCACTTCTTCTTCCTCTTCTTCAGCTTCCTCTGCCGGTTCTTCTACCTGGATAACCGGTTCTTCTGCTACCGGCTCCTCTATTAATGGTTCCTCAACCAGTGGTTCTTCTATGGTTGGTTCTTCCATCAGTGGTTCCTCTATGATTGACTCTTCTACTATTGGCTCTTCCATCAGTGGTTCTTCCATGATTGGCTCTTCTATGACCGGCTCCTCTATCAATGGCTCCTCTATAATTGGTTCTTCCATGACCGGTTCTTCTATAATTGGTTCTTCCATGACCGGTTCTTCTTCCATCGGTTCTTCCGGCTGCGCATTTTCCATAACAGGCTGTACCGGCTGCTGCATAATTACCTGTGGCTGAGAAGATGTAATGGAGTTTACTGCCTGGAGGATCTCATTTCTCATATTCAATTCTAATTCTTTTATGGAAGAACTCAACTCCTGCTGTCTTAAAATCACTTCCTGCAGACGCTGTTCCATATTCTGATTCTGACCGTCTAATAATTTTTCATTATTGTTCTGCAGTGTTCTTTCAAAACTCACGATCTTTTCTAACAATTTATCATTAGAATTCATAAGTGCATCTGCATTTTCTTTACTTCTGTTAATATTGATCTTTGCAAATGCTTTCTGTGCTGTTAATAATTCTTCTGTTGGAAGCTGGAGATTTTTTTCAATATAATCCATTCTCTGAAAGACTTCATCAAATGATTTCTTGATGATCAGATAACTTGCTTTTTCTGACTTCAAAAGACCTTCATGCTCTTCTTTTTCTTCTCTTAACTTCTGATACTGTAGCTGCATTACGCTGTTCATCAGCACATAAGAAAAAATTAAAAATACCAGACCAAATCCTGCTAAGTAAATCGGATTTCCCTTTAAAATAATCATGGTATACAATTCTGCTAAAAATGACAGTACCATAATTAATACGGAAAATGTGATTTTCAGTTGGCTGTTTTCTCTTTTCTGTTCCCCTGAATTCCTTTTGCTCATGTGAAATACCTCCGTGTCATCTAAGTAAAGCGCTTTTGGGGGACAAAAGCATTTTTAGAACGTCATTATTAAATATATTATAACGTTTATGACATCGGATGTCGATGGTTTTCTGCAACAATTTCTCCCTATTTTACTTTAACTTCTCTCCATGCTTAAAAGCATTTCCCCAACCACGTTACCGTCTGATGAACACATTTTTTCAGTTGCATTAACTATGGTGTTGTGAAGTTCAATCAACTTTCAGCATCCGATACCCCACGCCAATGTGTGTTTGGATATATTGTGGAGAGTTCGGTTCTTTCTCGATTTTTTTACGAAGTGTTGCCATAAACACACGAAGGGAAGCAATATCATTATCCCAACTACTTCCCCAAATGCTTTGCGTAAGGAAAGTATGGGTCAGAACTTTTCCTATATTTCTTGTCAACAGGCAAAGCAACTTATATTCAATAGGTGTTAAATGCAATTCTTCTTCATTCAAATAAGCACAACCTGCAGCATAATCTACACGAAGTTTTCCGTTTACAAAAACAACCGCTTCGGCAGGGGATACTTTTTGCATCATCGATAACCTTCTTTGCGTGACTCGTAGTCTGGCAAGCAGTTCCTCAACAGAAAATGGCTTTGTTAAATAATCATCTGCGCCAGCATCCAACGCATCAATTTTATCGGTATCTTCACTGCGAGCACTGATTACGATAATTGGCATGTTTGACCAAGTACGGATTTTTTTAATAATCTCAACACCGTCTATATCAGGAAGTCCTAAATCAAGTAAAACAATGTCAGGATTGTGTGAAGATGTTTCTAAAATTGCCGATTGACCATCGGGTGCCGTCAGATATCGGTATTCGTGCGTTTTTAAGGTTGTTGTAATTAAATTTCTGACAGATTTGTCATCTTCTACAACTAATATTAGTGACTTATTCATATACTTTGACCTCCCCTGCCGGTAATGTAAATGTAAATACTGTTCCGTGCGGTAGATTATCTGAAACAGTAAGTTCTCCGCCGTGGGCGTTAATAATGGACTTGCACAAAGATAATCCGAGTCCTAAACTTCGGCGGCTGTCTGCAATTTGATTTGCACCGCTATAGAACATGTCGAATATCCGTGGCTTTATTTCGTCAGCAATTCCGTTTCCGTCATCCGATATAGATACGATTGCTTGTTTTCCCCGCTTTTCTGTCCGAATAACAATATGAGAGTTTTTAGGTGTATATTTGATAGCATTATCAACAATATTGATGATTACCTGAACAATAAGCTTTGCATCCATTTTTGCAAGAAGAAATTCTTCTTTGCTTTCAACGGAAATATGATGTTCTTCACTCTTTCGGTTAATATGATGTAACGCTTCTGTGATCACGTCATCCATCAAATCTTCCGTTATACGGAGATTCAACCGTCCTTCTTCAATCCGGGTTACAGCCAGCAAGTTTTCTACAAGGTTAATCAGCCACATGGAATCATCATAAATATCCATGTACAGCTGCTTTTTTGTATCATTATCAAAGAAATCGCCGTTGGACAAAAGATTGCTGGCATTACCGGAAATGGATGTCAGCGGTGTCCTCAAATCATGTGAAATAGCACGTAGCAGGTTCGCTCGCAACTGTTCATTTTTTGCAAGAATGGCCGCCTCCTGTTTCTCACGGGCATTTTTCTCATTTTCCAAAGCCAGGGCACATTCTCCGAGAATGGATAGTAGAATACTGTTTTCAAATGGATCAAGAGGTATTTCCCCCATCACGATTCCAATAACTCCATATACCATACTGTTGCTGCGAACAGCAAGGTACAGGCATTTTGCATTGGAAAGCGTTCCTGTTGTAGCTCCGGCACGTTTATTGTTTTTCAATACCCAGCCGGCAACGGCCTTTTCATTTTCGGAAATACACGATTCCAAATTTTCTTCAGTTACAGAAAAAATATGCGGCGTATCCAACACTTCTCCATCAGCTAAATAAAAAACGATATCTTTTCCCAAGAGTTTAATGAGCTGATTTGAAGTTGCAGATACAATTTCATTTTTATCTTTTGCCTGTCGCAATAGCTGGTTTGTATCAAATAACACTTTGGTACGGTAAGCAGATTGTGCCGCCTGTTTTGCTTGGTTTTTAATCCGTATAGCAAGAGAACCGGTTAAAAATGCCAACAACAACATGATAATAAAGGTAACAGGATAACCCTGATCATACGCCTGCAAGGTAAATTGAGGTTCCGTAAACAGGAAATTAAAGACCAAAACACTTACAATCGAAAAAATTAGGCTGTATATCTGATGTTTCGTGATGACAGCGGTGACAAGAACACCTAAAACAAAAACAGTAATGATATTTGCTTCGTCAAATCCAAATTTCTGGAAAATCATTCCGACTAAACTGGATAAAATCAGAATCGCAGTAGATTTTAATGTATCAGTGACAGAGAATACGATATGGTTCTTTTTCCTGCCCCCTCTTGACTGATACACTGCCGCATTAGAAACCGTATCCGGAATAATATGCACATCCAGGTTAGGGGCATAATCAATCAATTTTTCTGTCAGGGTCGGTTTGCTGAGCAAATGCCGTTTTGTAGCAGAACTACGTCCGATCACAATCTTTGACACACCGGACAAACGAGTAAATTCCGCAATCTGAAACGGAACATCTTCTCCGTAAACTGTTTCTATTTTTGCCCCAAGCTGCTCAGCAAGACGAATATTTGAACGCAGGCGTTTTACATTTTCCTCGCTCATCACCGAAAAATCTGGGGTTTCTACAAACAGAGCCGTAAACTCCCCTTTAAAAGCAGAAGCCATTTTTGCGGCGGTACGGATAATTTTCGCATTGGATGGAGAAGAAGATAGACATACAAGAATATGTTCGCCTGTGTGATAATCTCCATGATTTTTTATGCGGGTATTTTCTGTGAGGATATTCACCCGGTCCGCACATCGCCGCAGTGAAATCTCCCGGAGAGCTGTCAAATTTTCTATTGTAAAAAAATTTTCTACTGCCTGTTTTGCCTGTGTCTGTCTGTATACATTTCCTGTATTCAAACGGTTGATCAAATCCTGTGGTTCAATATCTATTAATTCAACCTGATCTGCATTATCAAAAATAGAATCCGGGATGCGTTCCCTTACAACAATTTCCGTAATGGATGCAACTGTATCACAAAGGCTTTCAATATGCTGAACATTGACAGTCGTATAGACATCAATCCCTGCATTCAAAAGTTCCTTAATGTCCTGATACCGTTTTGCATGACGGCATCCTTCGGCATTCGTATGCGCAAGTTCATCTACAAGGATAAGCTGTGGTTTTCTTTTCAACGCCATGCCAATGTCGAATTCGTCCAGTATCATACCATTATAAAAAACTTCTCTTGTAGGAAGAACTTCTAAGCCATTCAAAAGAGCTGCTGTTTTGGGACATGCGTGGGGTTCTACATAACCGGCTACCACGTCAATTCCCTGCTGTTTTGCCATATGAGCTGCTTCTAACATGGCGTAGGTTTTACCCACACCAGCCGCATATCCGAAAAAGATTTTCAAATGCCCTTTATTCCGGTTTTCTTCATCGGTTTGGAGTGACTTTAGCAACTGTTCCGGATTTTGTCTGCTTTCGCCCATACGGTCACCTCCCTGTACAAAAACAATATATAAAAAATTATACCACCTTTTCTTCTTTTTTTCCATTCGGGCATGTAGCCGAAAACAGAAAACGCTTCGAAAAATCATGCAATTTTTCTACAAATACACCCTTCATACAATTAATGTCATTTTGCCATATCACTCTCGCTGGTTTCTCAATTGTGTTGATGGGATGTACCGCAATGTCTATAGAGCCTGGAGTAATGACACTTTGCTTTATTTGAAGGGATAAGGAACAATACTCATCTTTCAAAATATCGTTAGAATTTTCTATGATAAAGCCAAAATCAAGTTTATTATTTCCCAGCCCATTTATTATTTCACTTACAGAACCGTAGAACAGGTTCAGCTCATAGTTTGGGTATTCGCTTGAAAATTGTTCTAATAGATCTGCAATAGAATCTATGATTGCAGGTGTTTCGAATCCAATCCTGAGCTTAGAATCTGAAATAAGTTTTTGGGATTGATTTTCCTCGAGAAATTTATCCAGCTTTTCCATAAGAAAATAACCATAAATAAATGGTACCAATACCACCATAAGTAAAACAAAGTCTTTCATATCACCAACTTCTTTCAAAAATTAAATATGAAAACATTTTTGAATATGTTTCGTCTCCCCAAGAACAAACATGGTACTGTCCTTTGACAACTGCGTATCGGAACTTATTTTCAAATTCATAATATCATTTGTTTTCAGCGCCATAATATTGACGTTATATTTTTTTCGTATATCCAACTGACCGATTGTTTTTCCTATCCATTCTCCCGGTATAGATATTTCAAAGATTGCATGTTCTTCATCTAGTTCTATGTAATCGAAAATATGATCAGCACTATAACGAATCGCAACCCAATCGGCAAGCTGCCTTTCGGGATAAACAATTTCATCTGCGCCGTTTCGTAAAAGAAATTTTGCATGAACATCACGAGCGGCACGAGACACCACCATTTTTGCACCGAGTTCCTTCAAAAGGGACGTTACTTCCAATGAATTCTGAAAGTTATCTCCGATAGCCACAATACAAACATCAAAATTTCCAACACCAAGCGAACTTAAAAAATCCTCATTAGTCGCATCCCCAATCTGAGCGTTGGTTACAAAGGGAAGTACAGCATCAACTCGGGTATCTTCTTTATCTACCGCCATCACCTGATGGTGCAATTCATCTAATTTTATAGCAATATGTCGTCCGAATCTTCCCAGACCGATAAGTAATATTGATTTCATTTTTCATTCTCCTTTAACCTACTGTGATATTTTCCTGAGGATATTTTGAACCGTTAGGCTTTTTTTCAGAAATGGTAGCAAAAATCAAGGTCAATCCTCCCACTCTGCCAAAAAACATCAGGCAAATCAAGATTATATGGGAAACAAGCCCCAGCTTAGGAGTTATTCCCAACGATAACCCTACCGTCCCGATTGCCGACGCCGTCTCAAACAAAGCGGTCATAAGTGGAATATCTTCTGTTCTGCTAATTACCATTCCTCCGACAAGGAATAAAACGATATACATCAAAAAAATCGTAGCTGCATTTCTGATAGTGCCATCCGGAATTTGTCTGCCGAAAAAATGGGTGTGTTCCTTTTTTCTAAATACAGATAATGCCGATGAAACGAGAACTGCAAGAGTTGTCGTTTTCATACCACCTGCAGTGGAACCGGGCGAGCCACCGATGAGCATCAGCATAATGATAAGCATTTGCCCAACTTCACTGAGCAAAGTCAAATCTGCCGTATTAAATCCTGCTGTTCTCGGCGTAACGGATTGAAACAAAGAAACCCATACTCTTTCTGTAAGAGGCACATTTGAAAACTCAAAGCAAAAAAAGTAAAGAGCCGGTAAGAATATCAATATTCCTGTTACCATAAAAATCACCTTGCTTTGCATCCGGTATTTTTTGAAATGCCATTTATGATTCTTTATATCCTCCCAGGTAAGGAATCCAATACCTCCTGCAATAATCAGCATCATAATTACAAGATTTACAATCGGCTGTACAGAATAAGAGGTCAACGAGGAAAAAGGGGTTCTTATACCGATTAGATCAAATCCTGCATTGCAAAAAGCAGAAATAGAATGGAACAATGAATACCATATTCCTTTCCAAAACCCAAAGTCCCTGCAAAAAACGGGCGCTAAAAGAACCGCACCAATGATTTCGATAAGAATAGTAGTCCGAATAATAAATTGCGTTCTCCGCACAATACCACCCACCGTTGGAGCCGAAATTGCCTCTTGCATGGTACTTCGCTGCATCAACCCAATTTTGCGTCCGGAAACAACAGAAATCGCAATAGCAATCGTAATAATTCCCATACCTCCGATTTGAATCAGCAGTAAAATAACTCCTTGGCCAAATAAAGACCAGTAGGTTGCCGTATCATTAATAACCAGTCCCGTCACACAAACCGCAGAAGTTGCGGTAAACAAAGCATCCAAAAAGGAGGTACACTGACCGCTTTTTGTAGCAATCGGCAGCATCAAAAGCAGACTGCCTAAGAGAATCACGGATAAAAACCCTAAACTAATCACTTGAAATGATGTTATATGTCGATGTCTTGATCTGTTTGTCTGTTGCATAACTATATCCCCATAATCTTAATTTCTTTTTTATATTTCCTTTATTCTATCTTTATTTGTATTAAATGGGCGTAAGTAAGTTTGTTTTGAAATTAAGATTGTATAAAGATGAGCAGAAGTCTGAAATCTTTTGCTCATCTTTTGAGAGTGCTAGTTACAGGATACCGTCCAACATCAAAATTGACTTTCAGAACATTTACTGTTTTCTCTCCAAAAACACCTAAAAATCTACTGTCGGTGCATTTTTCAATAATAGCTCCGACTTTTTCTTTACTCATATTATTTGCTTTTGCAATTCTTGTATAAACAAAATGAGACCTCTTATGAAGTTTCGCTTTGTTTACGCAGTTTAAACTTTTGGTTAATGGTTTACTTAATAGATATATCATCTATAAATACATAATATACATCCCCATACATTTCTGTATGAACAAAACGACCATAATCCAAAACGGTTTTCACCGTTCCATCCTTACACACTATTCTATATTGCACCCGGTCTATGTCTTTTTCCTGCGTAATCTGACTTGAAATATCACACTCTACTATTTTCAGGTCATCAGGATGGACCATACCTTTAAAGGAATTTCCTGTAAGTTCTATAAATTCCTCTTTATTTTGGCACTTAAAAATCCGTAATAGCTCCCGGTTAAAAGTAATGATTTGCTCCTCTTCATCTGCATGATATACAAAAAAGCCTCCTGGCAAAAGTTCTGCAACCGTTTCTACCTTTTTCAAAGACTCTTCCGTATCTATATAGGTATATGACCTCCGATCATGCCTTTTCTTTTCGTAATAGCTGCTCTTATCCATATACATCATTTCATCTGCAGCAGCAACACTTTTTTCAAAATCTATTGCATGCTCTTTCCAAATCGTTCCGATCGAAGCTGAATATCCGTCTTTCCATGACGCCTCAAGCCTTTTGCGTTTTTCATTAAATGCAGCTTCATTTTTATCAAAAGATAAGATTACAAATTCATCTCCTCCGAAGCGGTACCGCCTTGCTTCAGGAAAAATCTCGGTTATTGTATTTGCAACAGATGCAATTAACTTATCTCCCGCTTCATGTCCTAAACTGTCATTTATTTTTTTCAAACCATTCACATCAGCAAATACGATTCCTACGGGACGCATATTCATCTTTGTATCCTGTTCGATCATATTAATATCTTTATAATATGCCTTACGATTTCTAAATCCGGTTAATGCATCCAGCTCCAGGTCAGAAATTTGTGAATTGATTTCTATATGCTGCTCTAAGGATTTCAGTCTTTTTTCTATAGAATGCTTAATTATACGGTCTTTATAATCATTCTTTTTCTCTAAAGCATCCAACACCGCATCTTTATCTGATTTTTTAACAGCATACTCATATTTCAATTCGGAAAAAACAAGCCCTACCTTAATTTCATTCGTATATTTTTCTATATACCAATCCATCGAACGCAAAATAGTGGTCATGAGTTCATCATCATCCGAATCCATTCCACATTCAAACAGTTCTTTACATGCATCCATAAATTCAGCAGCATGCATGTCTCTTATTTTCAAAAGAATTTGTTGCTTATACTCTTTATACTTGTCCATTTTTCCCAATCTGTAATAAAGAGTTGCCGCACAACGAATCGCATCATCCGGGACAATTTTATCCGCATGATATTGATTGATACCAATTTCATATGCCTGCAGTGCCTCTGTCAATCGGTTTAACTTCTGAAGTGAGATGGATTTATTTATATAGATATATGCACCCATCTCTTCATCGCAATCTTTCAAAACATCTTCTGCAAATTCAAGATTTCTGATTGCTTCCGTATAGTTCTGTTCCGCAATGTACGTCAGTGCAATATTATTATACTCAAACGCATAATAAAACTTAGCACTATTTTCCTTTGCAATCTTTAATGCAATCTTATAAAAAAAGCGTGAAATACTGTATTCTGCTTCACAATGTGCTGCTACACCTATCAAATTAAAACATGACAATATTTTTGGTGTATACGGATAACTCTGATAATCCATTACAATTGGTTCCATGATTTCTATCACTTTTCCAAAATTTCCATTCTGGTAAAACAAATGTCCATAATAAAAACTTGCATACACATAAAGCTCTGTTTTATCATGTTTATTTTTCAACAGTTGCTCATAGAATTTTTTTTGTTCTTCTATTGATAATTTCTCAATTTTTTCTTTTTCCTTCAAGAATTCATCAAAATTCATATTGATCTACTCCTCAAATACACATTCTAAATTAAAAGCAGCAATGACTTATCATCATTGTTGCACATTGAACGTTCCCAGGGGGAATCGAACCCTCAACTAGTGCTTAGGAGTTCAAGTCACTACAGAAAATCTATGTTTTTCTTGGTCAACATAAGTCAAGCAACAACTTGATTTTACTGACTTTCCTGTAAATCCATGTCAAAATAAGAAAACTGAAAATCATCCAAGTTAAGCACCTCTCGCTGACAAATGAGTGACACTGTCACCCTGAGGGTTCAACCATTCCGTTCCTGCGAATTCATATTTATGGCTACCATTCTCACTGAATATGCGGTAATGATAACACTGTTTTCTTATTAGATTATCTATATTATAACGTGTGTGAGGTCGGATGTCGATTGTTTTTTGACCATTATTTACTCCGCATTACACGTACTCTCTTCTATGTTATAAAATCAAGCATCTTCTGCATATACACCATCTCCATAATATAGAAAAGAGGAGTCCCCGCAGGTTCTCCCCCAGTCGCAGGCCTCACAGGTTTCTGCAACGCGATCACTGTATTTGCAGTTTATTCCGCAATGGGAATGGGTTTTCGGTCTCCATCCCGACCACTGGAACAGGTTTAAGGTCTCTGTTCCGACCTTATATACATCTTTTATATTTTAATTATGCAAGATAACTTTAGAATCTGCAACAAGTTGTTGCTAAATTAACTGCTTATTTATGAACTCAATTCCGTTACCAGTGAAGAATATCTTTTTGTCCGGTTCTTTATATCCTCCTCACTGACACCATAATAACAATATAAATCTCTGGCTATTTTCTTAAACCTTTTTATGACCGACTTATTTCCAGAGTAAGATATTCCAAATATATTCCAGGTATAATCTACCTCTATTTCCATTAAATCCTCACCAATTTTTATTTCATATAAATGAAAATCCATGGGAATTACATTATCAGGCATTTGGTCAATCAATTTATTTCTAATTTCCATTTCATTCAAAAAATTTTTAACAGATTCTTCATTATGAAAATCTGGTTTTGGAATATCCTTCCTTTGGCCCAAAAGTTCTGGTTTATGCTGCATAATCAAACTAGCTTTTAGATTTTTCTGTCGTTCTATCCAATTTGTTGCGGCAGGATTGATTTCCACTAAATCATAATGATCCTTTGCGTATTGCACCACTTCCGCAAGGGTATGCGGGTTGGCCGCTATTCTCTTTTCTATCCTTTTTCGTCTGGATTGATAGATAGCATTTCGGATTCTAATCTTTAGAGATTGCTTTTGAGCTTCTCCAAATATAAAAACACTTGTGGGACCATCTTCACCATTTATTATGGAAACTTGATTGATACTTTTATTTTTCATAAGTGCCCTCTACTCACAAATCCCGATTATATCGGTGATTCACAATCTTTTAGCCAAAATCGCAGTTCCATAACCGTCACAGCAATTTTATATTTTACTTCGATTTCAACTTTTTCTGGTGGATTGGCTA
>OLSX01004061.1_pt1 | contig 11225 bp, 8 predicted proteins | sample 1673141 | NCBI WGS metagenome assembly OLSX01 (sample SAMEA3136759, study PRJEB25190) | human gut metagenome | biome: human gut; feature: human-associated habitat; material: faeces | place: Austria | collected 2013
GGGCGTCTGCCACGGCAGACGCCCCCTCCGGCAGTTAGGGACGTTCCTTATGTACCGGTACCTAGGGACACTCCTGGCGCAGCCAATGAAGACCTCTACGGATGAATTCCAGGCCGCTCCGTCGCTCCAGACATCGTTTCCGCGCCTCGCGCCTGCCCCAAACAATCAAAACAAGCCCTTTTCGCCGCACCCTCAAAGGTCTGTGGGCAAAAAAGGGCAAATATGAGTACTGTTACCATTTTAGTAGCAGGCAAAACCACCCAAAATGACGTCCGAGCGAACCCTACAACCCCCTAAAGCAGCCAACCTGACTGGTTTAAGGCGTATTGGAGCCAATTTTAATGAACATACTATAGGTTATGTTTATTATCTTCTTGAATGTAAATGCTATTCACTTAGCAACAGTACTCATATTTGGCATTTTTTGCCCACTGCCATATAACTAACACCCTATAGCAGACAAAAACAGCCCGCAGCCCATCGCTGCGGCCTGTTTGGAGTCCAAAAGAGGCGCTAAGCGCTGTAACCCATCGCCTGCAGAACAAACATGACGACCGTGAGCACCGTAATCACACCGATAGTCGCCCAAGTGAGCACATTCCACACGCGGCCGTTGCGGTTAGTGCCCATAATGTGACGGTCAGCGGCAATAACCACCTGGAACACCAGAACCACGGGCAAAAGCACGCCGTTGATGACCTGCGAGGTCATCATAATCTGGAACAGGTCGACGCCGGGCATGAGCACCAGCACGGCAGAGATGCCAATGATAGCCGTAATAATGCCGCGATAGACCGGGGCCTCGTCCCAGCTGCGATCGGCACCGCGCTCCCAGCCAAATGCCTCGCAGATAGCGCTGGACGTAACGCCCGGCAGCACGCAGGCGGCCAAGAAGCTCGCCGCGACCAGGCCCGAGGCAAACAGCACCGTGGACCACTGGCCCGCGATGGGCTCCAACGCGCGGGCGGCGTCGGCAGCATCGCTGATCTGAATGCCCGCAGGGAACAACACCGTACCGGTCGTTATGATAATAAAGCCGGCAATGACATCGGCGGCAATCGAGCCGCTCACGGTGTCGATACGCTGCAGCACGATATCGTCCTCGCCCGCATTCTTATCGACCACGTTGTTCTGCGCCAAGAAGATCATCCACGGCGCGATGGTGGTGCCGATCGTTGCGACCACAAGCGACACGTAACTGGGGTCGTTTTGGATGTTGGGCACAACCAGGTCGACTGCCACCTCGCCCCAGCTGGGACCAGCCAAAAATGCAGCGACGATGTAGGTCACAAACACGCAGCTCACCAGCAGCAGAATCTTCTCGATGCGCTGGAAGCTGCCCGACATGGTAAGCATCCAAACCAGCAGCGCCACCAGCGGCACCGAGATGCTCGCCGGCACGCCAAAGAGGGCAAGGCCGCTCGCGATACCCGCAAACTCCGAGATGGTCACGGCCGTGTTGGCGATCAGCAGCGCCGCCATGGCCAGCACGCTCCTGCGCACGCCAAAGCGCTCGCGAATGAGCGACGCCAGGCCCTTGCCTGTGACGCAGCCACAACGCGCCGCAGTCTCCTGCGTCACGATAAGCAACACGGTCATGACGGGAAGCATCCACAGCATCTTGTAGCCATAGCTGGCACCGGCGCTGGAATACGTGGCGATGCCGCCGGCGTCATTGCCCGAAAGCGCCGCCAGAAGGCCAGGGCCCATGGCGCCAAAGATGGCCGCGATGGTCAGCTTTTGCTTGGTGCTCGCCTTTTGCTTCGTGTTTTGCACGCGACCACCTACCCCATGACCGACATGGTGAGCAACACCGCGGCGATGCAGTACGCCACGCATGAAATCATGACGGCAATGACGTTCATGGCGGTACCCGACGTATTGAGGTCGTGCTCGTCACGCCAGAACAGCACCATCAGGTAAATCACGGCGCTCATGTTGCCAATCAGGCAAACGATGGCCGCAATGTTAAAGCAGCCGGTAAAGAGCTGCTCTTCAAACATGGACGCGTCGGGGAATGCGGCGGTGCGCACCAGCTGGGCGCACAGGTAGGTCACGAGCGACAGAATCAGGCCCATGCCCGTGCTCTGGAAGAAGAACCCCAGATACGGCTTGGGCTCATCGTCATGGCCGTCGTACTCCAGGAAGTAGTTCTTGACGAACGACACCATACGCGAGGCAGCCAGCAGCACGAGCGGCATGGCGCACATGGGGAACACCACCAGATGCGCAGAGCCCAGCGCCGTTCCCAGCACTGTTGCCATGATGCACGAGGCAATACCCCACACGACAACCCAGTACTGGCGATGCACAAACCAGCTGAGCACATTCGTCGAGTCGTCGGACGCGCTATCGCCCGAACCGACGCCTGCGATCTGCAGGTCCTCCTGGTGCTCCTCGGCGATAACGTCCATGGCGTCGTCAAAGGTCACGATACCCAAGATGTGACGGTTCTCGTCGCAAACGGGGATGGCGACCAAGTCGTACTTGGTCATCTCGTCCGTTACGTCTTCCTGGTCATCGTCGGGCGACACATAAACCAGGTCGCGATAGGCCAGCTGGCCCAGCGTGGCATCGCGGTCGGCCACGATGAGCGTGCGCAGCGAAAGGACGCCGGTGAGCATGCCACTCGGGTCCTCGGTATAGACGTAGTAGACGCTCTCGAAGTCCTCGTCGAGCTTGCGAATCGCCTCGATGGCGTCACCGACCGTCGCCGTGGCGGGCAGGGAGACAAACTCCGAGGTCATGATACGGCCGGCGGTGTTGTCCTCATAGCCCAGCAGGTTACGAATCGCCTTCTCCTCCTGAACGCCCATCAGGCGCAGAAGCTTCTCGGCCTTCTCGTAATCGAGCTCGTCGATCAGGTCGGCGGCGTCGTCCGGGTCCATCATGGCCAGCATCGACGATGCGTCCGTATCGGACAGGCCCTCGAGCATCTCGGTCATAAGCTCGTCGTCATCGAACTCCGAGATGGCTTCGGCGGCCTGGGCGGTGTCGAGCTGCGCGAACACCTGTGCACGCAGGCGCGGGTCGAGCTGCTCGATAATGTCGGCAATGTCGGCAGGGTGCAGCTCGCCGAGCGTCTTATGCGACACCGACAGCTGAATGTTTTTAGTCGAACGGTCGAGCAGGTCCATGTAGGACCAGGCGATGATGTCCTCGCCGAGCGGTTTGCCCAGGTGCTTCATAAAGCTCTCGACGACATGCTCGAGGGCGGGGCTGATCGCGCGCAGCAGACCACGGGCGCCAACTTCGGCACCCAGCAGACGCAGCTGATTTTCGCCCGACATGGAAAACTTGATGTCGTTGACGCGCACGACCTTCATGCCCTGCGTGTCGACAATCTGCTTGTTAAGCACGTCACGGGCAAGCAAGAGTTCGGTCGGCTGCAGGTACGAAAAACGGATTTCGGTGGCCGGCGACTTAAGGTGTACGCCCGTCTCGTCGATACGGTCGACCCATTTGCGCCAGCTGATCATAAACGGCGTCTTGCCGGGTCCGCGGAACGCGAGCGACGTTACGTGCGGAAAAACTTCGCCGGTAGCAATGCCAAAATCGTTCACAACGCCGAGCTTTTCGCCATCGACGTCCAAGACCGGCAGTTTGAGCATCTCACTCAGATAATTCACTGGTGCTCCCCATCATTATCCCTTCGAACTGCGGCCATGCCGGCACGCCGTCCGTGGACTTTTAGATATGTATACGCATGCGCGGGCGGCACGCCGCTCGGCGCTCACACCCCGTACATGCGCAAGAAGCACCTGCATGGGGTCATCGACTGTATGGTCGAGGTTTGGATTTCACCTGCAGCCTTTCTCTTGACCCTTGTTATCCGCAGTAACTATAGCATCAGCATCGCGCCGTGGCGTCAAATTTATGCTCCAAACATCGCAGGCATATCAAACGCTGACGTATCCGTGACATAGTCATTGGAGACGTTCTTACATGACTAGTCTGTGGTGTCGTCATCTTCGGCGAGCTGGGGGAACACGGCGTTTTTGGGCATGGTGGCCTTCGTCAGCGAGGTGAGCTTTTTGCTCAGCGATGTATCCGTCTTGACCAGATCGCTCAATGTCACGATTTTGTAGCCGTCGGCAATAAGCCCGTCGATAATCTGCGGCAGCGCCTCGAGCGTCTGCTCGGCGCATTCATCGTTATCGGTCAGCAACACAATGTTGCCCGGCGTCACCGAATCGAGCACCGTCGAGACCTGCTCGTCGGCACCGCTGAGCAGCCAGTCGCCCGAATCGATATTCCACGAGACCACGGCAGACACCAGGTCCATCGCATCAATCCAGTTTTGCTCGTCAAAGGCTGCGTAGGGAGCACGCAAAAGCATCGTCGACGTTCCGGTCGCGGACTTGATCGCCTCGGTGCCCTTCGAAACCTGTTCGCGCACCGCATCGCGATCCTTGCCCTTGAGCGATTCGTCGCTGTAACTGTTGGAGCCGACCTCGCAGCCGGCATCGACAATCGCCTTGGCCGTGGCGGGCGAGGCCTCGGCCGCATCGCCCGACAGGAAGAACGTCGCGGTGACGCCCTTTTCCTTGAGCACCTGCAAGATCTGCTTGGTCGCTCCGCTCGGGCCCTCATCAAACGTCAGCGCCACGTACTTTTCGTTGCCCTTGGGCGCCACGCTCGCGCACTCGACCACGCAATCGGTGGCGGGCACGACCTCGCCGCGGTCCTGCGTCTTACCCGACTGCTCGCCGACCCACACCTCGGAGCGACCTTGGATGCCCCACGTCTTGACGTACTCGATAGCACCCGTGCCCTCGACCTTGAGCTTGGGCTCGATAACCGTCGCCTGGACCTCATGCTTCTCATACGTGTCGCGGCCGTCTTTGACCGTCACCTTCTCGCCGCCCGTAAGCTCGCGGCTTTTCCACTTGCCCTGTTTTATGCGCTTGCCGTCCACTTTTACCGACAGCTTTTCGCCGCCATGGCGGGTCAGCACGCTGTCGTCAACGGCCAGCAGATCACCGGCGTCGTAGGTATCGGTCAGATCCTGGTCGTCGATGAGATTTTGCAGCGTAGAGCCGACGCGCACTGCAGTCTCCTGGCCGTTGAGGACGACATCCACGCTGCGGTTGACGTAGCCCACAACGGCGGCGACAAACAGCACGAGCGCGCAGCCCACGGCGATGAGCGCATAGGGCAGGCGAGACGGACGACGGGGCGTGCGGCCGTTGCCGATGCGAGCGCTTCGGTCGCTAAAGCCGCGGCTATGGTTGAGATACATCGCGCCGGGCTTACGGTGACGCTTGCGCTGACCGCTGGGCAACTGCCCCAGATCGCGGCGCGCCGTCGGACGCGCACCCGAGCGCCCGTTTAAGTTAGATCCGTTTTGGCGCATGTGCCCTCCCCCATAAACACAGCGAGCCGGAGCAACAGGTCTCCGGCTCGCCTCCCATCATTTGGAACGTCGCTATTTACTAGCTTTTGACGAGCCCCCGCTCGCCTTTTGATATTCGTCCTTAAAGGCCTTGAACATACCGCGCGTCTTGCCGAGCTGCTTGCCCAGTGCGCGGCTGCCTTTGTCCACGGCGACCGAACCCTTGTCATCGAGCACCTTGGCGCCCTTCTTGACCTTATCGCCCACCACGACGCTTGCCTCGGCAGCCTTTGCAGCGACGCCGCCCGAATACCCGATTGACTTGACCTCGTCCGAAACGATCATCGCGCCGTCTGCATAACCGCGCAGCATCGTCGGCGGCATCTGCGTGTCGCCCACCAGCACACTCGAGGCGGTGCCGGCGGTCACATAGAACGACTGCACAATACCCGAACGCGGCTTGAACTCCACATCCGAGCAATAGCCCACGACATCGCCCGACTCCGTGCGCACGTCCATGCCAACCCAGATAATGCAATCGTCCAGGTTGATGTCGAGGCGCTTGGCCGCAGCGGCATCGTAGGTGCCCTTGACGTCATCAACCGCGATGGCGCCCTCGTAGACGCCAATGGCATCGAGCGCCACAAATCGGTCGGGGCGCTCGATCATGCCCGCGATATCGGACTGGCGAACCATAAAGCCCACCACACGCGTACCGCCCGGGGTAAAGACCGGAAAGTGAATCTTGCCGAGCTTTTTAGGGCTGCGCGGCGTGCCGTCCTTTTTGGTGCGCTTATCCTCGGTAGGCTTGCGATAGATCTTGGCGCCGACAAAATCCCCGGCGCGCATTATGCCTCGGTCGAAGGCTCCGCGGCCTCAGCGTCGGCCTCGACGGCGTTCTCGACCACGACATCGGCGGCGGGCGTCACGTTACCGCCCGAGATGGCGTCGTTGAGCTGCTCGCGCAGCTGGTCCATGCGCTCGCGGGCAAGGTCGACCTTGGCGCGCAGGTCATCGGTCTTGGCGTCGACCATCGGGCCAAAATCGTTGACCGCGGCGCGGGCCTCCTCGGCACCGTGCTCGTAGGTGTCGCGCATGTTATCCCAGGCGTCGTTGGCGATATCGGCAGCCATGGCGCGGGTCTCGGCGCCCGAGCGCGGAGCCAAGGCGACGCCGATGATGGCGCCGGCGGCAGCACCGAAGAGCGCACCCGAGATAAAGTTGAAAGTCTTACCCATGTTCATTCCTCTCCTGCGGGCACCTCGGCGCCCACCGTTTGAATGCTGTCCATTATACCCGCAGCACAGCGCTTGCCGTCTTGCTCATCTGCGTACGGTAAAGGCGCAGGTACATGATGGTGATAAGCGGGTGAGCCTACTCCTGCGGCATGGCAGGCATGGCCACTGTAGCGCCCGGGTCCTCGCCGGCGCCGTCAACGAGCGGTAGGTTGCCCTCGTGCGCGGGAGCAACCGGAACCGTCGCCGCGCCACCGTAGACGGCAGCGGGGGCCTCGTGGCTTTCGGCGGTCGCGCCCTCGGTATCGATTACCTCCTGTGGCTCGTCGTCAAAGCTCGGGACGCCCTGGGGCTCCGCGGGCTTGGGCTCGGAGGCAGCCTCGGCAGGTGCCTCGTCGACGGGCTCGACGGCAGCCTCGGCAGGCGCCTCGCCCTCGGTCACGTCCCCGGCCTCGCCCTCGGTCACGTCCCCGGCCTCGCCCTCGGCGTTCGCGGCGGCAACGGCCTCGTGCGGGTCCTTGCCCTCGGCCTCGGCACGCATGCCCAGTACCAGGTTGCGCAAACCCGCGACCGTACCGTCCACATCGGGAGCGGGCTGGTCGGCATGCAGATAGGCCCAATCCATCATAAAGGTCGCCGAAGACAGCGCGCCGATGGCCAGCGCGTCGTCGGGACACGAAAGCTCGACCTCAAAGACACGCTCATCGTGCTCGCTTACGCGGGTGCGGCCGCACGAAATGCTGCCAGCGAGACCGGTCTCGTTCATGAGCTCGACCGTCACGTGCTCCAGCAGATGGCAAAGCTCGGTCTGGCCCATGCAGTCCTGGAACTCGCGACCGGAATCGCCCAGGCACAGATGCTTGGCAATCGCAGGTACCAGGTAGTACACGCGCGCCGTGGCCTCGATGTCCTCCGAGGTCATAAGCGGCATGCCGGGGTTCACCAGCACGTGCGCGCAGATCTTGTCCTCGCTGACGGTGACCTTAAGGATGTTGAACAGGCCTGCCATAACTCTCCCCTACTCTTCCTTGCCCTACTCGTCGCCGTCGTGCGGGTCCGCAGAACCCGCGTCCGACGCCGCCGGCTTATCTGCCGAGGGCTCGGAATCCTTCTTATCGGTTTCGGCCGGAGCGATCACGCGAATGAGCGAGATGCGCTGGCCACGCATCGACTGCACCTTAAACTTGTACCCCGCAACCTCAAACACCTCTCCGATGTCGGGCACCGAGTCGCAAAGCTCCAAAATCCAGCCGGCGATGGTCTCATAATCATCGCTTTCCTCGAGCGGCCAACCAAGCTCAATCGCGTCATCGCACGAAAAACGCCCATCGACAAGCCACTCGCGGCGCGAAAGGCGCGTGAGGTACTTGTTGTCGGGATCGAACTCGTCCTCAATCTCGCCCACGATCTCCTCGACGATGTCCTCGATGGTGATGATGCCGGCCGTGCCGCCGTACTCGTCCACGACCACCACGATCTGGTCGTGCGAGGTCTGCATCTCGGACAGTAGCGGCAGGATGTCCTTGGTGTCGGGCACAAAGGTGGCGTCGCGCAAAAAGTCGGCGATGGGCTGGTCGCCCTTGCCGTCGAGCGAAGGCTGGATCAGGTCCTTGATGTGCGCGATGCCGGCGACGTTGTCGGGATCCTCGTGATAGACGGGGATGCGGCTAAAGCCGGTCTGGCGCATGGCGGACAGCACGTCGGCGACCGTCTCGTCGTCCTCGCACATGGTGGTGTCCACGCGCGGCACCATAACCTCGCGGGCAACGGTGTCGCCCAGGTCGAAGATCTCGTGGATCATGCGCTTTTCCTCGTCGAGCAGATCATCCTGCTCCGAGACCATGTACTTGATCTCTTCCTCCGAGACGTTCTGGCGGTCGTCGGCGCTCTTGATGCGCAGGATGCGGGCCAGGCCGTCGGAGCAGGCACCGGTCAGCCACACGAGCGGGCGGGCGATCTTTTGGAACACGGAGAGCGGTCCCACGACCTGCTTGGATACGCCTTCGGCATTAGCCAGGCCGATGCGCTTGGGCACAAGCTCACCAACCACGATGGACACGAAGGCGACGGCGACGGTGATGATGACCGGCGCCAGGCCGCGCGCGATGGCGGAAAGCGGCGCGATGCCAAAGCTCATGAGCCACGTGGCAAGCGGGTCGGACAGGCTCGTCGAGGCGACGGCGGACGAGGCGAAGCCCACGAGCGTGATGGCGACCTGGATGGTGGCGAGCAGCTGGTCGGAGTCGGCGGCCAGCTTAATGGCGCGCTCGGCGCGCTTGTCGCCTTCCTCGGCATCGTGCTCCAACACGGCGCGCTTAGCCGTGGTGAGCGCCATCTCGGACATGGAGAAGTAGCCGTTGATGAGGGTTAAAACGAGGGTAGTGATAAGGGAGATGGTTATGTCCATCGGGAGTTTCTCGAACCTCCAAGATTCGGGACGTTAGGGTAAAACGTTGATGGCGGATAGGGCAATTGCGCTGGCGACCGAGCGGGGCACGGGCGCTGGCGTGGTCGCTAGATTACGAAGAGGATCACCGCCATGAACTGGAAGATGCTGCCGGCGAGCACCCACAGGTGAAACACGCTGTGCAGATAGCGCACGTTTTTGGCGATATAGAACGGCACGCCCGCGGTGTAGCACACGCCGCCGACGGCGAGCAGGGCAAGCGCCACAGGGTTGAGCAGTGCCACAAGTTCGGGCAGCTTAAAGACAACGAGCCAGCCCATCAGCAGGTAGACCAGGCCACTTACCCAGTGCGGTTGACGCTCGCGCATAAAGCACTCGAGGGCGATGCCGATAATGGCGATGGCCCATACGGCAAAGAACAGCATAGGACCGCCGTCGTTTGCGAGCGTGATGAGACAAAACGGCGTATAGCTGCCGGCTATGAGCAGGTAGATGCAGCTATGGTCGATGATGCGAAACACGCGCTTGGCGCGAGCGGGCTGAATCGCATGGTAGAGCGTGGAGGCAAGGTATTCGAGGATAATGCTGACACCATAGACAATCGCCGCGGCCATGTGGGCCGGGCCTCCGCCGCGCAGGGCGGCGAATACGATCAGGAGCACCAGACCCGCGATACCCAGCAGGCAGCCGACACCATGGGTGACGGAGTTCATGATCTCCTCGCCCACCGTGTAGTGTGGAACGGCCGCGGTCTTGGGTCGCGGCTTAGAACTGTCGCTCGAATCGGACATGCCGGTTACATCCTCCAACGTAAAGAGTTCTCAACACTATATCAAAGCGTCTAGGTACGTGCGAAATTTGCACCATACGCGACCCTTTGTTTACCCATTCTTTGCCTGTTGACGCATCAACGGCGAACGTCCATAATGCGCTTGCATTAAATGTTGATGTATTAACATCTTATAGGAGAATACCGTATGGCTCAAAACGCACGTTCCCATCGAAAGCTCAAGATAGCCGGCATCGTTGCACTGGTGGTTGTCGTTGCGCTGCTCGGATTTGCCGGCAACTTTCTGTTTGACTTCGCGCTGAATCCCCAAGCGCCGTACACCATGAAGATGATGCAGGATAGCAAGAACGACAAAGAAGGCGAGCAGCCGGATGCCGAGGAAACCGAGGCGCGGGCGTGGTTTAAAGAGAATCGCGAGAGCAGCAGCCTTACCGCAGATGACGGAACCGAGCTCGCCGCTTGGTATTTTGCCGCCTCGGAGAACACCCACGATTATGCCGTCTGCCTGCATGGATATACCAACGAGCCCATCGGCATGGCCCGATACGCCAAGCGCTTCCACGACCGCGGCATGAACGTGCTCGCGCCTGCCGCCCGCGCCCACGAGCGCTCCGGCGGCGACTATATCGGCATGGGCTGGCCCGAGCGGCTCGATGTCGTCGCATGGATTGGGCGGATCGTTCAGGCTGACCCCGAGGCGCGCATCCTGGTCTTTGGCGAGTCGATGGGTGCAGCAACTGCCATGAACGTCGCGGGGGAATCTCTGCCCGCAAACGTAAAATGCATTATCGAGGACTGTGGTTATACGAGTGTTTGGGACGAGTTTTCTCTGCAGCTCAAGGACGTGTTCGGCCTGCCCAGCTTTCCCTTGCTCGATGTAGCAAACTTGGTGTGCAACGTGCGCGCGGGCTACGACTTTCATAAGGCGAGCAGTGTGGAGCAACTCAAACACGCGACGGTTCCCATGCTGTTTATCCACGGCGACCAGGACACCTTTGTGCCGTACAGCATGCTCGACCAAAACTATGACGCGTGCGCCAGCAAGGTCAAGCAAAAGCTCACCATCCATGGCGCCACCCACGCCAAGAGTGCGCAAGTTGACCCCGAGCTCTACTGGAACACGGTCGACGACTTCCTCGACGAGTATTTTTAGGCAAAAAGCAACGTCTGGGGCTTTATCTGACCCCCTATTTTCGGAAGTATGCGACAAAATCTGGAACTGCCGACCAGACCGCAGTTTTACCAACAATTTATCAGGGGTTTTGTTGCCAAAAAATGTCGTGTGCTCGGCGGTCTCGAAATTTGCCGCATACTTCCGGAAAGCCGCCCGCGAGCGCTGTGCTCACGGGCGGCTTTTGCTAACGTTGCGCTACAAAAGCGCTTGATATGTCCAATGGACAGGTGCTACTTGACCTCGATGAGCTCGTACTTGCTCGTGCCCAGGCCGATCTTCTCGGC
>OLSX01004065.1_pt1 | contig 11217 bp, 7 predicted proteins | sample 1673141 | NCBI WGS metagenome assembly OLSX01 (sample SAMEA3136759, study PRJEB25190) | human gut metagenome | biome: human gut; feature: human-associated habitat; material: faeces | place: Austria | collected 2013
AATCTTTTGTTATACAAATAGTTGTTTTTCAACGGCTTGCATATCCCTTAGTATCGTTTGGTCTAATACCTTTGCGTAGTGCTGTGTCATTCGGGTGGATGAATGCCCCAGCATTTTAGCCACGTTCGGCAGTGACACATTATTAGCCAGTGCGATGACCGATGCGAAACTGTGCCGGGCTGTGTGCGTGGTCAGGTTCTTTTTGATACCGCACAGGTCGGCAATCTCTTTCAGGTAGCTGTTCATCTTCTGATTGCAGGGAACGGGCAACAAAGTTCCTTTATCCATGCAGTAGGGGTTATCCTTGTACTTTTCAAGTATTTGTTTGGGAATGCTCAAAAGCGGGATGTTACAGAGGTTGTTTGTCTTTTCACGGGGTTTCACTATCCACAGATTACCGTTGCCGTCCTCTGAAATATGTTCGGGGCGTAGATTATACACGTCTATGAATGCCAGCCCGGTATATACGCAAAAGATAAAAACATCCCGTACCAGTTCCAGCCGTTCAATCCTGAACTCTTTCTGCCATATCCGGTTTATCTCGGCTTGGCTTAGGAACTGTTTGTTTACCTCCACCTCGTGAAACTTGATTCCGGCAAACGGGTTCTTTGTCAGCCACTCGTTGGCAATGGCAAGGTTTATCACTTTCTTGAAGCATTTCATGTACCGGATAACGGTGTTCTGTGCACAATGTTTCTCCGTCTTCAGGTATAAATCGAATTTACGCACCAGTTCCCCGTTTACCTCACGCAGTAGCATATCATCTACCTTGTAGTCACGTCTAACCAGTTCCATGAGATATTTAAGGCAGTTATCGTAACGTTTTACGGTAATATCGGCGTAGTCCGTCCCGATTAGCTTCCGGCAGTTGTCGTTATGCTCCTTGAACACATTGTATAATGTCTTGAACGTTTCGTCCTTTCCCTGATAGCGGTTTACTATGGCACGGGCAGAAATAATCTTTCCCTCCAGTTCTAAATCTTGGTAGATTTGATAGAATTTCACACGCAGGGCGTCAATGTAATGGTTAAGTTCTACGGAGTTTCGGTCTTTGCCTGTCGATTTCTCTTTTTCCTGCGACCAAAGTGGGACTTTTACGCTCCGCTTTAGTTGAAGTTCCACGTATAGGCGGTCATAAGTGACACGCACACGCACGGGTGCTTCCCCGTTTTTTAACAGTTTGCTACGCTTGATGAAGAACAACACGCTGAATCTTTTTCTTTCCATACGGCTCAATTTTTAATGATACAAAGTTAGGAAATCGAACCAAGAATCCTGTTATGTAAAATAGTGCAACGTGCTGTAAAAGAACAAAGTAAACACCTCGCAGTGGAACATTCCGGGCTTTTGAAAACAGTCCCTTGAATAAGGACGTATGGTTTGCTCTAATCCCACTTATTTTGCCTATTCTTGGGAAAGAAAAATCCCCGAACTTCTTTGAAATTCAGGGATTTACATCGTTTTTCTTTCTTGAAAAGTGGTGCCACCAGGAATCGAACCGGGGACACAAGGATTTTCAGTCCTTTGCTCTACCAACTGAGCTATGGCACCGACTTACTTCGGTTTTGCGAGTGCAAAGGTAGCGATTTAATTTGAAATGCCAAATATATTCGATATATTTTTGTATAATGTAGGAGAAAAAAGTAAACTCTCACCTGTTTTCTGGGTCGGAGAAGATAGGTGAGAGTGTAGTTAAATGCAGACGGATTGTCTTTGATAGCAAGGAGGATTGTTGTCCAACCTGGCTGAAACAATGCGGCACATCAGCCTTTAAGCGGGTTCCAGCCTTGAGCTTTCAGTTCAAATTCCTGGCCATCCCTACTGATGAGTGCATAGCCTAATTCGGCCTTGGTGATATGGCCTATTATTTTAATGTCTTTGATCTGGCTGACTTTTTCGTGGTCGGCAATGGGGACTGTAAATAATAATTCATAGTCTTCTCCGCCATTCAGAGCGCAGGTCGTGACATTCATGTTCAGCTCTTCTGCCATAACAGCCGTCTGGTAATCTAAGGGAATATGTTCTTCATATATCCTACAACCGACACCGCTTTGCGTACAAATATGCAGTAATTCGGAACTGAGTCCGTCTGATATGTCGATCATGGAAGTCGGACGGATATTAGCGGTTGCCAATGCTTGCACAATTTCGCGTCGTGCTTCTGGCTTTAGCTGTCGTTCTAGTAAATACTCTTTTCCGCTAAAGTCCGGTTGGGCTTCGTATAATCTCTCTGCTGTTTTTGTTTTTTCGTTCCTGTGTGCTTCCTGCAACTGTTGGTTGAAAACGGCTTTTTCGCGTTCGAGCAACTGCAATCCCATGTAGGCTGCTCCTAAATCTCCGCTGACACAGATCAAGTCGGTTTCTTTGGCTCCGTTGCGATAAACCACTTTGTCTTTGTCTGCTTCCCCGATGCAGGTAATGCTGATGGCTAACCCCGTAAGCGAAGATGTCGTATCACCTCCTACAATATCGACCTCATGAGCTTCGCATGCCATTTTGAGACCATCGTAGAAAGCCTCCATGTCCTCTACACAGAAACGTTTGCCTAAAGCAATGGAGACCACCATTTGACGGGGGGTACCATTCATGGCATAAATGTCCGAGAGATTGACCATGGCAGCCTTGTATCCGAGATGTTTCATCGGGACGTATGTCAGATCAAAATGTATGCCTTCCATTAGCAAATCGCTGGTGACGAGGACTTGTTTGTCGGCCGGATATTCCATGACGGCACAGTCGTCACCCACTCCATAGCGGGTGGAAGAGTTTTTCAGCCGGATATTTTCTGTCAGGTGTTTGATAAGCCCGAACTCTCCGAGCGTAGAGATTTCTGTCCTGTATGTTTCTTGCATAAATTTATGGGCTTTAAGCGCGGTTTATCATCTCACGCATAATCTCGGCCATAAGGGGTTGTACGGCATCGGCAGCTTTCTGTACTTCCTCGTGGCTGACTTCCACAATCTTTCCTTCCACTCCGAGGTCGGTGATGACACTGATACCGAAGCATTTGATTCCGCAATGATTAGCTACGATGACTTCGGGTACGGTCGACATACCCACCGCATCGGCGCCCCAAATGCGGAACATTTTATATTCAGACGGAGTTTCGAAAGTCGGTCCTTGTGTAGCGAGGTATACGCCTTGCTGTACCTTGATTCCTTTCTCTTCGGCAATGGCGAGTGCTTGCCGGATGAGTCCCTTGTTGTAGGCTTCCGACATATCCGGGAAACGGGGACCGGTCGGGAAGTTCTTACCGCGTAGCGGATTCTCCGGAAGCGCGTTGATTTGGTCGGTGATTATCATCAGATCACCAATTTCAAACTTGGGGTTGGTGCCGCCTGCAGCATTGCTGACGAACAAGGTTTTGATACCCAGCTCATACATGACACGAATGGGAAAAGTGACCTCTTGCATGGTGTAGCCTTCATAGTAATGAAATCGGCCTTCCATGGCCAGAATGTCTTTGTCGCCCAGTTTTCCGAAGATAAGATTACCCGAATGCCCTTCTACCGTAGAGACTGGGAAGTTGGGAATTTCTTTGTATGAAATGCGGGTCGCATCTGTGATTTCGTTGGCCAGTTTACCTAATCCGGTACCTAAAACGATAGCCGTTGTGGGGCTTGTTGTCATCCTACTTTTTAGCCAGGATGCTGTTTCTTGAATTTTTGAATACATAACCAGTAATGTTTTCGTTAAACGATTCTTGTTGATTTTGCAGTATCTCTATTTCGACCGGCAGGGCATAGAGAGATTTTCTAACCTCTTCGCTCAGGCCGTTGAGGTCCTTCAGGCGGGTCGCATCTTTTTCAGTGGTTACAATTAGCTTCGGCGAGGACATTCGGGCGTAAGTCTCATTGATTAGGGCTACGTCTTTGGCCGAGAAGTAATGGTGGTCGCCGAAAGAAAGCGGCGTGATATCCGTTTCATAATGTTCGAGGTCCATTTTCATTTGTTCCGGCGAAGCGATGCCTGTAAGCAGCAAGACATGCTTGTGGGGCAGCAACTCGTCCAAAGGATATTCTCCCTCTTCGAACAACGGTATGAGACGGCTGTATTTCAGTGTCGAGAAGAACAACTTCTGATAAGGGTACAACTTCAAGGCCTTACTGATGACCCGGAATCCCATGGGCTTGATGTCTTCCGGGCATTTGGTTACGATTACGATATTGGCCCGGTCTTTTCCTTCTTTCGGTTCGCGCAAACGTCCTGCGGGGAGCAACTTGTCATCGCAAATCAAGCGATGGTAATCTACTAACAGGATGTTGATACCTGGTTTTACATAGCGATGTTGGAACGCGTCGTCTAACAGGATGACTTCTGTCCCCGGTGCGATTTGCTCGTCGCATAACCGTTCAATTCCCCGACGGCGGTTTTTATCCACAGCGACATAGACATCTGGAAACTTTTGTTTCATCTGATAAGGCTCGTCACCTATGGCAGGCATAGACGTTTCGGATGTGGCTAAAATGAATCCTTTTGATTTACGTTTGTATCCTCGGCTCAACACGGCCACTTTATGCTTCTTACGTAGCAGGCGGATGAGATATTCCGTATGTGGTGTTTTCCCGGTACCGCCTACGGTGATATTGCCGACCGAAATAACGGGTATGTCGTAACTTTTGGATTTCAGGATTCCCATTTCGAAAAGCTCGTTGCGAATCCTTACGCCTATTCCGTAAAGCCAAGCCACCGGCAACAACCATTCGTTGATTTTGATTAAGTCTCCTTCCATGATGGTTTAGTTGATAAAGTTCGGCTCATACGGTATCCGGGTTTGCAGAACGCTCATTTGCCGGATCTGTCTCAGGCTCATTAGTGGGGCGTAATATGTTCCGAGGGTCTCTTGTAAGGCCGTGTTCAGATAGTCCTTTTTCTGTTGGTCAAACAAACCCTCGTACCAAGGGGACGGAGTCGGTGCGTATTCCGTATGGTAATCTTTTATTTGGGCCAATGAAGCAGCCTTTTTGATGGCGGTCTGGAGGTTGCCGTTGGCATCGGCCAATCCGTTTTCTACGGCCTGCCGTCCGGTCCAGACCCGTCCTTCGGCTAGTTTTTCTACTTGGCCGGTTTTCATATTCCGTCCGGCTGCTACACGTTCGGTAAACAATTTGTAACCCCGTTGTATATATCCTTGCATCATTTGGGCTTCCGAAGGATTGAATGGGCGTGCCGGCGTACCGAAATCGGCGTGTGCATTGGTCTTTACAACATCGAAATGCAGGCCTAATTTGTCGCTGAGCAGTTGGCTTGCATCGGGAATGAGGCCGAAAATGCCGATGCTTCCGGTCAACGTAGTCGGTTCGGCCACAATATAGTTGGCGGCGCAGGAGATGTAGTACCCCCCCGAGGCTGCCATTCCACCCATGGATACGACCACGGGTTTGGCTTCACGGAGTAATTTCACTTCATGCCATATCTGTTCGGAGGCGTAAGCGCTTCCGCCTCCGGAATTTACGCGAAGTACTACTGCTTTGACCGATTCGTCCTCACGCAGGGTTCTCAGGTCGCGGCATACGGTTTCTGCGTCTATCACATTTTCGCTCCATTCTGTTTTTCGGTCTACGATGTCTCCGTATGCATAGTAGACTGCAATCTTATCACCTTTTTTCGGGGTTGCTTCGGTGGCAGCCGCCAGTTCTTTCACACTGACGAGGGGCAGGGCACCTTTGTCCTTTCCGGTTTTTGCGCGTAACATTCGGCTTATCCCGTCGATATAGCAAAGGCTGTCTATCATGCCATTCCGTACCAGTTCTTCTGCGGGACGGAATGTGAGCATACTGTCTGCGTATTCGTTCAACAAGTCCTTCTTGATGGAGCGTGAACGGGATACATCCGTCAGCATGGTTTGCCAGATGTCATTCAGGTAGGACGTGACCTGTTCGCGGTTGGCGTCACTCATTTGGGTGGCAGTAAACGGTTCCACGGCCGATTTGTAGCTACCTACTTTGAACACTTGCATCTTAATGCCTATCTTTTCCAATAGGTCTTTGTAAAAAATAGGCTGCGAAGCCATACCGCACCAGTTCACCTGTCCCTGTGGATTAAGGATGATGCAGTCAGCTATGCTGCAAATGTAGTAAGCCCCTTGGGTATAGTGGTCTCCGTATGCGATGATATATTTGCCGCTTTTCTTGAAATCGGCGAGGGATTCCCTGATGTCTCGTATCATGGCGGGAGTTGCTCCCAAGAGGGTTTGTGCTTCTATATATATACCGTCTATGTTCGGATTTTCTTTAGCACCTTGGATGGCTGTCTGTATTTCTCTCAGACTGAGGGTGGGGTAAGTACTGCCGAACAGATCTCCAAGAGGATTGTTCGGTGCATCTTCCTGTAATTCGCCGTTTAGCGTCAGGCGAAGTACGGATTGGGGTTTGATGGATGGGGCGGCACTTTCCATGGTCATCATCCCCGCAATGGACAGGATGCCTAATATGAAGAGGGCTATGCCAGCCAGAAACAAGCCACAGAGCGTGGCCAAAGTATATTTGACGAAATCTTTCATACGTTGTATAAAGTAGGTAAAGCTACACAATTACGCAAATGTACAATAATGTCTACGATTTACAAACGTTATACCTTATAATAATGTTTAAATCAGCTCCGTCGGAGGATAAAACTCCGTATGGGAGACCGCTTGCGTTATGGATTTTGCGGGGCGGCCTTGGAGGAATGTGCCTGGGCATGGGAATGGAACGCGACGGCTGCCATGAGGCACAGGCAAGGATACATGGGCATCATGAGGCGTGGAAACTCGGCGTATGCTCCCCAAAAGGCTGTGAATATCGTGGCACAGCAGAACGCCCACAGCAAAAAGGACAACGCGGTTTCCTGCTTGTGTTTCCGCCTTGTCCACAGGCGCAGGGTGAAGAAGAGGATAAATGCGTGGGTAAACCATAAGGGAACGTTGATGATTCGGTTCATTATGGTGCCGGTAACCCCAAATCCTGCATTGGGATAATAGGCAGGGCAAGAAAGGAGAAAATCTCGGCAACGTCCTTTGAGATAGCCTATTTTGTCTTGGCCGATTTTACGGTCTATGTTTTCCAGATATTCCACATAACCTTCCGTGGCTCCCCACATCTGTTGCACGCGGTCGCGCTCTTCCGGAGCTGCCATGATGATACGGTTGACGGAGGAAACTTGCGAGAGGGTGAACAGTCCGTATCGTTGTTGGATGGCCGAGCAGTAAAGGAGAGTGAGGGCACAAGTGGTCGCCAGGCAAACGAATGTAGTCCATTTTGTAGCGACACTGGCGCGTCGGCCTCTCCATGATAAGGCGAAAGACAGGAGGACGACCGGGACGAAACAGATAAAGAACGGGCGGAGCATGATGAGCAGGAACATAAGGCCGCAAGTCAGGAATGAAAGGATGGGGGTGGGCTTCGTATAAATGGACTTGCAGGTCAGGAAGCACAAGAAGACTACTCCCGAGAGGGCGAGCGACTCGGTGCCAATGTCTTCTATGCACCAACTGATAACGGCTGGGTTGCAGGCGTAAAGCGCGGTGGAAATGAGCCTCACTTGTGGCTTGTCGGTTATGTAAGTAGTCGTTTTGTAAAAGTAGATTGCAGAAACCAGGAATATGGCAAACAGGAATACTGAGATTCCGTAAGGATTCCATTCGCCCAAAAGAAGACGGGCGGTGTGGCAGACGGCAGGCATTACCGGCGTACGGATGAAGTCGATTTCCCCCTCAAACAACCGCGCACCGGCTCTGTAGTAAGAAGCGGTGTCGGGCGAAGTGCCGATACGGAATCCGTTGGCCAGCATTTCTGCGATGTAGATGCAAATGGCGGCACGCGTGAGCAAGGCAAGGTTGTGCCGGTCGTCGAACCCTCGTATGCGTTGTGCCGCAGTGCGGAGCTGCGTGCAGACAGTCTTGAAGGTGTCGTCAATGTTCTTTGCGTTCATGATATTCTTGTTCCGTATTGATGTTCCAAATGTCTTGTTTGTCGGTTTTCCCATCTCGGATATGGGCCACAGCCTCCATGGCCGTAAGCATGGAGTGGTCCATGTTGTTGTATCGGTGCTGTCCGTTCCGCCCGATACAATATAAGTTGGGTATACGATCCAGCCAGGCGGTTACTTCTTTCAGGCGGTGGTAGCTTCCATGGTAGGCGGGATAGGCTTTTTTTCGCGTACGATGGTGGAGTCTTTCACGTGCGTTTCGTCCTCTAGGATACCGATATGTACGAGTTCGCCTATGGCCATGGAAATGAAATCCTGGTCGGTTTTATTCCAAAGTTCGTCGTTCTCGTTGCAAAAATATTCCAATCCTAACCAAATGCAGTTCCGGGAGTCTTTTACCAAATAAGGTGACCAGTTGTTGAAAACTTGGAGCCGTCCGATACGCACGTCCCGCTCTTGGATGTAGATCCAAGTGTCCGGTATGCGGTTGCCGAAGGTGGGCGGCTGTCCGTTGTGCTTGATTTTGAGGCGGTCCACGAGGATGCCTACTGTGATGAAATCCCGGTAGGGCAAAGAGGTCGCTACGGAAAAGACTTCGGGAGGTACGGTGATTCCCGTGAAAGTGGATACAAGGTCTTTGACGGGCATGGACGACAGCACGTAGTCGCACGGGATGTCCACGTGTCCCTCCGGGGTGGTGGCGGTGACGGAACGTATCAGTCCGTCTTCGTAGTGAATGCCTACAAGCCGGTGCATTAGAAGGATCGTGCCTTTTTCGTCGCGTTCGATTTCCTGCGCGGCGGTTTCCCAAAGTTGGCCGGGGCCGAATTTGGGATAAAGAAAGTTCTCGATAAGTGACTTTTCCGTATCTTTTTGCCGGATATCACCGGGCGTTCGTTTCTTGCGGACCAATATGTTTTTCAGTAAGGCTTTGATGGAAAGCCCGTTGACACGTTGTGCGCCCCAGTCGGCACCTAACACGGAGGGGTGCACTCCCCAAACTTTTTCGGTGTAATGTTCAAAGAACATCTTGTAGAGCGGACGGCCGAACCGGTTGATATAGAAATCTTGAAGGGAGAGTTCCGGGCGTTTGGACAGTGTGGCACGTAGGTATCCTATCGCGGCGCGTACGGTACGTCCCAGTCCGAGGTTGAGTATCGTTTTGGCGTTGAAAGTGACGGGATAGTCAAAGAACTTCTTCAGATAGAAAATACGTGAAATCCTGCGACGCAGTAACATGGTACGGTCTTCTTTCTCCGGATCCGGTCCTCCGGGGACAAAAGTTTTCATGCAAGGCGTAAGCAAATCGTCCTGTGCCGGACTTCCCTGTAAGGGGAGAAGCGTAGTCCACCACTTCATGATGTCAGGGTCTTTGGAGAAAAAGCGGTGCCCACCGATGTCCATACGGTTGCCGTGGTAAAAGACCGTACGTGAAAGTCCGCCCACGCAGTCCTTTTCCTCTAAAAGGATAGGGATGATATCGGTTTGGCGGAGCAGTTCTATCCCTGCCGTGAGTCCAGCGGGGCCGGCTCCGATGATAATGGCGGTTTTTCGCTTTTCTGGTGTTTCAGGATATTGGATGGCCGCTTAATGTGTCGGGTAATGGCGGACCATTGCAAAATTAGTATAAATAATTGAGAATTTGCCATGTATTGCATATAATTATCTCTTGAAATTTATTCATGTTTTCTCGTTTGTAGCTTTTGTGCCGATGAAAGTTACATGAGGAAGAGTTTATGTGGTGTTGTTTTCCTTCTTGGTTCCGGCTGTTTTTTATCATTGTCTTTTTGTCAGAATGTCAGGTTTAGTCCTTTATGTTTGCCGTATTCGTCAGTGGTTCCGGCGTTGATGGATTTTATTCGATTCTCGCGGGGGTGGGTTTTACCGTTTTGCCAGGGTGGGGGCGGCTTTTGCTTTCCTTTTGCCGTGTGCGGGGTTCGGGTGTGCGCCGGCGGTCCTCCGGCGTGTCAGGTAACGGGGCTTTTGGGTGCCTTATGGTTATTCAAGATGTGTCCCGTTTTTCTTTCAGATAAATCCGGGATGCGGTTCTGAGGGGGTGTTTCCGTGGCCCGGATGCTTGTCTTTTTCCGTTTTCAGCCGTGCCGTTTTCCGTTCCCGGCCGGTCGTCTCCATTTTGTGCGCCGAACGTAAAATCGTTCGCTTCCGATTGATTTTCCGTTTGGCTGAGACGGAGTGTATGATATACGGTATATATGCAGGATTGGGTGCGTGTTTTGCATAAATATTCAGGTCTGGGGCTACGGATTTGCCTCGGATGAGGTTTTCTGTGCCCCGCTTTTGGGCGTTTTTGTTGTCTTTCTGATTGTTTTTTCTTTCTTTTCCTGTCTTTCTGTCGGGCTTGGGGGACGGTTTCCAAGGTGACTGTAACCGGATGGGACGACGGTTCTTCCTGTTCCGTCTTACGGTTCTTTGTCCGGTAGATATGGGTATTCGCTTTTGCCGTGACGGGCTTGTCCGGTCCGTCCTGTGTCATTGTTCCCATAAGCAGCCCATGAAAAATCCTCCTTTGTCTGCCGGGCAGCCGTGATGTTGCAGGGTGGGGGGCTTGCGGGGGCGGCTGTGGCCGGTCTTATGTGCACGGTGGCGGTTAAGTACCGCTTTGTTTCGGTGGATGCCTGATCGTTTTCCGTTTTCAGTTCCGGGCGGTCTTTTTGTCCGTCGTCCGTCGTTTCCCTTCCGTTTTCGGCCTTCCTTTCCCGGTCTTCTCTTCCGGATAGTTGCTTCTCTTGTCTTCGGTCAACCGGTGGGTGCTCCGTCCTTTCCCTGTCTTTCCGGTTTTCACCTTAATATATATGAGGTGTTTTCATGTGTGGCTTCTTGTGCATCTTCCGTGCTTTCCTTGTGTGCGTCTTCTGTCCAGTAGTATCCACCTTTCCTTGCCCCGTGCCTCCTCCTTTTTTACGGCCTTTGCCCTTCCCTTTTATCTTTCCTTTGTGTACGGCTCCTGACACATGCCCTATATTTTCCTTGTGTGTCTTTCGTTCCAAACTCTCTTTCTTCCTGCTGTTCTTTACCGTCCTTCCTATCTCCGTCCTTGGGCTTTCCGTTCCCTTTGTGCTTTTTCTGTGTTTTCTTTGTGCGTGTTTTCAGCCTCGTTGCCCCCGTCTTCCCTGTGCCATTCCCCCTTTTCCCCGCCGCCTTTTCCTCCTCTTTCTCCTTCGTTCCCACGTTTTCCTTCCCCTTTTCTCCTTTTCTTTTGTCTCCTTCTTCTTCCATCTATAAAAAAGTTCCCTCTTAAATCGTGCATGATTTCGAGTGTTAAATATATGTTTTACAGCATATTCCTTG
>OLSX01004074.1_pt1 | contig 11204 bp, 9 predicted proteins | sample 1673141 | NCBI WGS metagenome assembly OLSX01 (sample SAMEA3136759, study PRJEB25190) | human gut metagenome | biome: human gut; feature: human-associated habitat; material: faeces | place: Austria | collected 2013
TAGGTTGTATAGTACTCCCTGAAGTTTTCAATCGACCCAATATTTAGATATGTATATACGACTGTTCCATTTTGATGGAGCAATTCAATATCCCTTTTTGTAAAATACTGTGCATCAATTACAATCGTTTCATACATTTTAAATCGTTCCAAAGATGAGGCGTCCGCATTTAAAAACACCCCATAATCGTTTTTCTCAAATTCCTTTGCCTGATTGGCTTTCACAAAAAAACATCCACCAATAAACATTAGAACAAATAATACAGCCAAGGCTGCTGGTTGTTTGATCCTCGTCCCGCACAATGCCTCCCACATCCTTTCGGTGATTCTCGTTTTTTCCTCATGACTATCACATTTTACACATTGATGATTATGTTTTCCCAGATTTGTTGCTCAATTTGTATTCAAATTTTACCATAAAACTTGTGAACAGTTCTACCGTCATTTTGGAATATATGAGAAAAGGACGAACTCATCTGCTAAAATGAATTCGTCCTTTAAGGCACAGTTATTAGGTTGTTTCAATACATCTCACAGGTTATTCCGTATTATTGGATACTTTTTTGATGTACTATTTCAGGATAAATAACCCTTTTATTCTTCTGCAAAAAGCTTCTGCTTCCGCTGTATCATCTCATCAATCCTTGCGATATACTGCGCTACATCCTTGACATTCTCGGCACGTTCAATCCGGTGCGTGCCATCCGGATTCGGCTCTGTCCAGACACGTTTTGTCGAAGCTCCCGCTCCGCACGCCACGATGGTCTGTTTCTCCTCCATAATCAGCACATTGTACACGCCCGCCATGCCCTCTTTTGCATAGCCGACGTTCTCCAGATTGCCCGCCATACCTTTCTGCCGGTACAGATAATATGGAAAAAGCCCCATCTGCGCCGCACAGTCCGCAACCAGATCCATGTGCTCCTGCGTGTTGATGATCTTGTAATCCTTATAATCTTCCTTAAACATATTCAGCCGCGCTGCCCGCTTGAGTGCCAGCGAATGTACGGTCAGATTGTCCGGTGCAAGCTCTGCCACCTGCTCCATCGTCCGGCGCACATCGTCCAGTGTCTCTTCCGGAAGTCCCATGATCAGATCCATGTTGATATTGTCAAACCCGAGTTCTCTTGCCATGTGAAAACTCTCCACCGTCTGCTCCACCGTGTGATGTCTGCCGATCAGCTTTAATGTCTCCTGCTTCATGGTCTGCGGATTGATCGAGATGCGCGAAATTCCATGCTGTCTCAACACCTTCAGCTTTTCGTATGTAATGCTGTCCGGTCTTCCCGCTTCCACCGTGAATTCCAGGCAGTCTGATAAATCAAAACTGCATTTAATTTTCCGAATCAGTCTGTCCAGCTGATAAGGTTCTAACGTCGTCGGTGTACCACCACCGATGTAAATGGAATTTAAATGTCTGCCCGCAAACTTCACCGCCGCAAACTCAATCTCCCGCTCCAGCGCATCCAGGTAGGAATCCACACGCTTCGCCCACGATGCAATCGGATAGGAGGTAAACGAGCAATACAGACAGGTCGTCGGACAGAACGGTATCCCGATATACAGGCTGTACCCGTTGTCATAATCGATCTTGGAAAGCAGGGAGAGCTCCCTCTCTGCAATGTCTGTCGCAAGGCAGATCTTCTCATCCGACGCAAAATAAGTCTGCTTCATATACGTATAGATCTCGTCCCGGCTTTTTCCCTCTTCGAGCAGCTTCATCGGAATCTTGGTCGGCCGGATTCCCGTGAGCGTTCCCCACGGCAGATACTGACCGGTCGCATCCGACAGAAGCTCATACAGATTCTGTTTCAGCCGGTTCTTCGTCTCCGGGCGGTCTAAAGGATCGACTGCAAAGGTACGCTCCACCGCAGGCGCCGTCTCTCCCTGCTGCCAGCGCAGCGTTATCGCATCGTCCGTGTACTCCACATGCATGCGGGATGTCACCGGCTCGTCATACTCCTTCTTTTCCGCGGATACTCCGACATATTCCGACGGATAAAATGCCTTGATGAGTGAATGGATATCGTACTCAAATTCCGGCTGATTCAATGTTACTTCTATCATATCTGACTCTTTTCTAAACTAAATATTATATCATCTTTTTGCGCTGCTTTCTGCGCATCCGAAGTTCCGCAGGAACTTCTAATATGAATCCGATAGGATTCATTATATCATCTTTTTGCGCTGCTTTCTGCGCATCCGAAGTTCTGCAGAAACTTCTAATATGAATCCGATAGGATTCATTATATCATACATCAACGATACCCCGGCAAAAGGAATTGTCGCAATAAGCCTAGACCTCTTCTGGGTGATGTGTAATATTATTACAAACACACTTGGGGATTTCTAATAATATTACTTATCAAAGCAGGGCGCGATATGCTTATTGCGGCAATTCCATGCAAGCGCGTTCGCATGGAACATATCCGTCCGCCGCACGTAAGCATGCGCATCCATCTTTGCTTCATGCTCACTTTTGCCTCCGCGAACATTATGTTACAAACCGTGGATTCGGGTCTATGCGCGCAAAAACGTGCTCTCAGACCCGCAAAATGACAGAATAGTTGACATAACAACAGTATAAAAGAGTAGAACGGGTCTCAGACGCAAAAAAGCAGCTCTCAGACCCGCGAAATAGTCAAGAACGGGTCTCAGATGGCAAAATGCATCTCTCAGACCCGCCACGACCCAAAATGCAGTTTTTATAACCTCATTTTCTGCTGCATCCACTCTGGATCAATTCTTTATAACCTCATTTTCCTACTGCAACCGCTCTGGAATCAGTTTTCATAGATCTCACCGTCCACAATTCTTACCACACGACCCGCATGTTTTGCCACATTCAGATCATGGGTAATCATCACAATGGTATTTCCCATCTGATTCAGATTTTCAAAGAGCTTCAATACCTCTTTTCCGCTGTTCACATCGAGCGCGCCTGTCGGTTCATCTGCAAGCAGAATGGCAGGTTTTCCGACCAGTGCACGCGCAATGGCTACACGCTGCTGCTGTCCGCCGGAAAGTTCATTGGGCTTATGTCCGATACGCTGTGAGAGCCCGAGCATGTCAATCGTATCCATACTCGTCTCCTGCGCTTCCGCAAGCCCCATTCCGCGCATCAGAAGCGGCATAACGATATTCTGCAGCACGTTGTAGGTCGGAATCAGATGATATTTCTGAAAAATGAAACCTATTTTCTGATTCCGGATTTTTACCAGTTCCTTTTCCTTCGCCTGTTCGATTGCCACGCCATCCAGCAGATAGTTTCCGCTGTCCATCACATCCATGCACCCGATGATATTCATGAGCGTACTTTTTCCGGAACCGGAAGGACCCAAAATGGCAAGATATTCTCCCTGCTTTACGGTCAGCGACACATCTTTGAGCACATGGAGGGACTGCGTTCCCATGCGGTATGATTTGTTGATATTTCTCATTGTGATTACGTCTGTATTTTCTATACTTTCTGCTTTTGTGATCGCGCAGATCGCCGGCTCCATATCCATCACTGCATCCATATCTCTATAATAACCTCCTCACCGTCTTCGCTGGTCTCTATCAGAAGCTTCAGCAGATCGCCAGCCGCCAGCCGCTGAAACGTCGTCTCGGTACCTGCCGTGGTGTGCACCACCGTGCTGACCGGAATCAATGTTGTCACACTTTTACCACTCATGCCGCCATTTCCGCCCGGTGCTCCTCCACCGTTACTTCCTGTTCCGTCCGATGTTGCATCGCCCGGCATGTCGCCATTTTCTTCCTGCGTCATCCCGTCCGACATCTCCGTGCTATCATTTGTTCCGGAAGTTCCCTGCGACATCCTGCCAGGCGCCCCCGAGCCATCTCCAGACGCCTCCGTGCTATCCCCTGGCGCTCCTGAGCCATCTCCTGGCGCCCCCAAACCATCTCCAGGCGCTCCTGCGGCATCACTTCCTCCAGGTGCCCCTGATCCATCGCTTCCTCCAGGCGCCCCCGAGCCATCTCCGCCTTTTTCTGCATTCTCGGTGTTTTCCGTGCTGCTTGCAAGATATGCCTCCACCACCGATTCGTCGACTTCCACATATGTCAATTCATTTCCCTCGATGCTGGTCACATAGGCATATACATATTTCTGATTATCCGCCAGTGTCTCCGTATCTTCTATCCTGCGGGTCCATGCGAAAATGCCTCCGCCGCCGAGCACTGCTGCAAGCGCCACAATGCCGCCCGCCACCGCTTTCTTCTTTATCATGCCAAACCTCTTTTCAATTATTTATTCCGCACCAAGTGCCTCCACCGGAACCAGATTGGACGCCTTATACGCCGGATAAAATCCGAAGATCGTTCCTGTTCCCACAGCAAACACGAGGGCAATCAAGAATGCTGACGCCGACAGTTCCACCCGGACGCCGAGATACTGTACAATCGGCGCCACAGCCAGCGATGCCAGATTCCCCAGCACGCCGCCGATGAGACTGATTGCCGCCGCCTCCGCGAGGAACTCCAGCAGAATGTCCCGCTTGGAACAGCCGATCGCTTTTAAGATACCGATCTCATTGGTCGAGCCAAAGCGGTTCTTGACCGCTCTCAGAATCCGGAAGGTATGGTGGCGCTCGCCCTCAAAGTAGAGCACCGACCCCGAAGACGATCGCCGCCATCGCAATCAGAAGCATGGTCAGAATCTGGTTGGAAGCCTCCGCCGCCTCCATCTTGCTTCCCGCGTCCTCAAATGTGAACTCGGCGTTCGGATAACTGGTGGCAAGCACCGCCGTCACTTCCTCGATCACGCCTTCCACATTATTCACATCCGCTGCCAGCACCGTGATGGTCGGTCTGACCGACGATCCGACCAGATATTTCACGCCGGTCGCATAAGGGATAAAGATGGAGTCATCCGGGCTGATACCGGACGCGACCGTTCCCATGCTTTCCAGCACACCGTTTACCACATAAAGCCGGTCGTCGATATAGATCACGCTTCCGTATGCCTCAATGGCACTGCCGAAAATCTCTTCGACAACGCTTGCGCCGAGCACGCAGACTTTTTCTTTGTTCTCATCATCATCGTCGGTGATAAAACTTCCGACCGCGAGGGAGAGGTTGCTGATCGTCTCGTAGTTACTTTTCACTCCTGCGATGGTATAGGTATCGGCTTCATCGAGATCTCCGCCATCCACACTGGATTTTGTGGTGTAGGAAATGGTCGCTGCCGAGATGCCGGACGCAAATGTTTCGATGTCATCCACATCATCCTCGCTCAGCGTGATATTTTCCTGATTCATGCGGTCTTCCATATCGCTCTGTCCGCCGAAAAAGCTTCCCATATCCGGCATACCGCCGCCGTCACCGGAAGGCATCTCTCCCCCCGGTGATCCGCCCGGCGCCTCGCCTCCCGATGAGGAACCGCCTCCCATATCGCCGGAGGGTGCTCCGCCAAAACCGCCGCCAAAGCCTCCGCCGCCCCCCGGCGCCATCATTGCCATGCCGGAATCCGAATCATCGCTGCTTCCTCCGCCGCCAAAATCTGTCCCGCCGTCGTAGGAAATGTCCACCGCACCGGCATTTAAGTTTTTAAACTGGTCTGCCACGTCCGCCTGACCGCCTTTACCAATGGCAATGACCATCACGATGGTGGCCGCACCGACGATAATGCCGATCGAGGTCATGATCACCTTAAATTTGTTCTGTGTGATATTGATCCAGACCAGTCTCAATAATTCTTTTGGCTTCATTCTGTCACCTGACTTTCTATCAGCACAGTTTCACCTTCCGTGAGCCCGGACGTGATTTCCACGTTGACCCCGTCGGAAAATCCCGTCTCCACATCCACCATGCGGATCGTTCCGTCCGCATCCTTCACTTTGACATAGGATGTCGTTCCGTCCGACTGGACCGCCTTGTTGGATACATACAGCACATCCGTCACCTGCCTGCTGATAAATGTGACGTTTCCTGTCATGTCCGTGTATATTCCGGTGATGTCCCCGGTAAACGCGGCGGTCACATTGTAAGACACCGTGGAGGAACCGCTGGAAGATGAAGTGTCAATGCTCTCCACCTCCCCCGCAAACGTCTGGTCCTCATAGGCAGACAGCTCGATCTCCACGACATCTCCGACTGCAATATTCGTGATGTCCTCCTCCGACACGGAGACTGTGATCGTCACCGCATCCGTATTGGAAAAAGTGGCAACCGTTGCGCCGGAAGAGATGGTATCTCCTGCCTCATACGACAAATCGGTAATGGTTCCCGTATACTCCGCATAGATCGTGCCGTCATCCCCGATGGCAGCCTCAAATTCCTCAAGTGCCTCCTCCGCGTCGGACAGCGTATCTTTTGCATCGGTAATGTCATTGTCCGCCCCGGAGACATCCACACTGTACTGACTGGATGCATTTTTTGCCGAGAGTTCCGCTTCTTTCAACGTTTTCTCCGCCTCAATGGACTTCGTGGTATAGTTGTTTTTCGCTGCCACAAGTTTTGTGTACAGTTTGTCGTAATTTTCCTGCTCCTCGGTAAGCGATGCGCTTAAGTCCACGCCCGCATCGATCTGCTCCTGATAGTAATTGATCAGAGACGCCGACGTATCCACCGCTTCCTGCGCGTCATCCACAGCCTCCTGCAGCTGCTTTATGGCAGCTTCGTAGGTCTCCTGTGCAACAGATTCCTCCGCCGTGCTCAGATTGTAGGAGTAGCTTGCCGATACTTTTTGCTTTTCTGCACTTAAGCCCGCCTCGCTGACGGCTGTCTTCGCCTCCGTCACCGCTTCCTCAAGATCTTTTTTGTAGGATGCCACGCTCTCCTCCGTGAGCTTTAAGATGGGAGCGCCCTCCGCAACCGACTGCCCTGCGGCAACATAGACCGTTTCCACCTCAAGGGTCGATGCCGTGCTGGTGGACGACGTCGCATTTTCTCCCGCACTGTTCTGCGCAGACGAGTTGTTCTGCGTGCTTGCAGAGGAAGAATCCTCTGAAAAATCAAGAGTCTGATCCAGCGTGCCGATCGTTACGCTGCCGCTCTCCGTCACGCCCGCCGTCAGATTTCCCTTCTCCACGGTTACTTCCTTATATACGGCCTGCTCTTCGCTGTCACTTCCCGACTGATATGCAAAGGTGACGGTTCCTGCGGCAAGCACTGCCGCCGCAGCCACTCCGGTCACCAGCCAAAGCTTTTTCTTCTTCATTCTGTCTTTCCTCCTGCTTCCTCTGTCTCAGACGCTCCGATCGTCTCGGTTTTTCCTGCGGTCTTAGTCTCTTCCATTTCTGTGGCTCCAGTCGCCTGTGTTTCAAACTTCACCGTTGCCTGTACGCCAGTAGTAAGTGTGCCGTCTGTATTGTCCACGGCAACAATGACCGCATACGTCACATTGGACATGCTTCCGCCGGATGTTTTTTCCGATGCGATGGAATAGACGGTTCCGTCGATTGCTCCCATTCTGCTTCCACTGATCTGTACCTGCACGGTGTCGCCGACCGCAAGTTTTGCAATATCGTTCTGTGATACCTCCACAGAAATCAGAATCGTATCCAGATCGTAATAGCTTGCAAATGCGGTATTTTTGATCAGTGTATCCCCCGCCTCGTAAGTCACCGATGCAAGCGTTCCGTCACGGTCCGCACATACAACGCCATCCTCGATCGCTAAGAGTGCGCTCTGCTGTTCCTTCAGCTCATCCAGCGTATCCTGCGCTTCGTCCACAGCACTCTGCAAGGTTTCCAGCGAAGCTTCATACTCGGTATCCGCATATTTTCCCTCCAGAACCGCCTCTTCATACTGCTGTAAAAGCGCCGGCTGCGCCGTCGTCTCATTGCGCTCTGCCTCGTCGCAGGCGTCACTCAGTTCCTCCAGCTCGTCTGTCAGCTCCGCAATTTTCTCATTTGCCTCTGTCACCTTCGTGTTATATTCCTCGACCGCCTTCTGGAATGTCTGATTAGCAAGCTGCAGTGCACTGTTTGCGCTCTCCGCCTCTGTCTGGCTCTGCGACAGGGCGTCGGCTGCCTCCTGCACGGCGGTATAGTCCGCAGCCAGCTGATCCGCCAGCGTCGCAAGATCCGTGTAGGACGCTCCGGCTTCAATCTGTGTTTTCATGTTCGCCATATCCGCTGCATATGCGTTCTTTGCCGCCTGACTGCTGCTCTGTGCATCAGAAAGCTGGGTCTGCTTTTCCGTGAGTGCCGCCTGCGCCGCATCGACTGCCGACTGTTTTTCATTGATCCCGACCTGTGTGTAGTAGGTGCCGTTGTCGATGGCATCCTGATAATCGGAGATCTCCTCCACCGCCTCATCGTACGCTTCCTGCGCCTCGCTGGCCTTTACCGACAGCTCGCTGACTGCTGCATCATAAGTATCCTGCGCGGTGTCCGCTGCAAGTTTTGTGGAGGAAAGCTCGCTCTCCGCCTCCAGTACGCCGCTCTCAAAATCGATCTTCGCAGACTGCAGTGCCGTTTCCGCATCTGAAATGGCATCCTCATAGTACGCCTTTGCATCCGCCATGCTCTCATCGTCGATCTTGAATAAGGCATCGCCCTCCGCCACGGTGCTTCCCGCTTCCACGTAGACTTCTTCCACCATCATGGTTACCGCATTCACAGAAAAATCAGGCAGCTGGCTCTCCGTTTTCACCTGTGTGGTTCCTGTCCCGGAAAAGCTGCCGTCTTCCTGTCCGTCTGTCTCATCTATCTGTGTGTCCTCCTCCGTCTGATCCGCTGTGCCCGAAGCCGCTATCACATGATAGCCGACTCCGCTTCCCGCAACTGCGGCAGTCAGAATCCCGGCAAGTATTCCGTAAAATTTTCTGGAATGTTTTCCCAGGAGTTTGTGTACCCACGCTATTTTCATTGTTTCATCCTTTCCCTTCCGGCATTTCATCCTCTCTCATGTTTCACGGTAAGGATAGCATCGCTTTCTAAAGGGCAGCTGAATGCAATGTGACGGTTATGTGACAGAACCGTTAAATATCTGTGTTTCACGGCAGGCAGGGACACTTCCTTTGACAGATTAGGAAAAAAGTATTACAATACTCCCGTTTCTATAGATCTGTTACATTGGAGATTATTCATGAAGAAAATTGCTTTTTTTGATATCGACGGAACACTGACTTCCGAGATTGACGGTTCGATTCCGGAAAGTGCCGTCTATGCTATACGGGCAGCGCGGGCAAACGGGAATCTGATGTTCATCAATACCGGGCGCTGTTTTCAGAATGTGGAACAGCGTTTCCGTGATGTGGGTTTTGACGGCTTTGTCTGCGGCTGCGGCACAGATATCTACTGCGACGGTGCCGAAATCCTTCATGTCGCACAGACGCACGAGACCGTAATGAAGCTGCTTCTCGCAGCCAGGGAGTGGGATATCGATATCCTGTTTGAATCCAGGAAAGAGGTTGCTTTTGATCTGGCAAGACCGCTCCGGCACCCGGATGCCAGACGGCAGTATGAGGCGTTTGAAGAACGCGGCTATGAGATGCCGGAGCACCTTGAGAATCCTAATTTTTTCTGTGATAAGTTTGTCCTATGGTTTGAGCACCCCGAGCAGCTTGCCGGTTTCCGTACCACAAGTGACCGCTATTTTGAGTGCATTGACCGGGGCGGCAATTTCCGCGAATTCGTTCCGCTCGGCTACTCCAAAGCCACCGGTCTTAACTATGTGCTTGATTATTACCAGATAGACAAAAAGGACGCCTATGCCTTCGGCGACAGCAACAACGACCTTCCCATGCTCACTGCTTTGACAAACAGTGTCGCCATGGGCAACGCCTCTCCTGCCACGCTTTTTGACAAGGTGTCCTATGTAACAAAATGTGCCAGCGAAGACGGCATCCGCCTTGCGCTGGAACATTTCGGTTTTATCTAAAGTCTGCGGTTATCCCGCACGAGCACCACAGCCATCACGATGGCTGTGAGAAGCTCGGATGCCGGGAACGACAGCCACACGCCATTGATGCCGAATACTGCGGCAAAAAGCAACGAGCAGCCGATTATGCAGACAAATCCTCTCATAACTGATGTCACAAACGATTCCCGCGCACGTTCTGTCGCGCTTAAAAATCCCGCTCCCACAATATTGATTCCGGCAAACAGAAAGCCGATAAAGTACAGCCGCATTCCCGTGTGGGCATACGCTGCCAGTTCCGCAGAATGTTCACTGTTAAACAGACTTACCAGAGAATCCGTAAATCCGTAGACGGCTCCGATGAGCACTACCGCGATGCCCAAAGCCGCGGCAAGTCCGAGGTTTCGTATTTTCCGGACGGATTTCACATCTCCTTTTCCGTAGCAGTCGCTCACGATCGGCTGCGCTCCCTGCGACACTCCGTTGAAGATTGCCATTGCCACAAGCGCAAAGTTCGCGATCACTCCGTAAGCCGCCACACCGATATTTCCCACAAGACCGAGCATCAGGAAATTGAACACGGTCGTGATGACTCCGGAAGAAATCTCCCCCACAAATGCCGGGACGCCAAGCTGACACGCCCCGAATAACTGGGCGATGGACGGCGCGTGCAGCCGGAACTGCACAGTATTCTTTTTTCCAAGGAAATGCGCGCTGCAGATCAGAATGCTGATGATCGGCGATGCCGCCGTGGCGAGCGCCGCTCCCTCTAGCCCCATGCCGAGCGGAAACATAAAAATATAGTCAAACAGAATGTTGGAAAAACTTCCCGCGAGGGTTCCCGCCATCGCTAAGGACGGCTGGTTATCGTTGCGCACAAATGCCATGATGACGTAGTTCATCATGAAAAACGGCGTAAACAGCAGAAAGATTCTCGTATACCCGGTTCCAAGCGCCACAATTCCCGCATCGCCGCCCATCAGCGCAATGATTTTATCCGGGATAAAAATGCCCGCAAGTGTAAACAGGATTCCAATCATCCACACAAAACAGATGGCGTTGGAAAAATAGTCGTGCGCCCGCTCCTCGCCCTGCGCCCTTAAGATCGTAAAGCGCGTCGCAGAACCGACACCGATCATCGAACCGATCGCAAAAATCAGATTGTAGATCGGTAGCACCAGATTTAAAACGGTAATTCCGTCCGTTCCCGCTGCCTTCGCAATAAAAAAGGTATCAGCGATGATATAACAGGAGATACCTAACATTCCGAATATATTCTGTGTGACATACCTGACAAATTGTTTTGTGACTGACATTTACTTTTCCCCGCAGTTCTTTTTCATGCTCATTGTTTCTTATCTTACATCCGGAGCGAACCGCATGTCAAGCTGTGGA